>CEVR01007718.1_pt1 | contig 32517 bp, 25 predicted proteins | sample 356541 | NCBI WGS metagenome assembly CEVR01 (sample SAMEA2623734, study PRJEB7988) | marine metagenome | isolation source: saline water (ENVO:00002010), including
AGCACCAACCATTGATGCTCAAGCTAATTTCCTCAATGCGATAAATAGAATCGATGGACTGCCTGTCTTTGAAGACGAGGCGGTTGTGTTCGATGTCACCGTTGATGATACTGCCTCTGACATCGATTCTTTGGAGGTTTGTTGGGACATTGACGGGACCCGGGATGCTGATCTCGATGGAACTTTGAACAACGATTGCGATGTTAGTGGAACTCACTTCGAATACACTTGGGAAACTAGCGATCCGAAATATCGTACTGTTACGGCATGGGTTATGGACGATGACGGAGCAATGGCCTCACTCTCTGCCGTTGTGAAAATGCAAAATGTATTCCCCAGTGCGAATATCTCTTATGTTAATGGTTCACTTGACAACCTCATCAAAGGAGATACTCTCAATTTGACATCGATGGGAACGAGCGACTCGGATTCAGATCTATTGAACATGCTATATGTTTGGACATTTGAATGGAGGGGTGAACAAGATCTTGGCGAAACTGGTCCTTCCATTTCAATTACAGATCTTCCTGTTGGCACTTGGAAAATCAATCTTACCGTGACGGATGATGATTTAATTTCAGATACAAAGACCTTGACCATTGTAGTTGCTGAACCACCACCTGAAGGCTTCCTAGAGGAATTCAGTGAAGCACTTGGAATCCCAACAACGATGTCTATTGTCATCATGTTCTTGATTGGTTTAGTTATTGTTTTGGCCTCTTTCCTCCTCATCACTCGACGATCAACACCTGAAATCATGGAAACTTCAGGTGACAAGGCGTGGGATGCAACACCACTACCGAGTTACTCGCAGTCAGAGATGCCTGCGTATGAACAACCAATGGCTCAGGCTCAGGCTCAACCGCAACCAATTCAACCTACTGTTGAACAACCCGTTGCCAATCAAGGCCCACCTCTTCCTGCTACTGGTCTTCCAGCAGGATGGACTATGGAACAATGGGCCTACTACGGGGAACAATATCTTGCTGCAAATCAGGCCCCTGCACCAACCCCTCAACCGACACCTTCAATGACTACTACGTCTGCACAGAACACGAATCTCTCCGACCTGTTGGATGATTTGGACTTGTGATGTTGATGGGTAATTTGTGGCAATTCTTTGGACTTCCCGATCCTGATGCTGGTGTTGTTACAAAAATTCCTGAAACTCAAGAAAGGAGCGCAAACCAACGGCTAACAAACGCACCGGCAGAGGTTGAAGAACCCACTATCGAAGTGGTTCAACCTCAACCAATACCTGTTCAAACCCAAGTATGGAATGGGCCAATTACACCTGATGGAGAACCTTTTCACGATCTTGCAAATCATGGTATTCGTGTTAGCATACGGCCAAATAGAGCCTTACGTTATGTGAAACCCGATAGCAAGCATCGAATCCATACGCGTGAAATTGCACAACGCGTTATACAAGGTGATACTGTCATTGTTGACCTGCGAACTCTTGTCCACATGGAATCACATCAGCAAGCGTGTCGAAGAGAATTGAGAGTCATGTGTGAACAAACTGGTGTTGGAGTCTTTGCCTTGGATTCGGAAGACAAGTTGTTGATGGTCCCTGGAGCAGATGTTGTAGTTGATATTGAAAAGCATGAATTAGGTCTCACGCGAATTCTGAATGTTACGTGAGGTGGAATAATGAAGGACAGGCAACAGTTCACTGGTTCATATCTTGAACTATTTACGTCTTCTATGCTCTTTTTCATCGCTTTGACCTTCTTACTCACTTGGTTGACTTTTTTCTCACCTTACGAGTTTTTTGATGAAGTTAATGAAGATCGGCTTTCATTGATGAATTATGTTCTCATTACACTCTTTACATTAGGACCAGTCATGGGAATTCTCGCAGGGATTGCATTTGATACTCTACCTCTTGTCTACAACATACCTTCTTTTGAGAAAACAACCATGCGGCATTTCTTACAACTCAATGGAATTGGACAATTGTTCATCCATATTGGTATTTATTCTGGAAATTGGAATCTTTTCATCGAACTCACTGGAATCGGTATCATCCTGATGTGCCTTGCTTTACTTAGCTTGACCTCTTCTGCGATGGATATTGTAAAACAAAAAAATAGATCTGGAGAAGTGGGGATTTTTTCCTACGCCCCTGGACTAGTTCTCGTCATTTGTGCATTCTTTATTGCCACCTCATGGTTCGCTCGAGAAATTACAGGCATGATCGAGGTGGGAGTCGCCTTTATTGTATCTATATTTTGTACGATGATGATGTCAACAACATTACTCTCACACTTTAATCGAAGATTAGGCTGGAATGCTACAAACCCTGCAACACTTCCTTTCAGATTTTTGTCTCTTCTCACTTTGGGATTTGGTTACGTTGTGATAAGTTTCCTAAGAGCAAGAGAATTGGTTTCAGAAAATCTTATCGACATATGGCTTGCTCTTGTTTTGTTGAATATATTCCTAATGATGAATCCATTGAAAATTATACGGTTTTCATTCGGTAGGTATGCAAAACCACATTCCAAATTCGTACTTGTTGGCTATCTACTCTTACCCCTTCTTACAATTATTTCAGTTGCACCTATTTGGACAGGGCATGAAGGCTTAGTCAACATCCAACCAACACATTGGCTCCTGATAGCCTACTCTTGTTTCTTCATCATATGTGGATTTGCTATTTATCTTCATGAAGATCACCTCCACTATTCACCCTCAGCCAGAGTTACACACTGGCATCTTGTCGTCATGTTCCTAGCTTCAGGTGCATTGATGACTTGGTCATTATATGATGGAGCCGTCTTGCTAGATAAGCAATATTTGCCAATCTACATCTGGATTGCAACACAAAGTATTGCATCCCTTCTTCTCGCGATTCTGTTTATTCGACACACTCTATTTCCTGCAGACAATTGGCATCGTATGCCAATGTTTTACGATCGACTCATCGAAAATAACGATTGAAGTTCTTCTAGATAGTCCAACGAAGATTGAGTAAATCCGAGGACTGTCGACTCAGACCCTTCAACCAGTTTTGCGTATTGCCCCATCATACCTGCTAGATCATAGCCACCTGCTTTACCTACCCATGACTCAGATTCGATCAATTCGATTAGAACGTCATCTGAAAAGTTCTCAATCTCGACCAAAGCGTGTTCAACGCTAGTATGCCACTTTCCAGCAGCATGGACCATGGTTGCAGACCAAACACGATGACGTCCCCCTCGTAATCGAAGCAGCATTGTGGTTGCTTCTTCCTTGGAATCCGGTTTTCCTAATGCATCCCGCTCATCATCTGGATCTTCAACAAGTGTATCAGCAACGATTACAACATCGTAATCATCATCCAACTGAACTGCAACTGCTTTTCGAGACACAACCTGCCTTACCTGCTCAGAAATAGTATCGCGGGGAACAGATTCATCCACATCGTTGAGAGCCTTCTGTTGAATGTTGGAGAAACGCTCACTCAAGATTGCCCCTCGACGCTCAGAAGCGGATGCGAGAAGGATGCGCATAGGCCAGCGAGTTGAAGAAACCACATCAGACTTTTCAAACAAAATGAGGGTGAGTTTCAAGTGTTGAATGGTTTTGCTTTGAGCGGGGGCGGAGTTGTGGACAACATGGAACGAATTCCTACGCACGTTGAAGGGCTTGACGAAAGTATGCAAGGTGGAATTCCAAAAGGACACATTTGCATCGTTGCTGGCGCATCTGGTGCTATGAAATCAAGTGTCACATTTTCCATGCTCTACAATGCTGTTTTGTACGGTGAAACGAGTGGAATTTATGTCACGCTTGAACAAGGAAAGGAATCACTTCGAGCTCACATGTCAAACATGGGAATGAATGTTGATGATCCGCGAGTTCGCAATCGAATCGCTATCATTGATTTGTCTGACTTGCGTGTTCAACTTGACGAACAAGGTATGAGCAATCGTGTTGATTGGATGGGCCAACTTATCAAACAACTCACAAACTACAGGAAATCAATCGGGTTTGAGTTATTGGTCTTCGATTCACTTGGGGCTTTCTTTACCCTCACAAAAATGGAAAATCCACGTGATGAAATCTTCCGACTCTTTGAAGCTGTTAGGAGACTTGAACTGACTTCTTTCTTCATCTGCGAAATGACTGGAGAAAACCACAAACAATTCGGAGAATATGGTGTTGAGGATTACCTCTCAGATGGCGTAATTCACCTCGTGATGGAACGTAAAGACGACGATGTTAAGCGAAAGTTGGGTATCATAAAAATGCGTCACACCCATCACTCTTTGGGCTACAAACCATTCAATTGGAAACAAGAAGAACAGCGATTCACCGTTCTTTGATTATTCAACCGTCACAGATTTGGCTAGATTTCGTGGCCGGTCAACATCGTTATCGAGTGCAAGTGCAGCATGATAGGCTATCAATTGTGTTGGCAAGACACTGAGAAGAGGTGTTAGCATGGGTATTGTTGATGGAATCGCAATGCTCACATCTCCCACTTCTGAAATTGGATCACCTTCTTCATGGATTAGGATTATTTTTGCTCCTCGAGCTTTACATTCATGAATTGCATTTAGTGTTCGATCTTGTACTCCATCGTTTGGAGCGATTACAACAACTGGTGAATTATCTTCAATCAATGCAATAGGGCCGTGCTTCATCTCTCCTGCAGGATAAGCCAGACAAGGAATGTAGGCGATCTCCATCAACTTAAGCGCACCCTCTGATGCCACTGGTGATGAGATTCCACGCCCCAAAAAGAGAACACTTTTTGCTTGTATAATCAATTCAACTACATCTTTGATAGGACCTGGATCTTCAAGATAGGTTCGAATTTTTTCTGGAAGTTTACGCATTTCTCGAGCAATGGATTTTCCTTTAGTCTTTGAAAGATTCCTGCTTCGTCCAAGTTTAAGTGAAAATAAAGCGAGAGCACCTACCATATTGGTGAATGCTTTGGTTGAAGCAACTGATTGTTCAGGCCCTGAATGGATGTAAACGCCCTTACCACATTGTCGGGCAATGCTTGAACCAACAACGTTGACAATACCGTAAACACTAGCTCCTTTTCGTTGTATTTCTTTAACTGCAGATAAGGTATCAGCTGTTTCTCCAGATTGGGAAATTGCAAGGTGAAGGGCTTTTGGATTGATGACTGGATCGTTTGCATTGAATTCACTCGCAACATGAGAAACCGCTGGAATACGGGCCCACTGTTCGATGAAAATTTGGCCTATTTGGGCTGCATGTAATGCAGTTCCACATCCAATAAGACGTACATGAGGCAATTGTGCAAGGTCTTGTGGCCTGATCTGAAGTCCACCCAAAACAGAAGTTCCTTCCGCATGGCGAAGCCTACCAGAAATACAATGTTGCAACGATTGAGATTGTTCATGGATTTCTTTCAACATGAAATGGGGGTAGTCTCCAAGTTCACTCTCTCCCCATTCTTCTTCCAAATGCAGGAGTTGTGATTTTACTTCCTTACCATCGGTTTGCATAACCTGAAAGTCAAGTGAATTCAGTTTCGCAATTTGTCCATCTTCGAGGGCAATCAATTGATCTGTATGTTCTCTAATTGCATGAGGGTCACTCGAAATGAACATCTCGTTCTTTCCTCGACCAATGATTAGCGGTGATCCATTGCGAGCGCACAAGACATAGTCATAATCCTCAAACAGGACACAAAGACCCCATGTTCCTCTTGCTATCGAAAGAACATTTTGAAGAGCTTCTAGTGGATTTTTCCCTTGTTCTAATTCCATTGCAATAAAATGACAAAATATCTCTGAATCGGTTTCTGAATTGAGTTGAACTCCTAATTTCGAAAGCCGTTTTCGAAGTAAATCTGAATTTTGAAGAATCCCATTATGAACAATTGCAACCTTCCCATCGTTGCTTAGATGAGGGTGTGCGTTCTCTTTTGTCACTCCACCATGTGTTGCCCATCGAGTATGTGCAATACCCACCGATCCTTTGAAGCGGGGTAGTGATGATGCCATTTCAGATATTTTACCAATATCCTTGTAAGATTGTAGTTGGCCATTCTTTACCACAACTCCACTAGAGTCGTAGCCGCGATATTCAAGTCGAAGCAATCCTTTGACAAGGAGTTCTGATGCGTTCCTCCCGCCAATATAGCCAAAAATACCACACATATCTAAACCTCACAGATTGAATTCTTCCGAACAAATAGGACATTTGACCTGCGCCCGCATCAAATCAGTTACGGGGAAGTTTGCTTTGCATGAAGGACAGACAGCCTGACGTCGAAGCGGCGGTAATTCTGCCAACGGCGGCAAAGACCCTTGCTCGACCTCTGCAACCGGCAATGATGGAACGATCTCAGCATCAGGTATCTCGGGCTGAGGTATCGGAGTTGGCAGAGAAGGGAGTCCTTTAGAGACGATTTCTGCAATCTCTCGATCTTGCTTCCGCTTCATTCGCCGATTCAACCTCGCATTCCCTTCACCAGCAATGCTCTTTGCTTCCAGTTCGTCTGAAAGCGTTGGCTCTTCCATTTCAACTTGAACAGGAGCGCTTACAGGAACTGTTGCAACCAATTCTTCCTCGGCTTCATCATCCTCAACCTGAACCAAAATTGCGATTTCATCTTCTTCAACCTCCAAAGCATCCAATGTATCGTCTTCTTTTCTGCTTGAACGAAGTGAGATAACAACCATCACGAAAATGATGAACAATACAGATACGAGACCAAAGAAGATTCTGACTTTGGTCTTGTCCGAGCCTGGAAGTGGTTCCAATAATTGTTCAAGCAAAGATTTCGGTTCACCCTCATCTTGTTCCGGATCCATCAGGAATTTTTCCATCGAAAAACGACCAGTTGGTGAAACCGTAAACAAGATGCTATCCTGTTCGTTCATACTGTATCCAAGAAGACTCTTCTTTTCAGAGACAATATTGCCAAGTCCAACCAGAGACATCCCCCCATCATTTGTTTCTTGAATGGTCAAAATACCGTAACGAGTAACTTCCCCATGAACCGTAATTTCGTCATAAATAACTTCGATTATTTCACTACGTTCGTTGAAGAGTAACGTCGTTGCCCCTGGGGCGGAGGTCCGCTCAACATCCTCGCTCCAAGATCCCTCCGTAGCAAGAACAGCAATGTTTGCGTCTCCTCCCGACCCTTCAATCCATGCAGCAAAGAAAAAGGTCTCATCTTTATTAGTCAATACACCTAATTGTGCTGAACTAGCTTCATCACCAATCGATGATTGATAACTCCAAAGACTAGAGTCTAATTCACCTCTTGAATACATTAGTCCACTTCGCTCAATCCCTGTAACATCATCCCGGAGTTCTTGATAGAGAACATGCAAAACACCATCCAATAGAAGAGTCGAAAGTTGGTCACCCTTATCGGGATGAATGTCAATAACAGGAATATGGGTTCTCATATCAGTCCAATTTTCACCAACATCAGGCGATGTTGAGTGAATACTAAACACAGACGTCATATCAGACCACGAACCACCCGTTGAAATATTTCTGAAGTATCCAGATAGGACAATGATGTCATCATCTTGTGCAAGATCGAGCCCCCAGTATTCTCCTTCCGAGATCTTCAAAGGAGTAAGATGATGATGGATTGGAAGCATCTGTCCAGTAGACGAGAACGAAGTCATTGCAACATCGTTGAGATAGTAACCTTGCTGAGATTGTGTCCGGCTCGTCCAAACCGCGTGAACAAGACCGTCATCGCGGGCAAGAACATCTATTTCACCGCCCCAATTTTGATCTACGAGCGTATCCGTTAGCAATTCCAATTTCTTATTGAGTGAACGAACATGCAATTCACCATCGACGGTCGTGAACAGAAGCGTTGAGGATTCAATTCCAGCAAACGCAACAGGATATTCATCTTCGGATAAAGAGAGGGTTGCCGAACCTTGACCTGATGAAACATCGCTGATCACCACTGTAAAGGTATGTTGACTAAATTCGCTTTCAATACCATCGCCTGTCAAGGTCGCTCGATAGTGAACAACACCCACCTCTTTGTTTCTGTGAGTGAAACTAGCATATTCGGAACCAGATTCAATATTAGCACCTGGAACAAATGCAATCCGCTTCTCATCAAGAAGTTGCCAACCTGTATCCAAAGAACCCATAATCCGGTATTCCAAAACCATGTCTAGGGAGACTGCATTCGACTGTCCAAGATTGTCCACTCGAACGTTTATTGTGTAATCCTCATCTGCTAACGGTATATTTGGCAAGGTTGTAACTGCTCCTGGAAGATAGCGAATAACGGACTGGCTCGGCCGTTCAAGAATTTCAAATGGGAAAGTGAAGACATTGTCTTCCGGTTCTAAATCACCTTGCACATTATTTGGATCGAGTTCGATTTTCACTTCGTGAAGACCGGCAACACTCGCCTGCCAAAACAATGTCACACCAACAGATTCACCTTTCTCAAGCGATGGTATGATGCCTTGTGAAGGATAAACTTCGGACTCTTCGCCCGGAGCTGTAAGTCGCACAAAGATGTCGTTAGCAGCCTTATCTCCTGCATTGTAAACCTCAAATTTTACTTCTAGTAAACTCCCTGCATAAGCAGTTTCTGCTGGTAGTTTTTGGTCAAATATTTCGACATCCCCTTGGAACCGAAGCGATGGAGCTGGAGGAACATTGTCGATTGTAAAACTTCTTGAAAAGATAGGACTCTCAAAACCTGTCTTATTCACCATTCGAACATAAAATTCATGGAAACCATCCTCGACTTCCGAGGTATCCCAACTAAAGGTCCAAGAATCAGATCCATCTTCACCTGGCCCCGAATGTTTGGACAATGTTGTTCCTGTTTCCCATTCTCCGTCCTCGACTTTGTATTCGATCCTATCGTGCTCAACGCCTTCGACGCTTCCGGATACATCCACTGTACCGGAAAGTACGTTTCTAGAGATTGGAGTGTCGATATTGATGCCGGTTCTCGACAGTTGGAATGTTCTAATTGCGAGATTAGATTCATTTCCATCTACATCGGTTGCAACACCATAAACGATGATAAATTCATCATCTGATTCAACCCATGAATTCTGTAATTCTAGATCGTAAAACCAGTAGGACATCGACCCATTTGCCTCTGTCCAGTCGAGAAGCGTCTTGGGAGGTTTGTCGTTCTTTCCGTCCCCATTGTTGTCTCGAAATGTGAAGCGTTGTTCAACTTTAATTTCGACCTTATTGTAGTCGACCTCCGTGGTATTAACATCCCCCGAAATGCGAGTGAAGGTATTTGCCATAACCCATGTTCCGTTGACAGGGAAGGATATGTTCACATCACTCGTACTTGCACGCAAGCCATTGTCACATATCGTCCCCCGAATGAAAGCGATAGCACAAGATGCATCGACAATTCCGTAGCCGAACGTTTCATTCCATCGAGATAGTTGCACCTCCGCAGGTTCACCTCTTGGTTCAGAGGATAGTTGCACAATTTCTTTGACTTCTTCTGGAGTAAGGGTCGGGTCCGCTTCCAAGATTAATGCAATAACTCCAGAGGCAATTGGTGTTGCCATACTTGTACCTGATTTTGAATCATATTGATCATCGGCGAGAGTTACTCCAGTACCTGGAAGGCCAAACGAAGCAGCATAGGTCGCTGACATAATGTTTGAACCGTATGAGGTTACATCTGGTTTCTGTTCGTCAAGATCATCATCATCATTATCCGATATTCGAGGACCGTAATTTGAAAAATCTGACATTTTGTCGTCGGTTCGCAAAACGCTGTTATTGTCATTGACAGAACCTATCGTAATGGCTCCATCAGCACTTCCTGGGGAAGGGACACGGTTTGTTCCATCGTTTCCTATAGCGACCACACAGACAATGCCTGCTTCTGTTGCTTGATTCACTAGATTGGCTTCTGCACTCGAACCGTTATCACCCTGATCACCTGGCAGAAGTGGCCCCCCGCCAAGAGAACCATATGACATGGATGCGATCTGAATCCCGGTATATGTAGAATTGACTCCCCAGTCAGTATTGACATTGTTTATCATCCATTGAAGACCTCGAAGACTAAATTGTGAGTTGGTGCCACCCCCGTCGGTTAGGACTTTTATGTCAATTAAGCCAGCACCTGGAGCTGTCCCCATATGCACTTTCGAAGCATCACCTGTTCCCAGTGCTGACCCTGCTACGTGAGTTCCATGGCCATTTCCATCATCTGGATCGGTGTTTCCCGAATCATCTGGATTCTGGCTAGTAGCGTCGTATCCAGCAATCCATTTTCTATCGGAGTAAGAGGTTGCATCTCCATCTGGAGCATCGTTTTCATCATCAAAATCGTTGAGTGAACGATGCTCATTATCGACTCCGGTATCGAGAACTGCAATGATAACTCCAGACCCAGTATACCCTTGGTCATGGGCTGTGTATGAATATTCCTCAGATGGTCGAGCAAGTGCTGCACGAGAAGCAACATCGTTGCTTGGAACCATCACATTTTGCATCTCAATAACCACCACTCCATCCAAATGGTAAATATCCATCAACGCTGAAACGGGGACCTTGTCAACCGCAATAGCATCGATGCTCTCAATAACTTCGAAAAAGGCACCTCCTTTTGCTCCGACCCAACCGTGTTTTTCGAGTGTAGATGCGAGTATGTTCAATTCTTGTTCTGCGGGATACCATGCATAGTCAACGACGATTGCAACGGTTTTTCGACCATCTGGTCCGATGATTGCTGTTGGCGACATCGAGTCAAGCCCGCTCATAACACGTTGAAGGCGATCGTCCATTCCGTTCCAATCAAGATCAGGGCCATACGCTTGCCACCAGCCATATTCCATGTTTGCATCGCGACCATCTCGATCATACATCCGCAACGGACGGTCACATAATTCCTCGCCGCACATAAGTGGAGGTAGCCCCTCAACAAGAATAGGCGGAGAGTGTGTCGGTTCTTCGACTTCTGGAGTGTTATCTATCGCCTGAGTTTGCGATGCTATTGGCAACAAAAGCATTAGAAAAACCAAGAGCAATGCCTGCCTTGGATTCGAGTATCTGGCCCCTCCGCTCATAATCGCCATCCCTCACCACAAATCGATATATTTTGATGGTATCGCTTCAACGTTTGTTGATTTTGCTTAATTCGACCTATTTTGGCCACGACAGATGCTTAGGTTCCTTCGAACATTGAAGTTGTGGACCTGTCCTTCTTTCAACCATACCCAATGGCGCTAAGCAAACGGGACAATCACCTGCTTCAGCAATATGTTCCATCCATGCAATTCGTGTTTCCGCCTCATCTCCGCCCTCTTTCAATTTTCGTAAAGGTTCGCGTAACTTCTTCGGAATTTCAAGCCCAAGTTCAGTCCAAGGATCATCCATCACCGATAAGTCGACCATCGATGATTTCATCTGCTCGAATCCTGCTCTTGAATTTCCGAATCCCTTCGGCCCTCCATCGACAACGCCAAGTGGATATGGGCCTCCTTTTGCAACAAATGGTAACATAGTATAAGCAAGAACAAAACCACCTACATGCGCCATATGTGCTACTGTGGAATAGCCGCCCAATCCTACAGCATTGAAAGTTCGAATCAATTCAAATCCGAAATAGAATAGGGCGATTACGGTCACAGGCCAAGGCCTGATAAGAATCAATGGAAACGGAATTTCGTCCCTCGGCCATCCAGACAAATATGCACCAAGAAGGCCGTATGCTGCACCCGAAGCACCCCAAGAAGGTGTGCCTGAACCACTGTTGAAAAGGACCCATGCGATTGAGCCTCCGAGGAGACCTGCAACGTAGATTATCGTGAATCGTTTTGTTCCAAGTCGTTGTTCGAGTGGAATGCCGACAAGTGCAATGACCAAAACGTTTCCAAGAACGTGTGTAACATCGCTCATGCTATGGAGGAAACCTGCAGTAAAGAGGGTCGGAAAATGAACGGCAGAATCCAAACGATTTGGAATCAACCAGAAATCAAACCATACGAATCTGAGTTCAAAACCATAAGATGCTAAGACAACAAATGCGTATTGAACGATATAACCCAATAGTAGTCCAACAGAAATCCCTAGGGCAATAGGAGTTTTATTCCTGAACGAGTAAACTATTGGTGCTGTCAAAGCAACAATCCAAAGAATAAGAATCGTCCATTCGGCGGGACCAAAAGTTGTAAGATACAATTGCCCCATGAAACCCCGAGCATTTGCCCGACTATGGGTCTTGTCCTGACGTAGCATTCATTCATGTGTGAGTTTTGGAGGGGATATGAGCGAAGTGCTACTATCACTCAACGGCGTTTCTGTACGCCGGGGTTCTTCGATTGTGTTGAAGGATTTTGATCTTGATCTGAAAGGTGGCCAGATCGTCCTTTTGAATGGGGAAAATGGTGCAGGAAAATCAACTATTATCGAAGCTGCAGCAGGCATTATTCCTCTCGAAACGGGTGAGATAAGTCACCATGGAGAGGTGATTATCGATTCATCAGGTCGTTCAAAACGACCACAACACGCTTTTGGCTTGGCCTTACAATCCGATGGCTGTATTGGTAGTCAACGCGTGGAAGAACATATTCTGAATGCTCTCGACATTGCTGGAGGACGGATTGAAATCGATTCGTGGCTAGATCGATACAACCTTGCACATCGAAGGCACGACCTAATCGCGCACTTGTCCGGAGGACAACGACGGAAGGTTGCTATGCTTGCAGGGATCTTACCAGGGTTTGTTGGATCGAGTCCTCGAGTGTTATTGTTGGATGAGCCAGCATCAGGATTGGATGAATCTTCTCGAACAACTCTTGTCGAGGATCTTCACGAACTGCGAGAACGAGGAAATTGTATTCTATTAGCGAGCCATCATTCCGATTTCAATACGTGTGCAACACATATCTTCAAACAAAACCAATTGATTGAAAATGAATTAACGATTTCAGAGAATCGAGAAAACCGAGATATCAAAACAACCTCAAGTCGAAACAACGTTGTCTTCAGAACAGGACTTGCTCTCAATCAGAGGACACTTTCCACACTTGCTAGCAATGGTATTGCAGGATTCTTAACCTTAGGAATTTTACTTGCACTCGTAGATTCCTCAGCAATCGATTCAAATTTGATACAAGCATCTGGATTGTTCTTGAGTGCCGCTTTTGCAGCAGGCCTTGTCGGTGATAATATGGTCAAAATGTTGCATGAACATCGGGCATTGGATTGGTGGAAATCGCACCGCCAAGGGATTCCTAATTCCTATTTGCATGCACTCCTACTTGGTTCGGGGCTGACAGCACTCACACAGTTAGGTTTCGATGAGAGTGTATCGTGGAGCTTGGTCATCATCGGTGGCTTGTTGACCATATTGACCATGTCTGTTATTCGAGGAATTGACCTAGTAACCTCTCGATTGGCTCGACCGAAGGCAGCATTCACAAGAATTCTCACTCCTGTTCTGATTCTTCCGTTTGCCCTTCTCGTTCAATGGATTACCGATTCGAATCTATTGTGAATGCAATTGTTCAAAGCAAAAGGTTCGGTGGAGGACATATGACCAAGCGATTGGCAGAGATGGTACTCTTGCTTGGATTCCTCGGAATCGGCATGACGCTTGGGCTTGCTTTCCTCAAGGCTCCTAGTGTTTCAATCAATGCTTTTGAGTCACCGGATGCGCAACGTATCTTCTATTGGCATGTCCCTGCGGCATGGGCAGCATTCATTGCTTTTGGAATCTTATTCCTTGGATCAGCATTATGGTTTTTCAAACGTTCTGATCTTGGATGGAAAATGCACGTAGCCGGTGCAGAAGCAGGACTAGCAACCGGACTTATGACCGTGTGGAGCGGGATGGTTTGGGGTTCAGCGGAATGGGGTGTTCCCTGGGATTGGACGGATGTTCGATTGAATACATTCGGCTTACTTACATTCTTGGCCTTATTCTTGGTACTCGGACGGCAATCTCAGCCGGATGGAGTTGAGACACGGGATACATTCTCAACCTTTGGCTTGTTTGGATTTGTACTAGTTCCTATCACATACGTGGCAACACGCCTTTGGCAGATTCGTCATCCTGGCCCCGTGATTGGTGGTGGCGAGAGTGGAAGTCTGAACAGTGAAATGGCACTGATTCTCTTGCTTGGAGCGATATCATTTACCGTATTTATTATCGGCCATGTTCTCATGAGTATGAGAATTACTTCGCTCGAACAGCGATTGGAAAGTATTCAAGAAGCAATGGATAAGGTGTAAACATGGCGGAGGGAATGACGTATCTTGCTGTGGCTTACCTCGGTATGCTCATCGCAATCGGCCTCTGGACATGGACGGTATTCTCAAGGAGTAACGATCTTGAGCAACGTATCAAAGCAGTAGAAAGAAGCATATCTACAACCGAAGAAGAGCAGGAGTGAGTCCAATGAGTCGAGGACTAGGAGGCGAATTTTGTCTCGTTTGTGGTAATGAACCACCACTTTTTACTGACCGAATGTGCGAATCTTGCACTCGAAAGCGAACAAAAATCGCCGAAGTTCCAGAAAACACGAACTTTACTCAGTGTGCACGATGTGGCCTCATCGAGATTCAAGGCCGGTGGGTGAACATTCCAGATGATACACTATGGGATGAATTGATTCAACGCAATGTTGCATTCCATGAACGAGCCGAGGAAATTGGACTCGGTTTTGAACCGAGGGTCGTATCCGACCGCCACACGTTATTGCATATGCAAATAGAGGGGGTCATCGATGATTTACTGTATACTGAAGAGTATACGATGCGAGCACGACGTTCAAATGGTGTATGCCTAACATGTACGCGTCGAGCAGGGAATTACTTCGAAGCGACCGTACAACTTCGCTCCACTGGCCGTAAACTAGGAGATGATGAACTAAACGACTTACGTTCGAGTCTGGAAGATGTAATCGAAAATCTCAGCGATGATCCGATGTTTTTCATTACAAACGAGGGGCCTGTTACTGGCGGCTACGATGTGGTGATGGGTTCGAAAGGATTAGCTCGAGCATGGGGCCGTCACTTAACCGATACATGGGGAGGACAAGTGATTGAGACCAACTCAACCGTAGGTCGAAAAGACGGTGTCGATGTCACTCGACTTACGCTCCTATATCGCAAACCAGGATACGATTTAGGTGATGTTGTCCGATGGCGGGGCGAATTATGGCGGCCGAGTTCTTGGAGCAAAGATGGAGCCATTATGGAACGTATTTCTCGCCAAGAACGTACTGGAGCAACATGGCGAGATCTTGAAGGAGCAACCGTTTTGGCACAAATGAAGAACCATCTTGTCGTCGATATCCTCAATCGTGATGATTCAGCAGCAGAATTTCTTGACCCAAACACATGGCAAATGACCTCGGTCCGACTGCCATGGGATTTTGATGGTGCTACACAACTCCGTCTCGCTCGTGTCGATGGCGAGTTCATCGCTTTGCACGATATGGCACTTGACCATTCCAATTCATAGGAGTCCATATGAAGGTTGAACCTTCCATAGAACCATGGCCGATGATACGTTGAACATCGACGATTTGATTCAACAGTTGGATTCTGAAGGCATGATTGGCTTTACAGAATCCTTCGTTTCAGATATTGAAAAGGGACTTTCTGTCGTCAATCAAGAACACCTTCCTTGGCTGAACGAACTGAAATCATCCGAATGGAGGGGTGTGCTTTGTTTTGGAATGGGAGGATCTGCTGCGGGAGGAGATTTCCTTGCAAGACTCGCAGATGCTTCAGGATCAAAGCCGTTCATTGTTCACAGAGGATATGAACTTCCATCATGGTGGACCTCGGATTGGTTGGTTCTCGCAACCTCGCACAGTGGTAATACTGAAGAGACGGTTGCAGCTACTGAATCCGCACTAAAACAAGGTGCTACGGCTGTCATTATCGCAACTGGTGGTGTTTTAGCAGGTCTTTGTGAATTGTATGAAAACTGTTACTTGATTCCATCAATAGGTGGCCAACCTCCACGAACAGCTTTTGGCCATCTTTTTTCACGGCAACTCGCTCTTATTGAACATCTTGGATTTATTCCTCAACAACCCGAAGATGAGCGCGAAGCAATGCTTGTTCGACTCGAATACGCTTGCAAAACCAACGATTTTCGAAAGTCTTCAGGCATTCCACTTCTCGACCTTGCAATCGCACTGAAGGAACATCCCCTTTCGTTGCTTGGCCCTACAGAGATGCAACCAGCATTGATTCGCTTCAAGAACCAATTGAACGAGAACTCAGGACGATTTGCTAGAATCGGTGTAGTTCCTGAAATGAATCACAATGAAATTGTGGCATGGGGAGGCGTTTCAGAAGATGCTGATCCTGCACGCGAAGACCAAGCAACCCTGTTTTTGACATGGGATGGAATGCATGAACGAGTTGGTAGCCGAATCGATTGGATGATCGAACATACTCCTACCGATTATGCTTGGAGGATTCATGGAGAAGGCGCGTCCCTGCTTGAAGTTCTTCTACACCATTGCATCGTCATGGATTGGTTGACCATTGCCCTAGCGTTCCTACATGGAAAAGATCCTGCAGCGATTCGACCTATTCAAGCTCTGAAAGCCTATCTTGCAGATGATGCATCAATATAATCGGCCAAGGAGATTCCTTGGGTCTGGATATCGCTGTAAAGCCTCATCTCGATTGTGAGGTGCGACGACACCCTCTAGGTCTGGTTCCGTAGGTTCAACAAAGGTCAATTGGATATGGACATGTGGAGGCCAACCTCCATTTTCATGCTCTGCACCCATCGACCCAATCTGTTCACCTTTGCTAATACGCGCTCCGACTTCAAGCCCCTCTAATGAATTGCGTGAAAGATGCCCATGAAGGACCCATAGCATTTGTTCCACTCCCTCAATCGGAATCCTATGTTCTGTAATGATGGTTGGTCCATACGAACCATCCTCATCATTATCTGCAAAACTGTGGATCGTTCCGTCCTCGAATGCAAAGATCGGTGTGTGGACCGGTCCACCAATATCGAGACCGACATGGATGGTGCGTTCACCACCGAACAATGCTTGCGTGTACATTCCTTTCCGGTCTTCATCATAACGGCCGATTGTAAAATCATAATATTGATTCCAGTCACTTTGCGGTTTTTGTAGGTCAAGGACCCAATAGTCCTCAGGAACCTGAACGATTGGATGGAAAAGGTTGTCACCTGTTCCTGCCAAATCTGGCGAACCCCACATGGACCGAAGAAGGGATTCACCTCTAAGAGTTCATGGATGAACTTGATGTGATGTATTCGCAAGCAAGTAAGCATGTGGGAGGTGGTGCTAGCGATTCTACTTCCTACAATTGCCCCTGGGCTTGCGCTCTTACGCATCCTCGATGCATCCGCAGATACATTCCGTAAATCCCTGTTATGCTTTCCAATTGGCCTGCTTGCTATGTTTGGAATCTCTGGACTTCTATTCGTTATACAATTCTGGAGTATTGCCAATCTCAGTATTGTTCTTATCCTCGTGAATATTCTCTCTATCTCATTCTTGTTTCGTAAAGTCCATGTTGAGAGAACAACCTACACGCGATGGCAAAAAATGGAGGCTGCAATCCATGGTCTTGTTCTCAGTGAATCAGAGCCTGAAATCGAACAAGAGGTTTCTGCACAACAATGGTTTCAAAATAATCGAAATCCAACAGTGCAAATTATAGCCGGTTGTTTCTGCTTGCTAACCTTGGTACCCATCGTAATGTTCGACCGCCCCTTCGGAGTCGATTGGATCGGATTTAGCACACTTGCAAGCAATGTTGGGCAAAATGGAAACTTTGAGGTTCGCCCTCCAAATATTGGTCTTTGGACCTACCCTCCTGCATTCCCCACCGTATTGGCATGGGCAGTACATATCACCGATGCGCCGATTGAACAAGTTATTCTAATCCTTGGACACCTTTCGCTCTTCGCCATCATGCTCGGCGTATGGGGAAGCATGGACCGCCTAGGTGCAGGTGCTTCCAGTGTCCTTGCTATGGGAGCTTCTTTTGCCCTGTTTGCAAAGGTGTTTGATTCAGGCTACCCTACTGTTGCAAGTCAATTGGGGTTGATCGTTGGGCTGCTCATCGTCCTTCGCCCTCTGCAACAATCGTTGCGCTACCACATTACTGCATTCGTATTTCTCGCATTTTGTGCTGTACTTATCCATCCAACTGGGGCGATCTATCTAGCTGCCCTTCTCTTAGCAAGTTTGTTGACTCGGGAACGACTTTCGGATGATGAAAAGGCACAAAGAAAACCGATTTTCCTTACCTCAATAATCATCATCAGTTCCATGTTTGTCATCGCCCTCATCTTTTTTGCGCCTCGAATGTTAAGTGAACCTGTCTTCGCAGAATACGGTTGGCAGGGTGGTAAACCAATGCTCATGTTCAATGGGCCGTTGATGTTATTTGCTGGCGTTTCGGTTTACTTGGGCAGAACCAGTCTTGAAATTCGTTTACTCTCGATATGGTTTCTCTCTCTGTGGTTGCTTTCCTTTATTCATCTCATCGAAGGTTTAGCTAATGTTCAGGTCCTAAGTCTCCTATCTTACACGCTCTACTCCATGGCGTTGCATGCTTATCACATCCCTCTTGCTGTTATGGTTGGATTGCTTGCAAGTCGTTCAACCTCCTTCACTACCGTCGATGATTCAAGTTCATGGTTTGGATTGGAAATGGATCCTTTCTTTCGACCTATCCAGAGTGCAGTTTTCCTCGTTATTCTCATGTTGGGTTCGATTATGAGTGTTGGACTACTAACGAATCTGTCAAACCATGACGAACTTCATGCGACAACCTCAGGCGATGGTGAACTCCGTGAATATCTCATAGCGTATCCTCCTGACAAATATGTGTACACTGAGAACGTACATTGGGGGCACAGTTATGCATTTGACGCATCGATTCAAACAAGCAGTATTCCGACATTGGGTCTGCTTACATTGGATGAGACAATCCAATCTACAGCCACAACAGCGATTCGCATGGATGATGTACAGACATTGCGGGCACTCAACATCGGTTATGCTGTTTCGAGTCCAATCGGAACCATTGCTTTGACATTAGGACCCTCTCCTTATTGGAGTATGGAGCAATCCTTCCAAGGTGCGAGATATTGGAAATTATGGGATGAACCATCTCCATCGCATGTTACCTTTGCAGTCGCACTCAATACAACGACATGTGAGGTGATGAAAGGATGTAATATGGAACAAGATCCATGGCGAAATCATCGATTCAACGATCCTTTGGACCGAGGTGAATACCGAATTGTCCTCGACCGAAAGGGAACTTATTCATGGGAGAATGTCGTCGATGATGTGAATGTTCAGGGTCTGCACAATGTCTGCTTCTTGTATGAACAAATTGGAGACTTCAACTCGTATCGAATCAACGTCAATGACCAAGCCTTGAACTTGAATAAGAATTCTGGTTGGAATCATGAATGTATCAATGTCCAAATCAATCAAACGCTTGATGTTGATATCGAGATGACTCAAGATGGAACATTCTGGATTAATCCATTAGGGTTCTCGGGCCGGAGTTCAGAAATTATCGATTCAACGGGGTTAAGAATTCACCATATTGAATTGAAACGAGTAAATAATCCGAAGGCATGAAAAGTAGAGAACTCAAGGAATGAATGTGAAACGACTGATGATTCTCCTTCCTGTGCTCAACGAAGCAGAGGGTTTGGATGTGGTGTTGAAGACTATTCCACATCAATCGATCAAGGAGATTGGATGGAATCCTGAGATCATCATTGTCGATGGGAAAAGCACGGACAACTCACAAAAAATCGCTATGGATGCAGGATGTACTGTTCTCGTCCAACCGAGTAAAGGTAAAGGTGAAGCTGTTCGATTGGGTTTTGATTACGCCGTTAAGCAGAAATACGATGCATTAGTTATGTTTGATGCTGACCGAACCTACGATCCTCAAGACATGCTTGCAATGCTTGAACAATTGGAGGAAGGAAATGTCATCGTTGGGAATCGTTTGAACAAATCTCTCTCAGCGGATGCTATGTCTCCGATGAATTGGATTGGAAATCATCTCCTTACATGGTCTGCAGTCCTTCTTCATGGAGTAGAAATTCATGATGTCTGCAGTGGTTATTGGCTCTTCGAACGAGAGGCCTTACTTCGAATGAATCTCAACAGTATGGATTTTGAAATTGAAGCGGAGATGTATGCCCAGTGCGCAATATCTGGAATCTCTTTGACAAATATTCCAGTCTCATATAGTGCAAGAGTTGGTGAAGCAAAACTTGGATCGCTACGAGATGGGTCATCCATTCTAAGGAAACTTCTGGTCAGGAAGTTTTTCCCACTACCTGTGGAAGAAGAACTTGGACAAGGTAAACTAGCGTTTGAATCCAATGAGTAAGCGCTGATCGATCAATCCGTAATTGTGTGAATCGGTGGAAGCGGTCGGATCCGGATTATCCCCTTCAACAAAGTAACCATCAGATTCAATCCGCTTTAGGCGTTTGATGCAAATTCTAGATTCATCGCGAGGGTCATAGAACACAACAATGTCACCGACTTCAAGTGGTTGACCATGATAGGGGAGTGCGTTGATAGTTTCACCATCTTTTAGCGTTGGCCACATGCTATCGCCGTTAACGACTATAGCGATCGATTGCAATGAATCGCCTCAACTTGCACGAACCCAAGAGACCTCTCGTCCCTTGGTTGCCCAAAACATGTTGTGAATCTCTTCAACAGCATCCATCAATTCTTGGGCATGCTGTTCGGAAACTTCGACCTTGCAGGCAGAGCAAAGTTTGGCTGCCATCCAGAAGGTGGTGTGGAGATCAGGGTTTGATTCGAGATGCTGGGGTTTGAAGAAGTCGGTCCAAAGAACGAGAAGTTCGTCCTTGCACTTCTGTGCTTCTTCTTCCTTGATTGCTGCATAGCGGCTCATTGTATTGATGTATGAGGCAGATGACTTGTCAGCATCTCCACTGCTTAGAGCTGCCATTTTCTTGGTCATTGATTGCACGGCTTCAGCAGCAACTCGTGCACTAGCAGGGTCGTAGACGCCACAGGGGCCGTCACAATGGGCAAAGGCTTGGATTATAGGTGTGTTCTCCATAACAACCCCTTGAATATGGAGCACTTGAAGATATGCTTTGAGGCAACTTGCCAAAGCAAGGGACTAAATCGACGAAGCCTGAGACGATGCCATGCCAAAGGTTCGAGTTGCAATACTCGGCGCATCGGGACTTGTTTCGCAACGAATGCAACAACGGCTTTCGATGCATCCATGGTTCGAATTGGCCGCAGTAGCAGGTCAACTTGGAGGTACTAAACTCTCAGAAATTGACTGGTTTCTTGACGAGAAGCGACCAGAATTTATTCAACAAAGCGATATCAGAATTTTTGATATACATGACCCCAAATTAGCAGTGAAATTGATTGAAGCAGGTGCTCAAATTGTATTCAGTGCTTTACCCAGTCAACCCGCATTACATATCGAAAAAAACTTGAACGAGGCTGGCTTACATGTATTTTCTAACGCAAGTGCTTATCGTATGCATCCTGAGGTGGCACTCGTAGTTGCGGATGTCAACCCAGAGGCACTTATCCGCCCCACTTCTAAGCGCGCATTGCATGCATGTGCAACAAATTGCACATTGATTCCAGTCCTTCATCCACTTTCGATCCTTTCACAATATCACAACATCAACAGAGTGGTTGTGCGAAGTGAACAAGCACTCTCGGGCGCAGGTTGGAAACTTCTTCATAATGAGGATGAAAAGGCAAAGGCCATCGAACAAGAAATACCTGGAGAAGCAGAAAAAATCATCGAAGAAGCAGAGCAGATTCTCGGTATCGATGGTATCGAGTGGGATGTTCAATGCAAGCGAGTAGATGAAAAAGATGGTCATATTGTAAATGTTGAAGTCCATTTGGCTGATAATCCAACATATGATTCGATTAAATCTGAACTCGATTCTATGATCCTTGAACGCATCAATCCTCTTCCAAGCCAGCCACAATATCCAATGATATTGATTCAATCAGATCCACTTCGTACTCGTGATCTTTGGATGGGTCAGACTTTCGATGAGGTACAGCCTTCACTCGACTTGAAAGCTGGTATGACTACTACGGTTCAACTCAAGACGGTCGAAAGTGGCGTTGTGTACTTCAAAGCCTTGTCTCACAATACTATACGGGGTGCTGCTGGAGGGGTTGTATTACTTGCCGAATTAGCCCATCACAACAATCTTTTTTCATCAGTAGACCTAAATCCCCCCTCTTCTTCATCGGAATCGTGAGCGCATGGGAATAACGGCGATGATTCCAGGAACAACCATTGATGGTCTCCTCTCCGAGGCTAAGGAACGCTGGCACGACATCTTCGACCCTGAGGCATTACGTATGCAAGTGATGATTATTTGTCCGCGCAAAGAACGCAAGATTCTCGAGATGCACGGCGACATGGTCGAACACGGACAACCCGTCATCGGAGTATTCCATAGACCACGAGCAGAAGCACATTTACTCGAAGAACAGGGATTGAATCCGAGAGATGCATCGTTCGAATTCCTCGATCTTGCGACGTCCGATTTAGGACCATGGATGCAACACATGGTGACCACAGAGAAGTGGGTTCGTGGTTCGATCTCTGTCCAACCAGTCCCGTTCTCGGTCGATGTTCCAGCACAACGCGCCTTCGAAAACATCACAATGATCTGTTTTCGACATCCGAGTCTTCCAGCGATTGAACGGTACTATCTACCGTTCCCACCAACATCGATTCTAAACAAATGCTTTGTCAGCCTTCCCCGTCGACAGGCTGCTGAACTAGCTCGACAGCAAGCGGAAGTCCTTGGCGTTGGAAGATCTGCTGAACCAGCAACTCCCGAACCAATAATGGTCGAAGAGCCACCTGTTGCAACACCAGAGAGCGTTGAGGTTAGTGATGTAGAAATCCCAGCACAAGAGTCTGTACCACTACCTGCCATTGAGATAGATGAATCGGATGACCCTCAATCAGTAACTGATGCGATCACTAAAGCGACGACCGATGGATTTGAGGAGATGCAGGCTGCTGGAGATGAATTACAAGAGATGAATGCCCCTTTACCAACTACTCCTGTTGAAACAGAAGATGTTGTTTCCGAACCTGTTGTTGAAACACCACAGATTGAAATCGAATTCCGAGCGCTTGTCACAGAACTGATGGCTAATGGAGTTGAACCTAGTGATATGGTCGATGATCCTCGATGGGAATCCATTAACGAGCGAGCCGCTGCAGTCGGTTTCGAAACATGGCCAGTTTTCATGGAGATAACATCGGTCCAATGAAAGGTTCAAATTGGAAGACAGATAGCAAAAATCAGGTGAGACAATGGCATTCTGTGTAACTTGTGGACAATCTCTACACGATGGGATGCGATTCTGCCGTTTCTGCGGCAACCAGCAACCTGGTGAACAACTCATCCAGCGCCTTAGAATGGAGGCTGAACAGATTCGCCAAATCGCTTTGATGATGAGCAACCAGCAAGCACAACAAGCTGCACAAATGCAACATCAGCAACAATTCAACCAGCAATTTGGACAACAACGTCGTTGGTGAATGTATGCGTCAAAGGCATCTTGCGATGCGCCTCTCATCACTTGTACCGCATCCATGCCAGTCTGTGGAACTTGAACAATATCCAACAGAGGGCAATCTTGCTGCTGCATGGTTAACTAAGATTGACCTCGGTGATGGATTTGAAGGCAAACATGTTCTCGATTTAGGAGCAGGAAATGGCATCTTGGGCATTGGTGCTGCTTTTCTCAAAGCGAGACATGTTACGATGGTTGAATGTGATCCAATTACGGTTGATGCGCTTCAGAGCAATGTTAGAGATGTGGATGGTACCTCGATGTGCACTATCATTGAAGCAATGGTCGATGGAACTGCATTGAATCTTGAACAACCGGTTGATATGGTCATCATGAACCCTCCTTGGGGCGTTCAAACACAACGAGCTGATCGAGTGTTTTTTGAAACCATTTTTGCTATGAAAATTCCAATAGTCCACTTTATCCATAGCATCGATGCTGAGCATCTGTTACCACTTGCACGATCAAATGGATATGAGTTACATTCGATTTACCAAGATGATTTTCGCCTACCAGCGGCTTATGCTCACCATTCAAAGAATAAGGCTTCAACCCGCATTCGCTGCTATCGCCTTGAGAAGATGAAATGATGCAAACCCATGTGAGGGGTTGAAAAAGGGGCATCGCTCGCATCAGAATAGCACAAGACATCGATTCGTCGATTACATGTGCAGCGAGTTGAAATTATGACGACGAGCCTCGTCACCCCCGGAACAGATATTGGAACCGTTGGCGAACATCAAGCCGGCGAAGGAACGACCACAATAGATGACCGTATCGTTGCAACAACGACCGGTCATATGCGCATCGAAGATGGACATATCATCGTTGATGCATCGAAATCCATTGTTAACATTGAGATTGGCGATACCGTTCTCTGTCAATTTGAAAAGTTGCAAGAAAAAGGTGGTGAAGCACGTATACTCGTCGTTGAAGGAAAGAATGGTGATGTACTTCCGCATCAACTCCATGGAAACTTCCACGTGACACGAATTGTCGATCGTTTCCTCCACACAGTTGCAGATGCAGTTCGACGACGAGATGTTGCGCGTGCAGTTGTAACCGAAGTAGAACCCGTCATTCGAATCGATTTCCGAGAACGAGATGATTGTGGCGTTCTCCATGCGATCTGCCCTTCATGTGGTGATACACTTGAGGCTCATGTTAACGGAGATTGGAACGTTGCTTGTCCATCATGTGAATACGAAGGATACCGAGCACTCGCCGATAATTTCGGAGCGGGATGGGCCGAACTCGAAGAGGGTGCATCCGCATTGAATCTCTCCGGAAAGCGATGGGGTAAAGAGGCTGAACAACTGTTTGCACATGGATCGTCTGGTCGTGCAACCTACATTGCAGCCGACGTTCGAGAAGATGGTCGCGAGCGCTCTTATTTCCGATTTGAAGGTCAGGGACAAGGCGGTAATCGAAGACAAAAGTCTGCTCCCGGATGCCGTCTCTTCATAGGTGGTCTTCCTCGTGAAATCGATACTGAAAAGCTCCGAGAATTGTTCGCAAAACATGGTGACATGACCGACTGTATCGTTATGACCGATGATTCAGGAGCCTCCAGAGGATTCGGGTTTGTCACCTACACAGACAAGTCACAGGCCGATGCTGCAATCAAGGAACTCGATGGCCATCGACTACATGGTCGCCGTATTGGTGTTCGAGATGCTGATAACAAACAAAAGCGAACCAAAGGGCCACAAAAGGGCTTGAAACTCTACGTCGGAAACCTACCGTTCGATGCGGATGAAAAGGCGATTACAGCGTTCTTCGGAGATCAAGCGACCATCAACGAGATTGCAATTGCAACCGATAGAGGCGGTAAACCGAAAGGATTTGCTTTCGTTTTCATCAATGAGGAAGACAAGGGTGATGAGGTTGTGAAAGCACTCAATGGTCAAGAACTCAATGGACGAAGAATCAAGGTCGACATCTCCCAAGCAGGTGGAAAAAAGAAGCCACAAGGTGGAAAATCATCTCGTGAATTGAAAGCCATCTCTGAAGAGAAAGGTAAGAAAAATCGACGATGATTCCATCATTGGAAATCGTTGATGTCTTCAACATATGAGGACATAAGGCTATGTGGGGGTAGTCGAGACGCCGTTCATGGTTGAGAACGATTCACCATCATGGCTCGTTCTTGATGGATATGAGGATGAACCTGCAGCCTTTGGTGTTCCCCCATACGTTGGATTTCATATTCGATACGTTTGTGGCGTACTTGAACAACACAATATCGAATATACCTACATGACCATTGATCAATGGAGATTATTCTCCGAAGAAGTGCGTGAACAACATCTTCGAGATTTGCAAGGTTTCGTTTGCATTGCCGGTGCTGTTGTTCCTGGACGATACATACGAGGGACGCCAATCTCTCGAAAGGAATCAACAGAACTGATCAGAAATTTACCCCGAGAAATTCCCGCGTTATTTGGTGGTTGGGCTGTTCGCGGTTGGAAGCAACAAGGTTGGCTTCCTCTTCGATCAAATCTTTTCCTCGCGGTCCAAGATACGGATGCTACATTGAATGGTTTTCTCAAAACAGGTTCTTGGAAACATGAACGTCGAACGAGTGAGCAGTGGAGCCAGTGGGCTCAATCTGGCGCGAAAAGCAAAGCTGTTACACAACATCCTGACCTCGGAGATGAGGAGAGAAAAGGGCCGTTAACATACGAAGTTGAAGTCTACCAAGGATGTGTTCGATTCAAACGAGGATGTAAATTCTGTATTGAACCAAAAAAAGGCGTACCGATTTGGCGAACTCCTGAAGATATCATCCAAGAGGTCAATCTTGCACATGATGCGGGCGTACAGCATGTACGGCTCGGAGGAATGACAGATACCTACACCTACATGGCAGAAGGGGTCAAGGAACTTGAATATCCAATACCAAATCCAGAACCTATTGCTCAACTCCTTCATGGTCTGCGTGAGGATGAACGATTGAACATTCTCCATACAGATAATGGCAATCCGTCAATTATTGCTGAAAACATTGAACCCTCGACTGAAATCACAAAAACGCTCGTAGAAACGCTCTCTGATGGAGCGGTTTTGTCGTTCGGATTGGAGTCTGCAGATCCGAATGTTCATGCTGCTAACTGGCTCAATTGTGATTCTCAACAATTGAAAACTGCACTGAGACTGATCAACAAATACGGCAGAGAACGAGGCGAGCGTGGATTGCCAAAATTACTACCTGGGCTGAACTTCATTGCTGGATTGAATGGAGAGCGAGCCGAAACATACGATATGAATCTAAATCTCTTGAAGGATTTAAGAAATGAAGGATTGTTGTTGAGACGCATCAACATACGACAGGTCGAAGGAGAAGGTTTCCAAGAAATTCCAGAACAGGAATTCAAACAATTCAAGACGAATGTTCGAGAAACTATCGACACACCATTACTTCAGGAATTGTTTCCATTAGGACATATTCTCAACGACGTTCATTGGGAAACGCATGATGGTCGAACACGATTACCCATACACCTTACAGAAAAGCATACTGACAACAGCATTCATGGTCGTGCAGGACTCACTTTTGGTCGACAAATTGGAGCCTATCCAATCCTGATTGGCGTCCCATATCATATTCCGCTTGAATCTTCATCAAACATCATGATCACAGGACATGGTGCTAGATCAATCACCGGTGTCGAGATAGATATGGATGTCAATACCGTTACAGAAAAACAACTTGAAGCAATACCCGGAATAGGTAAGAAAACAGCATGGAATCTAATTTCAGCCCGTGCAAAATTGAAACGGAAACAGGAAGAAACTTCGATTGAAAGTATTTTTGATGCTGCAAAAATCAATATTGAACCCCAGATGAGAACCGTACTTGGCTCCAAGTAACCTCAATGAAGTCCCTATGAGACGTCATACTATGGCGACATGGATTATCACCGGTGCAAATAGAGGACTTGGGCTTGAATTTGCAAAGCAACTTCTCGCTGATGGCCATTCAGTAATTGCAGGTGTTCGGCAACCAGAAATGATGGAATTCGATCATGAGCGAATGACTGTTCTTCGACTGGATGTCGCCTCGACAACATCCGTTCACGAATTTGCGGAAAATGTGAAATTAGCAACTCAATCGATTGACGTCCTTGTAAACAATGCGGGGCGAATGGATGGCCGATGGCAATCCTTAGAGGAGGTTGATCCTGAAGTTTCACTTGAGGTTTTGAATGTGAATACGATTGGCCCATTGCGAGTTTCACAAGCACTCTGGCCCCTTCTTGAAGGGCCAAATCCAACCAAGATTGCTAATATTTCAAGCCTCATGGGTTCAATTGATGATTGTATGAGCGGAAGATCTTATGCATACCGAACCAGCAAAACTGGATTGAACATGATCACAAAGATTCTAGCTGTTGAAGGAAAGAACAAGGGCATCTCGGTCACTGCTTACCATCCTGGATGGGCAAAAACCGACATGGGTGGTGAGAGAGCCCCTGTTCCTGTATCTGTATCAGTTCAAGGTTTGATTGGACTTATCAACGAACAAGATGATGTCCGAACTGGTCGATTCTTTGAGTATACGGGAGACGAACTCCCATGGTAGAATCTATTCCTGAACAATTGAAAGATGCAGCATTGCGTCTTTCTGAAGATTGCAATCGTAGGATTTCTCGAATCCTCAAGCACAAGTCGGTAGCACATGTCACTAATCCCCTCGATTATGCATGGGAATACCATGAACAATTCATCGACAAATGGAGTGATTTCGGAGCGACAACGCTTCTTCTTGGAATGAATCCCGGACCATATGGAATGGCTCAAACGGGTGTTCCATTCGGTGCAACGGCGATGGCTAGAGATATTTTGAAGATCGAAGAACGAGATGTAATCACACCTCCTGGAGCACATCCAAAACGCCCTATTGAGGGACTATCTATGGAACGACAAGAGGTGTCAGGAACTCGCTTTTGGTCGATGCTTTTCGACCATTATGGTTCAACTGAAGCAATCTTTTCAAACATATTTGTCGTCAATCATTGCCCCCTTCTTATTCTTGGCGAAACGGGGAGAAATGTGACACCTGTCGATCTTCCTAAATCAACGATTGAACCGGTCTTGAAAGCCTGTGATCGGCATCTACAATCCGTTGTCGATATCATGGGTATTGAATCGGTGGTAGGTGTTGGAAACTATGCCAAGAAACGCGCACAATCAATTCTTGAAGAAATCCATATCGATTCGATGTGGCATCCAAGTCCTGCATCCCCTCTTGCCAATCGTAATAGTGGAGCGGATTGGAGAGCAAATGCAATCTCAAAAATTCCCTAATCATCGAAAATCGGGGATGAAATTAAGTGTAGCAATGCACACCGTATGCCATGCAACAACAACTTGCTTGGGAAAGACAACCAAACGACCGCCAATGGGTAAAGCCGGAAGGAGATGACCCTCGAACCCTATATCAGATGCTCATGACGAGTGCTGAACGATTCAGTGACCACCCTTGTTTCGGATACATTCCTGGACCAGGAATGTCACGTGTTCACCTCAACTACCAAGAATTTGGTGAATTAGCAACAGCAGTCGGAAAACAACTCCGTGATGTTGGCGTTAATGCAGGAGATCGAGTCGCTATGATTCTCAATAATTCGGTCGAATGGGCTGCGCTCTCTTACGGTGCTAACGCACTCGGTGCAGCATACACTGCCATGTACACGCACCAACATGGTGCTGAATGGGCTTACATCCTCGATGATTCAGACCCTTCGCTCATCGCTGTTGCGGATACGGAAGTTCTCGACAAACTCGTTGCAAATCTACCGGATGATGCTTCAAAGTGGCCACGATGTGGTGTTCTCTTGCTTGGAGACGAACCTGCAAACGAAATTCCTCCAGAAGGCGTAACAGTTCACCGATGGGCTGAATTCGTTGCCGCAGGTCGAGCAAGCGAGGCTGCTATCGATGTTGCCGACGATCCATTCGCACTCAACACACTCATCTACACGTCCGGAACAACTGGAAACCCAAAAGGAGTCATGTTGACCAACTGGAATACACTTTCCAACATCCTTTGTGTTCAATCCGCATTCAAAATTTATGTCGGTGACAAGAACGCTGCGTTCCTACCTTGGGCACACTCGTTTGGAAGCACCTTCGATCTTCATTGGATGATCCGATGTGGTGTTCACATCAACCTCATCTCAGACTTGACCAAGATTGCTGATGAGTGTATCGAAATCAAGCCTGCTGTTCTTCTCGCTGTACCTCGTGTATGGAACAAGTTCTACGATCGTGTGAACTCACAGTTCGAAGCTGCAACTGGTGTGAAGAAGTTCCTCATTGGTAAGGCCAAGAAATCCGCTGCAAAGCGAATCGCTAAGGCTGGTGTCGAATGTGATGCAGTACCTGCAAAAGGATTCTTTGACAAACTCTACGATAAGTTGGTTTGGTCCAAGGTTCGTGCCCGATTTGGTGGAAACATCCGCTTCTGTATGTCCGGTGCTGCTGCACTTTCTCCAGACGTTGCTGAATTCATCCAGATGGTCGGATTCAGTTGTTACGAAGGATATGGATTAACCGAGACTTCACCTCTTGTCGCTGCCAACGGATGGTCCGGACCTGGTATGTCTCGCCTACGATGTGTTGGCCGAGTTGCCAACGGTGTCAAGGTCTCCATCGATACCGATGCATGGGACGACCCTGACCGACCAGACGAAGGTGAAATCATCGTTACTGGTCCAAACGTTATGCTTGGTTACTGGAACAACGAAGAGGCGACCAAGGAAGTCATCATGGAACCAGGAACCTTCCGTACTGGCGACCTTGGTAAACTATCTGCAGATGGTTACCTATCCATTACTGGCCGTGTCAAGAGCCAATTCAAACTTGAGAATGGAAAGTACGTGTCTCCTGCTCCGCTTGAAGAGAATGTCAAACTTTCACCATTGGTTGAGCAAGCTGCTCTCGATGGCCGAAACATGCTCAAGACCTATCTCATCGTTCACCCGAACCTAGGAGCCATGAAGGCTGCATTGAGTTCTGCTGGTGTCGATGCATCAGGTAGCGATGAGGATTTGTGCGCCCGACAGTCCACTCGAGATTGGATGCTTTCCGAATTGAAGGCTAATGCTATGCAAGCACCAACATGGAAGGGTTACGAAGTTCCAGCAACCATTATTCTCGATCACGAGGAATGGACCACTGACAACGACCTCATGACACCATCGATGAAGGTCAAGTTGCGAAACCTCTTGGCTCGCCATGAGGAATCTATTGCTGCCATCAATTGAGAGCGATTCGACCGATTGGGTTTTGAAGCCCCATCGATGGGCTTAGTTTGGTGACCCACTATGGTTCGTGAACTCATTACCGTCGAAGGTGTTGACAGAAGTTTCGGACCAACCGATGTTCTTCAAGATATCAACCTCATCGTTAACGATGGGGATCGAATCGGAATCGTGGGCCACAATGGTGCAGGAAAGACAACGCTGCTCAATACAATTAGCGACCAGAAGCAAGATGTTGGAGACATCGATTTTGCTCCAGGAATCCGTATCGCTTACCTAACTCAAATTCGTGATATTGAATCAGATTCAACCATTGAGGAAGAACTCGGTCGCAAAGGTCGGCAATTCCAAGAATTGGAAGATGAGATTACCTCTATTGAGGCACAAATGGTTGATCCATCATTCTACGAGGGTGATTGGGAGCCTGTAATGGAACGTTATTCTGAACTCCAACAAACACTTGCGTCCTCGGGCGGAGGAAACGTTGCAGGAATTGCCAAAGGAATTCTTGAGAAACTCGGCCTTGACCAACATCCAATGGACATGCCTGTTTCACAACTCTCTGGTGGCGAAAAAGCAAAACTTGCTCTCGCTCGCCAACTCGTTGGACTTTCAGGTATTGACGTCATATTCCTCGACGAGCCAACCAACCACCTTGATATTCAAACGACAGAGTGGCTTGAAGCCTTCATGAAGGATTTCAAGGGGGCTCAATTGATTGTGTCTCACGATCGATATTTCCTTGACCAAGTTTGCAACAGAATCGTCGAAATCGACAACCTCCGAGCATGGCCATGGAAAGGCAATTACAGTCAATTCATTGTACAGAAAGTTGCCAGTGAGCAAGCGCTCAATGAGCGAATTGTTAACCTTGAAAAGAAGATTCAATCCACTACTGGCGCCATCCAGCAAATGAAACGAGCCAACAAATACGACAAATCGATCTCTGCTAAACACAAGATGATCACACGTATGCAACAGGAACTCAAGGCGCTAAAGGCTCGTGTACCTAAGAAGCGAAAGCCATTGATTCTCAAACTCGATGCCATCGATAAGGCAAGCATGGACGTTCTCGAACTAGTTGATGCTACCAAGACCTTCGAAGGACTTGAACGACCGATTCTCGATAACCAAACGCTGGAAGTTCGTAAAGGAGACCGCATAGGAATCGTTGGTGGAAACGGTCAAGGAAAGACAACTCTGCTAAAAATCATCAATGAGGAGATGAAACTTGATTCAGGTAAAATCGATGTTTCACCTGGTACAGTTATTGGCTACTTCCATCAAGATCACGCAACACTTGACTTTGAACTGAATCCTGTTGAACAAATTCAGAAACTTCGACCAGACTACCAATACGGTGACATTCGTGCTGCCCTTGGACGTTTCCAGTTTTCAAGCGACCAAGTTGGAACCAAACTCAAGCAACTCTCTGGTGGAGAGCGTGCTCGTGTTGCTCTTCTCAAACTCTTACTCGAAGATAACAACCTCCTGCTGATGGACGAACCTACCAACCATTTGGATATGGAATCCAAAGAAACACTCGAGGAGGCGCTCATAGGATACGAGGGGTCGCTTGTTACCGTCTCTCACGACCGTTGGTTCCTCGATCAAGTCGTTAATCGAATTTGGGAAATCCAAGACGGGAACATCAAGGT
>CEVR01172888.1_pt1 | contig 32262 bp, 22 predicted proteins | sample 356541 | NCBI WGS metagenome assembly CEVR01 (sample SAMEA2623734, study PRJEB7988) | marine metagenome | isolation source: saline water (ENVO:00002010), including
CAAGGTATTGAGAACATATCTTGGAATGGTCATCTCTCTCGCGGCGTTCATCAAATTGAGTTGCGAATCACCGATGATCGAATGGATCATGGTGGCCAAATGTCGGTTGTTTCTGAATTGATCACAGTTGACAATTCGGCTCCTAGAGCCGTTATCGAGGAACTGGAGATGTTCTCGGATCTCGATTCTTCTGTCTTGATACCATTTAGCGCAAATGGAAGTGGCGATTTCGACTCTGCGTGTTTCACATTCCCAAGCGATGGAACTTGGCATTGTTCAGAGAATGAACCTGCAGCAGGTTCAGAATTCTTGCAAATTGATTGGTCAAGTGACCTCGATGGACGATTGACACCAGAGGATGAGGATTGGTTGACCTTTGAAACGCGGCTCTCAGCAGGTACACACCAGATCACACTCACACTCAGCGATGGCATCAATCCCAACGTTTCTGCTTCGACGACACTTGAGATTGCTGAATCAGCCCCTGCCTTGGTGTTGGATTCTCCAGCAAATGGTAGCCAATTCGCTTCGAGTGATTTGATTGTCTTTGATGCACGACAAAGTGTTGACTATGATGATGATGCGTTTACAATGACAGTTCGGACTTTTGATGATGCCTCTTCATCCTATCTTGCAATCCTCACAGATGTATCGACATCGCTCGTGCATGAGATTCAACTCGATGCTGGAATTCAAGACATTCAGATCGAACTGGCCGATGAAACAGGAAAGACTCGATTTGAATCCATAGAATTGGTGATTATTCCGAGCGATCCTGTGGCAACCATTGTTACACCAACGAACCTTGATTCCATCGATCCAGGAGTTGCTATTGTTTTCGAAGGAGCATCGAGCGATGCTGATGATGACCTCGTCGTTCGTGAGTGGAGATTACATCAACTAGGAGTCCAAACGAGTGTGTTGAGCACACAATCCACGTTCACGCAAGTGTTTGCACCAGGTTCACATCATGTATCTCTGTACGTTCAAGATGCACGTGGTGCATCATCCGAGCAACACATCAACTTCACGGTTCGCTCCAGTCTCCCTGAATTGGTCCAAACAAGTCTCTTTCTCTCTCAAACAGAATTTGTCTCCGATGAACGTGTCACCCTCGAAGTATCTGTGCAACTGATCGATGCTGACGGAACAACGGACGATGTTCGAGTCGATATCGTTCACAACATACAGACATGGACGTTTAATCTCACTGATGATGACGGTGATGGCGTTTGGAAAGGATCCCTTGAATTCCAACCTTCCGGTGTTGGCCAACCGAGCTTCAAAGTTATAGCAACCGATGGAGAAGGGGATTCTGCAAGTGTTGATATCTTGTACACGCCTCTCAAAGTTATCGAAGCAGATGGCGCTGGATTTATGTCGACAGGTGTTCTAGTTGGCAGCGTTTCCATAGTTATCCTCGTCGCATTACTCATAACGCTCCAACGTCGAAGAAAAACAGCTAAAGAGATGAAAATTATTGATTCATGGGGCGTGTTTGGGGATGGAATGGAAGAACAGGATGAAGATGAAGAAGTTTCACAGGAAGAGCCGGATTTAGACTGGGATAACGTCTGATTAACTGTCCCATAGTCTAATATCCATAGTCTAATATACCATGGTATTGCGTTTTCAAAGCATGAGAAAAGCACTCGCTCTCCTCCTAACCAGCCTATTGATTGCCACAACTCTACCAACAAGTGTTGCTGCGGATGAACCAGAACCCATTGCTTGGGGGATAGAATATGATTATACGAACCTCAATACCGATATTGCCTCAATGATTGGGATCGACTTGCAAGAAGTCTTTCAAGAAGTGATGGCTGCTGGTGATGATTCGGGAATTGACCTCCTCATCGGTAGTGTGACAACCGGTACGACAACCATCGTGTTTGAGCAATATGATGGTCCTATGGCCACACTATCAGTTGATGGAACTCCAACAGACTTTTCTACCAAAGTTACAGAATTGACTGTACGCCATGGTATTTTAGATGACTTCGCAATCCACTCTGAGTGGTCAGATTCTTTTGGTGGAATTGATCTCACAATCGGTTACGATTCCGAGCAGTTGTTCAACGCTGACGTTGTTTACACCGAATATTTTGATTCCGACATGGGTCTGCATGGCATGGACATGGAAATGGAAATTGAAGCGATGATCGAATACACTATTGGATTCAGTGGAGAACTTTCGGGTGATGGAGAAACCCTGCCATTCGATATTGATTTCACAATTGGTACATCGTTTGATATCAACAATGGACTGCTTGAAGTTCGAATGGATGAAGCATCACCACTGTACACCGAACAAGCCGACCTTGAAGCTGGTGAGCAACTTCAATGGCATTGCAATGACGACATGGATTATGAGGATGAACCATATGTCAATGAAGACATGGAATACAATGATGATGGGGAAATGTACACTAGTATTGACATTGGAGATGGATGTGCAGATCACAACATTCACTATGAGACAGAAACATCCGTTCTTCTAGAACTAACCGGTATTCCAACCGAAGAGTTTGGTCTACCTGCTGGTGACTTCGACGTCACAATTTCAGATACTGTGACCGACATGTATGATGGTGAAGTAGAACTTTTCTTTATGGGCGGTGTTATGGGATTGCTCGATGAACCAACTCAAATGATTACTATCGATGATGGTAGTGCTATCGAAGTTCATCAAGCCTATGCATCACCTACGCCAATGCCGTTCCCTGCTATGTGGGCAATGCTTTGGGCAAACTCTGTAGTTGGAAGTGGAGATTATCCAGGAATCGTTGACGCTCTTCTAAACAATGAAAACTTCGAAGAAGCCTTTGGATCATGGGCTGATGACATACTAGAAGGTGATGAAGGTGAAGAAGAATATTTCATCTGTGCAAACTTGAATGAGATTCCTTACGATTATGTCGAAGACGGTTATGATGACTGTGGTGATAACTCCGATGAAGAGTTTGTTTGTGATGATGGAGAAGTAATCTACGGTAGCTGGGTCAATGACGGTGATGATGACTGTGCAAATGGAGAAGATGAGACATACAAAAAAGCAGACGATGTCGAAATCTATCTGTCGATGAAAGGTGCAAGTGAATCCGAAATGGAATTTGATTACGAAGTCTATGGAATGGATTACGACGAAAATTACGAAATTTCTTGGACAGTAACAGATGATGAAGGAACCACCTCTGATGCTGGTTCAGATGCTGTTACCGATGGCTCAAACGAAGTTTATGCGACCGAATATGCGGAAATTGATGGATTTGGCGAATACTGTATCGACATTGAAGTGACACGCATGAGCGACAACCAAGTTGTTGGAACAGAGCAAGAATGTGACTCAGTATCTCAAGATATTGAGCCAAGCGATCGTTTGATAACCATCGTTGAAGCACTTGGCGAGTCTACACTTGAAAACACAATGGAGTCATTTGGCCAGAACCTCGAAAATCGTTTGTCGGGCTTTGAGGACGATTTCGATATTGCTTACGAAGATGGCATGATTTACGCATTGTACGATACCGATACCGATCGCTTCGTTGGATTCCAGTTGGTCGCCTCTCCTGGTGGTACACAATGGTACACCTTGATCGGTCCTGAAAGTACTGCATACGGTACACCACAGCGTGGCGTTTCCGTGACTTACTTCACTGGAATTGCTGCAGTTGAAGAAGCGGCAGAGATTGAAGATCAAACGGATCTGTCTGACCTTGTTGATGTTACACAACACAATACCTATGAGGTTGATGCAGTGAACGATGGCGTCGATCCTGAGACACTTCCAGACGAGCCAAACACTGGTGAGAACGGTGAAACTGTTGAGGACGGTGAAACTGGTGAGGAAATTACAGAAGAGGAGGTATCAGGCCTACTTCCATTCCTTTCACCAATTACAACCCTTGCAATGATTGCTCTTGCAGGAATGTTTGTATCAATCCGTTCGAAGGACGAATAATGAGCGAAGGCATAGGGCCACAACCCATTGCTCGTTGGCGAATTATCGCCTGTGTTGCTCTTATTGCTCAAATCGTTATTCTGCTTGCCATTAAATCGGCACTTGAAGAAGAAAGTTGGTTTGTTGGAACACTATCAGCGACCGTTGATGATGGCCCTCTTATGCTTGAAGGAGTGGCTGCAAACGCTACCATCGATATGCAGAATGAACAGGACGATATAAGCGTCGAATTCTTTGGATTTTTCAGGTTAAGCCATTGGCAAGACGAACGAGACGATCGAGCTGCCCTCTCTGAACAAGAGGTTGAGGAATACGAGGAAAATATGAATGAGACATTCGCTGCTCCATCACCGAGTTCAGTAAAATCATGGACGTTCATATTGATCAATGTTGGAATTGGGTTATCTGCGTTGTTGATTGTTCTTATCGGTGTTGATCTAAAGAAACAATGGAGTAAACCTCTATTGACAACTGCCCGAAGATTTGTATCTTTAGCCTCAATTTTGAACGCGTTAACCGTAATTATTCTCATTCTAGTCGTCTTACCAGCGTCTTGGTTTGGAACGATTGTGGATAACCCGCAGGATTTTTCGAGAAGTGATGATAATATAGCCTTCCTCGCCCATGCCGATTTCTCTCAGGAATCAAGCATAGGATTGGATGGTTTCTCGTTGGAATTTGAAGCGAGTGGATACGATATTGGCATGATCCGCCCAGCAAATCGTAGTGCAGTTGAGGCAGAACCACCATTGCCAGGAAGCCCTGATGCTGAATCCTTTATCTCAATAAGTGGTGAAATGGGGACAGAAACACCGAAATATGTCTCCGAATTTGTATATTATTGGATTGTATTATGGGTCATTGTACCGTTTGCATTATTGATACAACAGCGTGTTGCAATCGATCCGCGACTTACATCAATGAAAGTGTATGAATAATCATTGCTCAGGCAATGTTCCATTCAAACTGTCAGGGTTGTCTTCGAGTGGCCCCCATTCGGTCTTGGTGCGTGCGAGGCCAAACCGCTTTGCATAGAGGAATCGAAGGTTCTTCCAACCATCTCCCCATGTGTGGATCTCTGCTTCACCAACACGTGTTCGATATGGGACAGAGATTTCGATTGCCTTTTTTCGACCAAGGTGTTTTCGTGCAAGGATTTTGATTTCTTCCGACAATGGCATTCCATCGTTTGTAGGACGCATTTTTGGGTTATCAAAAATAGATTTTCTGAATACCCACATACCTGATTGCGAGTCTTTGATACCATAACCAAAGAGCAGCCGAGCATTGAACGAAAGAAGCCAGTTTCCAAATCCGTGGAGGCCCGACATGGAGCCGTCCTCGGCCAAACTTAATCGATCGCAAGTAATGAAGTCAAGATTCTCATCAAGAAGGCGTTTTACCAATTCAGGGATTATTTCTGCTGGATAGGTACAATCCGCATCCATGGTGACGATAATGTCGTTCGAGGCGACCACAAAACCAGTGCGGTAGGCACGACCGTAACCTTTCCGAGGTTCTAGATGAACTCGTACATCCTTCTCCAGTGCGATTTCTCGTGTACGATCGGTCGATGAACCATCAACGATCATAATTTCAAGAGAATCACACCATCCTCGAGGAATAGCATCAACGGTTGCTGCGAGTGCTTCCTCTTCATTTCGTGTAGGAAGAAGAACAGTGACAGATACTGGTAATACCTCGTCCATGTTTGGTCGAAAGGCCATTAGGGTTTGAATGCATTGCTTTAACGGCTAAACGATTAGGACCATCTTGCTCGTAGACGACGCATCGATAATTTGGTAGCCAGAAGAATTTTTCTCCATTTGGAAAGACTCGGTCGCTTGCTGAATACATCGCCTGAATGGCGTACAATTTCATGGAAGATTGCATCGTATGCTTCACACATGAGTTGAGGTTGTAATCGAGACTTTGAATCAAGGTATTCAAACAAATGTTTTGCAGATTCTTGGTGTCTGCGAACAATTTTGATGTATTCCTGAACAAAGGATTTCCATCGTTGATTGGTTCCGAATTCCGTATTGCTAAATTCAGAAACTTCGATGTTGTATTCGCCCAATACATCGATTGGGAGGTAAATTCGACCACTGCGGTAATCTTCGGAAACATCGCGTAGAATGTTGATCATTTGTAATTGAATGCCCATGTCTATGGCGTGGATACGTGCTCCAGCATCTTCACATCCATAGATTTCGATAAGGACAAGACCGACAGCTGAAGCAACCTTGTAGCAGTAAGCACGAACTTCATCCCACGTTTTGTGTCGAACTTCAAACAGATCATCTTCCATTCCTTCGATGATTGTCTCAAAGTCAGTTAGTCGAACAGGGAATTGTTTGAACACCTCGTTAATTGCAATGAAAATTGCTTCACCTTGCGTTGCAGTTTCATCTCCTTCAAACAAACGAGTTAGGCGTTCTTTCACATCAACTAAGGCCATCAAACGATATCTGTGTTCTTCATTTGAGTTGTTCATCGGTGTTTGATGGATGCTTTGGAGAAGTTGGTTACGCTCATCAACGAGTCTGTTCAATTCATCAGTCTCTTGGACAAATGGGTGTGTATCCCCGTCTGCAATATCGTCAAGATAACGGCATAGAGCATATACTGCGTGGACAGCTCGTCGCTTTTGATAAGAAAGTGCTGAGAAACTCGCGAAGAACGTAGATGAAGCATTGCGACAGATTTCTTCACACTCAAGGAATGCTTCTTCGATAGAATCTATCTTGTCCATATCCTGTCCTCCAATTCTTCAGTTATCAATGCGTGTTATGTTCCTTGTTCATTTGTATTGAGATGAAATGGATAGCAAGTCCAACCGGCATGAGCATGACGCCAAACAGAATAGCGACTTGTGCAAGTGTTTTGTTAATTTCCATCTCAACACTACGTCTCCATATCCACCGCGTGACGATTATGTCGCCAATGACGAAGTGAGTCCAAGCGAGTACTGCACCATCATCAGTGCCGAGTACATCGGCGAGTCCTGAGACTATTCCGCTGAGCGTACCATCTCCAATCATGTCGCTCAATGCACCGAGGTTCATGGCGAGGACGATCAGGTAAGCAATGAGTGGTCCAAGGACAAACCATGGACCTTCCATCCATCTCTTCGTCCGTTCAGCATAGGGTTGGAGAAGCATCAACATCCAGAAAGGACCAACCCAAAATGTTGCAGTAAAGAATGCTACGAGAAGTATTGTATCTACCATCAAATCACCTTATTGTATTCATTTTCAATCTCTTGAATCGAGTTCTCATTTGGATAATATGTGCTGCTTTCCCAACGAATTACACCGTCTTGATCGATGAGGAACAACTCAGGAGTTCCAGGAAGTCCATAGTATTCAAAAATCGATTGACTAAGGTTGGCCTGATCTTCTATTCGTTGAATTGAATCATCATCAGTTGGGAGAACGATCGGCCATGGAGTGTAGTGATTGCTTTCAGGAGAACCGAATTCTTCAGCTACGTCTTCCTTTGTTTCAAATTGAAGGTATCGTTCAACTGAAACGATTTGCAATGGAGGATCTTGAGCCATCCAATCCGCATGATGTTCTCGTAAGTCATCGGTCCAATCCTTGCAACCTGTACAACCCACACCGATGAATAGAACCAGTACTGGGCCTTCACTTAGATTGTCTTTCATTGAATAAATAGGGCCAGAATCTTCGCTTCGATCGAGTGTTTCAACGGTGAATACGCGCCCATCCTCAACCGTTGACTCAAGGCATCCTGACAAGAGCAAGATGAGCATGAGAGCAACGAATCGCACGTAGTTCCCTCAAGCGTTGGTCGGTTTACCAGTTTCTTTTGCTTTCATCGCTCTTCGCTGGGCTTTGCGTCCACGAGGAGAACGTCGAACTCCTTCAAACCAGGTTTCAACACCGTTCCAATCAGGGTCAATTCCAAGGTCATCAAGCACCAATTTACTGCTGATACGGGCGCTTTCAAAGATGGTAGGTAAGCCACTGCCGGGATGAGTGCCGCCACCAACGATGTAGAGATTGTTTGCTTCCTCAAATCGGTTGTTTGGTCGGCGCCAAAGCATTTGCTTTAGATCATGTGTGAGATTAAACACTGCGCCACGGTAGATATCAGATGCACCCCAGTCGTCGGGCGTGATAACCGTCTCTGAAACGATGTGATCAGCAATATCATCGTAGCCAAGCTTTGCGAGTTGTTTGACAATAAGTTCTCTAAAATCTGCTTTGATATCATCCCAAACGATACTTTCATGTTGATTTGGCACAGGCACGAGTACGTATACGGTAGAGTGTCCATCTGGAGCGAGAGAGTCATCAGTAATCGAAGCATTTTGTACGTAGACTGAAGGGTCGTCCCAAGTCAAACGATGATTCGTTATGTCCTTGAGGTTGGTTTCGTATTCTGAGGAGGCATAGATTTGGTGGTGTGGCAAATCGTATTGTTTGTCAACACCAAGGTAAAGCATGAATGTGGAACACGAATATCCTTTCTTTTCCAGTTTCTTGTCGGACCATTTCTTTCGCTTTTCGTTTGGAACGAGGGTGGTCATTGCGTGAGCAAAATCAGCGTTAACAACCACTCTGTCAGCCATCACTTCTCCGCCATCAATGCGAACACCTGTGACGGTTTTTCCCTCATAGATGAGAGACTTTACAGGAGTGCTGAGGCGAATATCAACGCCCATCTCTTCTGCAATTGCACCCATACGGGCCGTGATACTTCCTAAGCCACCCTTGGCGTGGAAAATACCGTGCTCATACTCGAGGAAGGCAAGAATGGTGAACAAAGATGGTGCATGGAAGGGGCTCATGCCGAGATACTTTGTTTGGAAGGACATTGCAAGTCTGATACGCTCATCGTCGAAATGCTTGCCGAGATCGCCAGCAACACTGGCCCAAGGCTTGAGTACAGAAGCCACTCGTATAGCGCGCTTTGAGAAGACGTCCAAGGGGCTACTCCATGGAGTCTGCAAACATTTCTTGGAAAGGCTCAACTTTTTGCGGTTTTGTTTCACGTAACTGTTGAACCCGTTAGCGTTCTTGTCACCTGCGAGTTCTCGAATGCGTTCTGTCATTTGGTCAAGGTTACTTGTTGCATCGATATGGCCTCCTGCACCAAAAACGAGGCGGTACATTGGGTCTAACGGCATCAATCCGAGTTCTTTGTGAGCGTCTCGTCCAATAGCTTGGAAAATTTCTTCGATCACTTCTGGGTAGTGAAAGAAGGTTGGTCCTCGATCGAATGTATATCCATCTTTCTCGAATAATCTAGTCCTTCCACCTACTGCATCAGCCTTTTCTAATACAGTGACCTTTACACCTGAGTGGGCTAGAAGAAGCGCTGAGGCAAGACCGCCAGGTCCTGAGCCTACGATGATGGCAGTTGGAGCATCTTGACTAGTCATAAATTGACTAACGAGATGCGGCTTATAAAGCGGCGTTTTGAGCCACTAGTTAGTAGGCTTCAAATCCCCTTCCCAGAACGCGTTTTCCGATTTTTTTGAATTATTAGAATTCGATTTGTATGGTAACTCCACGATGGAGGCGAACTCGTCAAGATAAGGTCCCATTGAAGAAATGAGATCAACATCTGGATGTCCTCGAAGAACCATGCCGTCCATGTACATCAACGAACGGATGATAGGGAAGGCCTCCTCACCGAAGCGACATCCAGCAAGAACTGCAATTTGAACCGTTTTCATCATCTGTTGAGTAAGGCTTACTTCACTCACTGATTTTCCAACAAACCCGTCATATGCTTCATACATTTCACGCATGTATCGTGCTTTTGCATCACCTGTTGGAGGAGTATCAGCCATCGTTAGCATGGCTTCAAACGCCTCTTCCAATTCTCCCTTTGCAAGATAATAGAAGAACCCAAACAGAGCAGACCGGACCTTTTCTGGAGCGTGAGAAATAGCTCCAGTATCAATGAATGTGAACATGCCATCTTCGTCGACCATTGCATTTCCTGGATGAAGGTCACCATGGAATGTACCGATACCAAACATGAAGGCACCATGAATACGGAACAACTGCAACAAATCGTCCCATGAGAGATCTTTATTCGATAATCGTGATTCAAGCGTTGGCGCTTTGACGTGCTCCATGACGAGGACGTGACGGTTCGATAGTTCAGGCCATACCTTTGGAAACTTCAACAAAGGCATCGGGAATTGATGTTCAACTTCTTTGGCCTTGGATTGGAGTAATTCAGAACCTTGAATTTCGTTACGAAGATCAAGTTCCCTAAGGGTGTAATCTTCCACGTGTTGAAGCAAACCTACTGGATTGCCTACTTTTCGTAGTCGAGGATTGAGGAATAAGCCAATGCGAAGCCATCGACGCATACGAGCTACATCCTTTCGGAACGATTTCTCAAAGTCCGCCTTGATGATTTTCACGACGACTTCACTACCATCTTTGAGGACTCCTCGATGAACCTGTCCAATGCTTGCTGCTGCAAACGGTTCTTCCTCAAACGATTCAAACGCATCGAGGAACTTTGAAGGTGCACGTTCACGGATCAATTTCATTGAATCTTCTTTTGGTATTGAATTTGCTCGCTGGTACAAAGATTGGAGCTGTCGGCATTTCTCTTCGGAGAGCAAATCAGGGCGCAGTGCAAATATTTGGGTTAATTTTACAGCCAATAAACCCATTTTCTGGATTTTATCAATATCAGCAGGACCTTCTTTCGTAATCATACGAATAAAACGAACGAACGTCAAGAGGCGCATGGTTAGAAAATCTCCCTTTCATTTATCAATCGGAGTTTTTCCTCAAGAGGGTTTTGATTGGATTTGCGAACAGAGCAGGTGTTGTTGCAACCCATTCCTGGAAGCCTTCGCGTTGCTGCAAATCGACCTCTGACATCTTGACTCCGCTAACGTATCTCAGAAGTAAGGTAAGTATCAATGGTCCGATGAGAACAGGAAGCGCTTCAACACCTCCAACAACGATAGCAAAGCCACTAATAGACCACCACAAGATTGCTTCACCTAGGTGGTTTGGATGCCTTGTTACAGAAAACATTCCATCAGTTTTGAGGTTGCCTGGGCCATGTTTTTCCCGATACTTTTTCAATTCCATATCGGCTTTGTGTTCAAGCAATAATCCAAGAACGAAGCCAGCAAGACAGAGGCTTGAGAGTAGAATCGATATTGGAGTCCATTCAATCGTTATCGAGTTCTCTGGAATAAGAGCGAAAATCGGAAGGGCAACGATGAGAAGAAGAATTCCTTGAAGCATGAACACTTGTAGAAAACTAATCCACCACCAGTTTTTTCCTGCTGTTTCTCGCATTCGAACGTAACGAGGATCTTCACCACGATTCTTCGTTCGTTGATGTAAAACAACTCCAAGCCGTAGTCCCCAAATACTTACACAAATGAGGCACAGGATCGCAGCAAGGTTGTACGAATCAACCAATAAGAAACGCGTCCATGCAATGAGGACGAACCCCATACTCCACAAGACATCCATGACGGTAACATTACCAGATGAGACTGTTTTGAGCCATGCTAATGTCAAGTAAGCGAAGATAACGAGGATCGTTACTGTATTGAGGCTAAGTTCCATCATGCCGACGATTCCGCTGGTTGTTTTTCATTGTTCATGATAATATGATAGCGCCAGAGGTCATCTGGTTCTCCAGATCCATCAAATCGGCGAACGTTGACGTTTCCATCTTTCGGGAATCGAGTCATCAATGCTCCTTCGATAATTCCATCATCCAACTCCCACATTGGTAGTTCATCTGGATCTTCGCTCGGTGGGTGATCAAGCCCAACTTGTACGTGGAACACTGGATTGATACCGTATTCGAGTCGTCCAAGGCCAGCAAATTCCCACCAATCCATCATTTCATCGAGGAATTCAACATGATTCTCAATTGTTCGAAGGGAAAAGGCGAGTTCATGTCCAACACGATTTCCGACTTGACGTAACATTCGTGCCAAATCAATCCCTAGAATCTTGAGATTTGAAAGCCGACCTTTGGTGAGTTCTCGGCGTGCTTGGTTGACTTCTGTTCCAGCAGCGAGAAAAGCGTCTGGGTCAAAAGGGGTGTCGTGTTCAGGAAGGTCGTTAACTCCGAGCGCACCAACGAGTGAGTCAAGGAATGATCCTTCACCGATAGTAAGTCGAAGCGGGTCGTGAATGCGACCTTTTGAAAAACGTGCTTCCGCGACTTCAAATTGTACTGAATCTTCCCAAATCGTATCAATAAGATTCTCTTGAGCTCTCGCAAACGGTTCGCTTTCAATGACAAGAGCCGCATCTTCTTTACCTCGCCCAACTGGGTTTTCTTCAATATTGAGGAATTGAACAACGTGTGTGCAATCCTGCAGGAATCCTTGAGAATCGAGATCATCCGAATGTCTGATTTCAATTGAATCATGGAGTTTTTGGAAGAATCGTGTTGTTCGTCGGTCTAATTGTGCAATGACCTGGACTACTACACCTTTCTTAGCGACCGTGTTGACAATTTCAAGGGCTTCACTTCGACACAGATGAAGAATCCCATATCGGCCAAGAAGTAAGACGAGCCGTTCTTCTGCTTCCTCAGCCATTCTCTCGAGGCGTCGGTAGATATGGCTTCGTTCCTTGAGTACAGCGAAACGAGGTTCGTCACGCTGACGCCGGTTTGCTTCATAGGACGCATTATCTTCCGTAATACCCTTTGAGAGTTCAGTGAACCCTTCTTCTAAGTTATCGAGTTGCCTACGGCGCATTTCTATGATATGCTGTAAGGCCTCATCAACACGAAGGCTTGAGAATAACATCGGACGGTCGGCAGTTGCGGTTACAATACCCATTTCTTGGAGTCGAGAAAGGCTATTGTATGCATCAAGACGCGTGGTTTTCAATTCCTTTGCAAGTTCACTTGCGCGCATGTTTGGGTTATTACCTAAGACCATGATCGAACGTACTTCTCGTTCGGTCAGACCAGCTTCATTGAGAAGATTATCCCACATTAATTGGACCCCCCAGTAACGGATGAGAGGCTCTTAAGAATTTGAGCAACGTGACGACGCGGTCGGAATAACCAATCATAGACGTGATGAATTCGGTTATCAGGACCAATTAGGAAACTCGACTTTGCAGGGAACATTCCAAGGTGTACCGGAACAAGGTATTTGCCTGCAACTTCTCGCTCAGAGTCGGCTAGAAGAGGGAATGGAAGTCCTCCGATTTCCTTTTTGAATTTCGCATGAGATTCACTTGTACCTTCTCCGATTCCAACGACCTGACATCCTGCAGATACAAACAGATCATACTGCTCCTTGAATGTCAAACATCCACGCTTGCATGTTGGAGATCCGTTCTTGGCATAGAAGAAGAGAATTCTCCACGATCCATCAAGGCTTTTGCTATCAAATACGTTGCCTTCATCGTCTTTTACGGTAAAGTCTGGGGCGAGTTCGCCAATCAAGTTCTTACTCATTCTTTTCGCCTCTGATTCTGTGAGTTTGTCCGCTGTCAAAATAACTTCCTTCATGTACATCATTCTCAAATTGGTAAAATATGGCGCATACGCATTGCTTTTGTTCGGAGATAATCTTTGTTTTCCGAGCAGATTCCAGCTTTGTGTGCAACACGTTCAACTACGGTGATTCCGTGACATTCTAGTTGCTCGACTTTGTCAGGATTGTTTGTCATTAGTCGAATTGTATCGTACCCAATATCGGAAAGAATGTGGGCGGCTATCTTGTAGTCGCGCCCGTCTGCAGGAAGGTTCAGTGCAAGATTTGCATCGAGAGTGTCAAGTCCACGGTCTTGTAGGTTGTATGCCTGCATCTTAGCATAGAGTCCGATACCTCGGCCTTCTTGTCGAAGGTAAAGGACAATTCCTCGACCTTCTTTTTGGATTGTTCTTAGAGCGTGTTGAAGTTGAGGTCCGCAATCGCATCGCAAGCTTCCCAACGCATCACCAGTGAGGCATTCTGAATGAACTCGAACGAGCGGTGGTGTTTGATCGTTCATGTCTCCGAAGTAGATGGCTGCATGTTCTGCTCCATCTCTTGGATCGACATAGGAGCGAATACGGAAATCGCCATATTTTGTTGGTAATTTTGCATCTGCTGGAACTGCAGTAACTTCTCTACTATTGAGTACGTTCATGCCATATCCTATCGACGTTGTAGGTATAAAGGACTGTTTTTGAACTACAGCAATTGTGTTAATTTTCTAAACGGTTGTTCAAATAGTCGATACATAATATTTGCAGCGTGACTGGTGATTTCGACGTAGGCGTGGCTGCAGCAGTAGTCACCGAATCTGGCATCCTTTTGGTCCAAGAAGCGAAGGGACCCTATGCTGGATGTTGGGGGCTGCCAAAAGGACACGTCGAGCCGTATGAGTCTATTGAAAATGCAGTTCTTCGAGAGCTACAAGAGGAAACTAACATCCGAGGAAACATTTCAGGATTTCTTGGATTAAGGACAACAAAAACGCATCGGGGGGTTGGTCTTTTCATTTGTTACAAGATTGACCCAACAGAATTGGATATCCGTCCCCAGCAAGATGAGATTGCCAAAGTACAGTTTTTCAATCCTGAAGACTTTGATCAACTTGAATGGGTTTCAGCCGCAATGCGTGGTTTTGCAGAGGTTGCACTCAAAAATACATCCTTGCCACTAGTCGATCTCAGTGCTGAATCTAAACGCCCGTACAATCTCGTATTCAGTGATGGACGCATGACGCTCTCCGGCGAGGTGGTCCAATGATCGATGTTCGACGCATTGATGCAAACGATAAGCCGTTGAACCTAGAAGGCACACACATCGTGTACTGGATGACAAGTGCACGTCGCGCCCGATGGAATCATGCCCTTGACCATGCCATCGATTTAGCAAATGAGCACAATGTTCCACTCATCGTTGTTGAATGTCTAGCATTGGGACATCGATGGGCTAACGACCGCATCCACACATTTGTTTTACAAGGTATGATCGACAACAGAAAATTGTTTGAGGGCAGTGCCGTTACTTATGTTCCATACGTCGAAACAAGCAATGGACAGGCAGGAGGCCTCTTGCAATCCTTTTCCAGAAATGCAATCGCGTTTGTAATCGATGATTACCCAACCTACATGCCTCGAGACGTAGCAACAAGAGCAAAAGAGATTGGTGAATGCTCCGTTCGATGTGTCGATAGTAACGGAATCATTCCAATACGTGCTCCCGAACGTTCCTTCTCTACTGCACACTCCTTCCGACGCTACATCCATCAAAACGTCCTGTCCTTTCTTTCAGATCCTCCGCAATCTGAACCTTTGAACCTTCTCAACGATGTGCCAGATGGTAATCAAATCGCCATTCAATGCTTTGAGGATGCCAATGTCCCCTCGACTCCATTGGAATTTATTTGGAGAGTTTCTGAAGCATCTCGGGAAGGGCGAGAAGCTCTTGAAATTCTCGATATTGACCACGATGTCCCTCCTATTGACGATCGTCGAGGAGGATCGGTTACTGCTCGAACAGAACTAAAGAAATTCATTGAGCATAGGCTTACTTCTTACCACATCGACCGCAACCACCCCGAACGTCATGGAGGAAGTGGGCTCTCTCCATGGCTCCATTTCGGACACATCTCATCGTTTGAAATAGTGCATGAAGTCTTGGAATCTCAACGATGGAATCCGATGAGAATCACGCCACCTCACAACGGGCGCAGAGCCGGCTGGTGGGGCATGAGTGAAGGTGCAGAAGCATTCCTCGATCAAGTCATCACCTGGCGTGAACTTGGATTTGTTTACTGCTATGAACATCCAGATCACACCTCATACGAGACACTTCCTGAATGGGCAAAAAACACCCTTGAGGAGCACTCAAGCGACGAACGACCTTATGTGTACACTTTCGAACAATTGGAACGAGCAGAAACTCATGACCCTCTTTGGAATGCTGCACAATTACAACTTCGTAAAGATGGAATCATCCACAACTATTTGCGAATGCTATGGGGTAAGAAGGTGCTAGAATGGTGTCCTGATCCCAAGACCGCCTGCGATTGGCTCATTCGGTTAAACGATCGATGGGCCCTTGATGGACGAGATCCAAATTCATACACAGGTATTTTCTGGATTTTCGGTCGATTCGACCGAGGCTGGTTTGAACGGTCTATTTTCGGCAAGGTCCGCTATATGACCTCGGCATCGACACAACGTAAGTTCAAAACTGAGGATTATATACGAAAGTACGCAGATTCCTAACAAAGGAGATGTATATGCCCATTTACGAACACACTGCTAAATTTCCATTTTCACGACAAACCGTTTGGGATTGGCACGCCCGACCAGGTGCGGTGCGCCGTATCATGCCAGATTGGGAAGGAATTCGTCCCGTCGAAGTAGGAGGTATCAAGGATGGTGCAATAACTTCATTTCGCATGTCGATAGGCATTATTCCACAGCGTTGGATTGCGAAGCATCACAGTTACATCGAAGGCGAACAATTCTGTGATGATATGGTTAAAGGTCCGTTCGGGCGTTGGAATCACACTCACAAATTCATCGAAGGTGATGATTCAGAAATGCAGATCGAAGATAGAATTGATTGGAAACTGCCTTTTCACTTCTTTACGCGAATTGGTGCTCCAATCATGGTTATGCCACGGGTTCGACAGATGTTCAAGCACCGTTCACGACGAATTCTTGCGGATTTAAGCCGTCAGCAGATGTTCAAAGATGCTCCACGAAAGCGTATTCTTATCAGCGGTTCAACAGGTCTGATTGGAACGCAACTTGGTGCGTTTCTCGAAACAGATGGGCATGATGTTCATCGACTCGTACGGCCAACTACACGACTTCATGCCGATCAAGACCCAACTAAGGTTGTCAAATGGGACGATAGGAGCGGAGAAATTATTGAAGGTTCACTAGAAAATTTCGACGTTGTCATTCATCTCGCTGGAGCAGGAATTGGAGATAAGCGTTGGAGTAAGAAACGGAAGAAACTCATCTCTGAAAGCCGTGAAATTCCAACTCGTAATCTTTCCAATGCTTTGGCTGGATTGGAATCGCCTCCATCGTTGTTTATGTGCGCATCTGCAGTTGGATTTTACGACAATAGAGGCGATGAAGAACTCGATGAAAACAGTAGTATTGGTGATGGATTTCTTGCTAAGATATGCAAGAAATGGGAGGATGCCACAGAGCCTGCAACGAATGCTGGAATACGTACAATTCTCATGAGAACAGGAATCGTTACAACCGCTGCCGGAGGTATGCTTCAACAAATTCTCTTGCCTGCTAAACTCGGAGCTATGGGCCCGATTGGCGGCGGTCGTCAATGGCAATCTTGGATTTCTTTGGACGATCAAATCTATGCCATTCATTACTTGATGAATCATGATGATGCGAGTGGCGTATTCAACTTAACAGCCCCGAATCCAGTGACACAGAAACAGTTTGCAAAGACTCTAGGAAAGGTTTTGCGGCGGCCAGCTTTTGCTCCAGCACCTGGTTTTGTCATGAAAATCCTATTTGGTGAAATGGGAAAGTCACTCATTCTTGATGGGCAGAAAGTTCATCCTAAGCGTTTGTTAGATTTTGGTTACAAATTCGAGCACGAAACACTTGAACCAGCGCTTCGTGATGCCTTAGGGCGGTTCAACTAATCGTCGCGTTATTCTTAACCGGTATGTGTTATGGGCAAACATGCTCGGGCGTAGCATTGCTGTTGGCATATTTGCCCTGCTACTGCTCTCGATGGTGCCATCGGTTCAAGCCGACGACACCCAAGCGGCCTCAAATTTACTCACGGATGGCGTTTCGTCAAACGGATATGTCTGCGATCCTGATGGCTGTTCACCAAATGATGGAACAGATTGGTGGCGAATTAATGCCTACAAAGGCGATATTGTCAGCATTACGTTTTCAGGTTCGATGAGCAATGCCGCATGGTGGTGTCCAGGTGATGGTTGGGAAGGAGATTACTCAATGCACGATGAATCGGGTTCGCAAGTTGCAACCATGGGTCGAAGCGATGACAACCCTTCGGGGACACTATCGAAAACAATGTCACAGGCAGGCTCAGTTTATGTCAAAATCAAAGGTAAGGACTCATGGTGTAACGATGGATTTGATTACACACTATTGGCCTCAATTGACAAGACTGACCGCGATACCGATGAGGACGGTTTCGTAGATTCAGACGATGATTGCGATCTCATCGTTGGAACATCAACAAACGATCGAAAGGGCTGTATTGATTCAGATTCGGATGGTTGGTCCGATACAGACCCTGGATGGGATGTCCAGAATGGTGCTGATGCATTTGAGGATGACCCTACTCAATGGAGAGACCGAGATTTTGACGGCTATGGAGACAACATCCTCGGCAATCAACCGGACCATTGCCCAGATAGCCGAGGTTACTCAACTTCTGATCGATACGGTTGCATCGATTCAGATGGCGATTCCTATTCCGATGCTGACCCTGGAGGGCTGAATGGATTGGAACCATGGTTTGCTCATCCGGATGGTTTAGCTGATGCTTTTCCGTTCGAGATAACGCAATGGCAAGATACAGATGGTGATGGCTATGGCGATAATTGGGATGACCCAATGTGGAATCAATCACACATTGAATGGGGCATTGGCCAATGGCTTGAAGTCGCTTACCAGCCAGATGCCTGTCCTTTTATCCTCGGCAATTCCTTTGCAGACCGGTATGGATGTCCTGATGCGGATGGCGATGCTTGGTCAGATCCTGGAGAGAATTGGACCTCTATTGATGGTGCTGATGCATTCCCCTTTGAACCGACACAGTGGCGAGATCGAGATTACGATGGTTATGGTGACAACCAATCAGAAGGTGCAAAACTCGTTGATGATTTTCCCGACAATCCTACTCAATTCCGTGATTCAGACTTCGATGGCTGGGGAGATAACCAAACATATGGTGCGACACAAATCGATGATTTCCCGATGATTCCAAGCCAGTATCGTGATACAGATGGCGATGGTTACGGCGATAACCTTAGCGGGTTTGAAGGAGATGTCTGTATGAATTCAAACGCTGAAGAGGTGGAGAGCGGCTGGATTTCCCGCTTTGATCGTCTCGGTTGCCGAGACGTCGACAAAGATGGCTATTCCGATCCGACCGATGATTGGATTTCACATCCACAAGGGTTTGCGGATGCATTCCCAAATGACCCTTCCCAGTGGTACGATACCGATAATGATGGGTTCGGTGATAATATGGAATATTTCGATGGCCTTGCATGGCGTCTTGCCTACAGAGGCGATGGTTGTCGAACAACCTATGGTCTGTCAACATTCGATCGCTGGGGCTGTCCTGATTCTGATGAAGATGGTTGGTCCGATCCTACGCCATACTGGCTAGCAAGCCCAGGTGGAACTGGTGATGCATGGCCTGAAGATCCTACCCAATGGCATGACATTGATGGTGACGGCCGTGGCGATAATCCGTCTGGAACGACCGCAGATGTTTGTCCCTCTCAACCGGGAACATCGGTTGGGCCAAGTTCTGGAGGGGATCGCTGGGGTTGCCCTGACACCGATGGTGATGGTTGGTCGAATCTCGGAGATGCGTTTATTCATGAGCCAACGCAATGGCGTGATACTGATGGTGATGGATATGGTGACGAGGTAAATGGAAACGAAGCTGATGCGTGTCCAACCATTCGCGGAACCTCGATTCTTGACCGACTTGGTTGTCGAGATACCGATGGCGATGGTTGGTCGGATCCAACCGATGATTGGGACGCACATCCGTATGGGCTGGCCGATGCCTTCCCAACCGAATCATTACAATGGAAAGACAGTGATGGCGATGGATTTGGCGATGTTCCACTAGGAGCATTACGTGATGATTGTCCGGAGGTGTTTGGCGCTTCAATGCGAGACTTGCAAGGTTGTGAAGATAACAATGGCGACGGTTGGTCAGATGAATACGGCGAATGGAATGCTGCACTTGCTATTATGGGCGAAGACCCTGCTGCTTCATGGCTGACTTATCTCATCGTTGGAATTTCATTTGTTCTTGGTGCTTCAGCAGCACTCATCGTCCGAACTATGCGGATGGATGATGAAAAGGTATTGACAGAGGAATTATTGAGAATTGATGACGTATCAAATGAGGTAACATCGTTACCACTTCCTGAATTGGCCATTCCACTACCACCGCCGCCTGGAGGTGAAGAAGATGCGTAAGGTGACATGTTTCCTCGTATTCTTGTTCCTCATGCCTCTTTTTGGAGCGATGAATGTTAGTGCTGAGGCTGACATTGGGCTTGAAGAAACAGGTATTACGATGGTTGCACTTCGAAACGATTCACTGGATTTGAATCAAGATGGCGATATTGATGCTGTGCGTGTAGTTGTCATTTTGAATTCCACGACCCCCTCGACCCTCGTTGATGTTCGTTTGATTGCAAACCATAACGATCGGGAAGTTGTCGTATCCACGACGATTGAAATCGTTGGTCAAACCAATGCAAGTTTGACCTATGATGCTTGGTCACGAGGTACCCATGAACTTGTTCTTGGATTCTATGATATGAACGGTGTTGAAATCTCAACCATAGATCTTCCAACGTATGAAATGGTTCCTGCTAAGCAAATACCGATGCTTTCTCTCCAATTTACGGGGCAAAGCAATCTCCAAACAGGCTCGAGTTGTGAGATCAACCGTATGTTTGTTGATGAAACAGGACCTCTCTACGGTGCTCTTGGAACCCTAACTTTCACAGGAGCTCCTTTCATCGTTCTCGACAATGCTACGAGCATTGATTGTTCAAGTTGGCCTGCAGGCGAATATTCACTCCGTGAGACCTATCGAAATGAACTTGGTCAAACTGCTGAAGCATCACTAAATCTAACGATTGAAAATCGTCCTGCACCGACTTTTGACCTAGTTGTCACCGGTGATGGTTTGACTACCGACCGATCATGTTTGGTCGCTATCCAACCTACAAACTCCAATGAGGATTTCACCCCATATGCAAAAGAATGGGATGTTTCGACAACTTCGGTGATTACTGAAGGAGGAGTATATGATTGCTCAGCTCTTCCTGCGGGGGTCCATCTTGTTGTCCTCAAGGTAACGAATTTAGAGAATATTGCAAGTACGCAAGCCGTTAACATTGTACGGCTACCAGCTGCTGAATTAACTATAGAAGAGCAAGAAGCACTTCCAAGTAAATCGTTCGGTGAAGATACATCAACAGAAGATGTTGGATGGTACACCATTACAGTTCTTGGTTTGATCGTCGCTATCGTTGTCTTCATACTCTTGGTCCGAATTCGAGAAGATGATGAACTTCTCACGTTACCTGAACTTGGCCCAGCGCCTCAGATTCTCAACGATGGTTCGCCAGATTCTGAAGGATTGCCGACTATTGTTGATGATGAAGGTCAATTGTGGCGTAAGCACCCCGATGGTACGCTCGATTGGTGGGATTCAACGTACAATATTTGGCAACGATGGTGAATATAATGCCTGATTGGATGATGTACACTCTTCTCATACTTGCTGGTATAATCGTTGTTTTGCTCCTTAATGGTGTATGGATTTGGTGGACTCGAGTTCGGCCACGTCAGCCGAAACTACATGCGGATTGGGCTTCGGATTGTGAACTTACTTCAAGCGCAGTGTTCAATGATTCACTCATTACATTTCGAAACGTTCGAGATTTTCATTGGCGTACTACGAGGGATCGAGATGAGAAGTGGGCTGATGAAGTTACAGTAGATTCAACCAAGGTGAAGCACATCTGGTTTATTGTTGACCAATTCCATTCCTTCAAAGGACTGTCACACACCTATCTCACCTTCGAATTCTTTGATGGAACCTGCCTTTCATTTTCGTTTGAAACTCGACGTGAGCGCGGTAAGAGGTATCATCCATGGACAGGTTTGTGGCGTTCGTATGAAATGTATTTGCTCGTAGGTTTTGAGCGAGATGTGACACAGTTGCGGACACATGCACGCAGCAATATCGTCTCCATGTATCGAGTGATTACACCACCTGATAAGGAACGACAAATGATTGTTCAAATGGCTTATCGGCTGAATCAACTCGCTGACCGTCCCGAATTCTATCACACTTTATTCAAGACTTGCAATACTTCGATCGTAAAGGCAGTCAACTCCGTAACTCCTGGGCGTATTCCGTTCCTATGGCGTAATTTCTTGCCAGGCTATACGCCGAAGGCTGCATTAAAGCTGAATTTGGTTGAAGATTGGGGCGGATTGGAAGTGACGATGGAACGAGCACGAATTGACAAACATGCTAAAGAATGGGATGGAGAAAGCGATTACAGTGCATTCATCCGTTCCGCATTACCGCCCTCACCCTTGGATGAGTAACAAAAGATCACCAGTTTTCGCTGAAACGGTAATACTTGGCTCTACTGCCTTATTTGAAACACCTCGTGTTCCTGTTTTCAAAGATTCATCGTTTAGCGGATATTGACATCCTTTGAGACTGACTCCAGTTACAGTTCCAAATGGAATCAAACTCACAAGGGTACCTGGTTCGATTTGGATTTGTTTTGAGGTGGAATCGACCCGTTGTGCTTTCCAGTTGTTGAGGATGAGGATAGCTGAACTGTTACATTCAAACAAAGCTGAATAGGCAGCAAGGTGGTGATCATATCGCCCAATCTCGACTCCAATAACGTAGACTTGTGAGTCAGGGTAATTCTGATGTGTCCAACACAATCCTTTGGAAATATCACTTTTTTCTTGGTCCGAATCATGAACAATTCGTACCCCATTTATTTTGCAATGTTCCAAAACTGATGATGAGATACTATCGAGGTCTCCAATGACTATATGTGGCAAAAAACCACCATCAACCAAACGATTTGAGGCACCATCGAGTGCGATTATTACTGAAAAATCGTTGAGTTTCTCTTCAAGATCGAATGCCTTTGGCCACTCGCCGTTCGCAACGATGAGAACCTGAGCCATGTGCGTTCCATAGAGAGGATATTCTTGACATCATGGGTCGTCTTGAATCAATCAAAAACAAATCAAGGGCTGACAATGGTTTAGAACGTTGAGTGTTCTAAGAAGTTCATGCGCGAGGAGCGGACGCTTTTCAAATCGGTTCTGCCGGTGGGACTTGCTCTGCTCATGCTCGTTCAATTGATGGCTCCAATTACGTCTCAAACGATGACTAGCGAGCCAGTTTTATCCGAAGACTCTACAATTGATTACACACTTCCAAGCAACTTGGATCACGGCCATGACCTCGCAGGGCAGACAATTGATTTGGAAGGGATGACAGAATTGCTTGTTCGACAAGATTCTTCCATCGATATGTGGATGAGTGAAGTATTGGTTTCTGGTGACTCCAACAATTTGAGTGAACCCAGTGTCTATCTTGCAGAGAACGGTTCGAGTTACTTTTGTTGGATGAATGATCAAGGGCAAGTTAAAATGGGCGTTTTCACCTCAGAAGGTTCCTTCTCTGATTCGATTATCGATACGGTAAACACTTCACTTGGAATCATAGGCTGTTCGGTCGTTGTTGATGAGTCTTATCGGCCATTAGCAATTTATGGTGATGGGGCAAATCTGAAGATGGCCCGACTTGCCTTCCAAGGACAAGTTTACACGACGTCTGATGTATGGTTGAAACGCACCATCTTAGAGGACTTATTCCCTGATTCAATGACACTTAGAATAACGGATGATGGTAATGAATTCGCAGTCGTTAGGACGACAACAGGCGAGTTATGGCAGGTAAACAACAGTGGTTTGCGCTGGTACAATAACTTGCTCGATAATGGTCCTATAGGTAATGAGTTCGAACTGAAAATCGATCAAAACGGTGTTGCAAATATCGCATACACTCGTGCCGGTGAAGCAGTTCGTTTGCAAATAGAAGGAGACCAAATTACAGAACAAATTCTTGCCCGAGATACGTCTCTACACACCGCTATTGGACTCGATTTGGATTTGAATGGTCTTGCTCAAGTTGCGACAACGTCGTTCGATGCCGGTCAAACCGAACTTTCAATCTTCAAGAGTTTGGAGGATCAATCCACTGGACGACTATCCAATGAAGCGATGACCTCCTTTGCGCTCTACCCAGATGTGGTAGAAGGTGCTGCTACTTACGGCGATTTGAATGGAGATGGATTTGACGACGTTGTCTTTACGCAACCAACTGCCTCGGATGGTGGATTGAATAACAATGGACGTGTCACCATCCTCTTTGGTGGCAACGAGAGTCTAGATTCATCGGCTCCGGTTATACTTAGTGGTACTCAAACAAGCGAGATGTTTGGCAACGGTGTTGCTATTGGTGAGTTCTTGTCGAATGGTAATGTGCAGTTGCTCCTTTCCTCGCCAGGATTCGATAATACTAGTCGAGCCGATGAACTCAATCATGGCCTTCTCTCATTATACGAATGGAATCAAACGCAGTTCGATTTGATTTGGAGTGCAACCGGAAATGCTGAAGAAATGTTGGGCGATGATGTATCACTCATCGATGATATGAATGGAGATGGGCACGATGATCTCATCGCTCTACAAGGTAACTGGACGGATGGAGTCAAGAATGGACGCCTTTCAGTATTCGAAGGGACAACAGATGGTTTGACTTGGTCGCACAACATTTCTGCCAGTACTGATGGCCCATATTTCGGACGTTCGATGTCCAATGGTGGCGATTTGAATGGCGATGGTTATGGTGACTTTGTTGTATCAAATTCGGGCGAAGAATCCTCGCCAACCGGTTATTCTGCCCTCGAAGTATTCTATGGTTCTGCGAATGGTTTTTCCTCGTCACCCGATAACAGTATCCAACGCTTGGGACAAGGAACGCTGTTGGGAACTGTGGTTGAGATCATCGATGATATCAACAACGATGGGATGGATGAATTATTTGTGCAGGAACTTTTTGCTGCAGATGCTGACTACCTCGCTGGAAAGGTCCATTTGTTCATGGGTAACACTACTGAGAATTTCAGTGAGATTGCTGATTGGACGGGCCAAGGAAATAGCAACGAGCGTCTTGGATGGATGTTTGCCTCAGCCGGTGACGTGAACGATGATGGGTTCAATGACACGTTTATCGGTTCAAGTATGGGATTCACTCCTTCAGGTCAAATCAATCTTTATCTCGGTTCTTCAAGTGGATTTGTGTCCGCAGTAGAGACTATTCGAACTGGTGGTCTAGGAGATCATCTTGGATTGATTGCAATCGGCGGTCTTGATTCCAATGCTGATGGAGCGATTGAGTTTGTGTATTCGACTCGAAATTCAACCAGAGGTACAAACTATGGTATTGACATGATTACTGTGAGTAAACAAGATTTTGATACGAGTCAATTCACATTTGATGGAGAAATGTCCGGATTAAAATTGACAACATCGGACCGTGGCGAAACTGCAATGATGTTCTCCCTCAACACATCGTCAACACATTCACTGGTTCATCTTGAGCATGTTGATGATGGTTCGCCAGGTGGCTCTTGGGTAACAGAAACCCTAGATACGGCTTCATCCCCGTTCCAATTCCAATTCGATGTCACGCCTTCGGGCCAACCTGAATTGGTCGTTTTAGACGATGCCAATGGTTACGTCTATCACTCCACAACGTCTTGGGCTGCACTACATCAAGAAATTCGTACCTTCCAGGACTTTGGAACCTATCCTGCTTCAACTATCGATGCAAACGGAGATTTGCATATGGTTTATTCACACAATACTATCGAAAATTTGTATTATTCTACTGAGAGTTCAAGTGGATGGTCCTCTAGTGAAATTCTTTCAGATTCTAATCTGACATCATCTCCATCGATCTGGTTTGAAGGTGCTGATATGCACATTCTCTATCGTGATGCTAATCTCGACAAGATTGAACACTTGATCAAATCGGGTGGCATTTGGTCTACGGATACTGAGCTGGATTATGGTATGGCTGTTGGAAACGAACACGTCGCTCTTCAACTCTCAAACGGAACGACATTGGTTGCAACAACCGTCAACAATTCAGGTACCTATGAGCTGCAGATTCTAGACATTGACAACGATGTCTCAACCACTCTAAGGAACCTAAGCGATGGTACCGCTGAACTTTCGATGTGTATGGATACAAGCAACACGATTGTAATCCTCTCACTCGATTCGAATGGAATTTTAGTGACTCATGAACGAAATGCTTCAACAGAGGTTTGGGCCAATGTTTCAATGCAGCAATTAGGATATACAAATGGATACACAGATGGATATGATCTCGCTTGTACCCAACACGGATCATCGCTCATCTTTGCTGTTCAAGCGGCAGTGAATGCACTGCATGAACGTAACAGTACCGGAGTATGGTCTTCGTATGGTGGACAGCCATCATCTGCAGAAGGTGGAGCCTGGGATATCGTTTCGAGCGACTCAGGCATCTTGTTGATGACAACAACAACTGCAACCGATACGCTTCGAGTCAATACGATGCATCTCGACGGGCGCACAGAAGATCGTTCGACGTGGTCAACTCACGAAATGAAGAATGTTTACACGAACGCGAATTTCTCGGCTAACGTAGATTCAAATGGAACGATTGTGTTCGGTTATTTTGATTCTCTAGATATGGATGTTGAGATGTTACGCCTGTATTCTGATTCCGATCGCGATCTCATATTCGACCGAATTGATGGTATGCCTGATGTTGGAGAACAATGGGAGGATTCCGATATGGATGGATTTGGTGACAATCCTACAGGACCTCTTTCAGACGATTGTCCAGCAGATGCAGGAATTTCATACTTCTACATCCAGGGTTGTGATGATTATGAGCACGACGGTTTTGCCGACATAATCGATGCATGTGATACCAACGCCGGCCGTTCTGTTTTCGACCGATTTGGTTGTCCTGATTATGATGAGGATGGATGGTCAAACAACGATGGTGATTGGATACATGGAGACCGTTTCCAACAGAACTGGAAGCAATCCAAAGATAGCGATGGCGATGGAGTTGGTGATAACTATGGTGTTGATTGTTGCGATGCGATATTCGGTTCTTCGGGAACTGTTGAGTATAGTCCAGGAGACAAATTCCCATACAATCCGAGCCAGTACAAAGATTACGATAATGATGGGTTTGGTGATAACGAAACCGATATCATAACCGGTGATTTTTGTCCATGGCATTATGGAACATCGTATCGCGACCGTAATGGTTGTCCCGATTCCGATGGTGATGGTGCAAGTGACCCTTCGCTAATTGGTGGTATCAATTGGGGGGTTGTGCAAGGTGCAGATATGTGGCCTGCAGATCCTACGCAATGGGCTGATACGGATGGGGATGGATATGGTGACAATGGAACGATTGGTGCCACGAATCCAGATTTCTTCCCTTACAACATTGCAGCTGCAGATGATAATGACAGTGATGGATACCCTGATCGCTGGACTTCGTCCTACAACGGTTCCAATGCGTTAGGATTGGTTCTCGACGGTTGTCCGGGCGTGTACGGAACTTCAACTAACCCTTTGCCGGGATGCCCTGATAGTGATGAAGATGGATGGGCCAATACGGATGATGATTTCCCACTTGATCCAACGCAATTCCTCGATTCTGATGGCGATGGCTTTGGTGACAATCCTTCAGGAAATAACGCTGATGAATGTCCATTCCAGTATGGTGTTGTAGGTGGTACGGATGGCGACGGTTGTCCACTTGTCAACACCGATGATGAAGATGGTGATGGCATCTATGATGACATCGATTTGTGCCCCAATACACCAGTGTTTGAAACTGCTGATAGTGATGGCTGTGTGGATTCCCAACTCGATGATGATGGTGATGGCATTTCAAATGCAGACGACGTTTGTCCCGCAACAGATGCGAATGCTGATGTTGATTCGGCAGGTTGCAGCGACGATCAACTCACTCAGGATAGCGATGATGACGGTATTGTTGACGTCGACGACTTGTGTCCTGACTCAACCTTGGACGTTGATGCAAATGGTTGTGATGAAAATCAGCGTGATTCCGATGGTGATGGTGTTGTCGATGGTGCCCCTGATGAATGTCCAGATACACAACCAGGTTTACCAGTAGATGCTACAGGTTGTGTTGATGAAGACGCTCTCGAACAAGATCTTGATGGTGATGGATACCTTGGAGAATACACCTTCGACATCGATGCAGAAACAGGATTAAGAATTAATCAACAAGGTGATGCGTTCCCACTGGATGAAACTCAATGGTCTGACATTGATGGTGATGGTTTCGGAGACAATTCCCCAGGAAACAACTCAGACTTCTGTCCAACAGAGTTTGGAACCTCGTATCTAGATACATTAGAAATTGGATGCGAAGACGACGGCGACGGTTGGGCTGACAATTGGGGCCGAGATAAATTCCCAGGTGATGCTACACAATGGGACGATTCTGACGGTGATGGATATGGAGACAATTGGGGCGACCCAAGTTGGAATGCTTCAAGAGATCCGGCATGGCCAGGAGAATTCGTGAGTGATGCCTTAACTCCTGATAAATGTCCAGAATCTCCAACGACAAATGTAGATGATGAAGGTTGTTCAAAGAGTGAGCGAGATACCGATCAAGATGGTGTGAACGATTTACTCGACAACTGCCCTGAACAGCCGAAGGGACCTGATGGGTACGATGACGGTTGTCCGTTGCCAAAATCAGAGACCGATGATGGAAGTACAATGATTCTGGGTATGACGATGCCTGTATTTGGTGGAGTTCTTGCAGGTGGAATCGTAGTTCTTCTCTTACTGTTTGTTGTCATTGGTCGGCTACGAAATCGAGCCTATGACTACGATGATGATGATTATGATGACGACGACTTCTTTGATGATGAAGATGATGATGACTTCCTTTCTTCATTCCAAAGCAAGCCAATGCCTGCACGTTCAACCCCCAAGCCTTCTGGAGGGCCTTCTGGTGGACCTCCACGTAGTTCAGGGCCGCCGTCTCGCGGTCCGTCCGGTCCAAAGCGTGACCCTCCGGGCAGTTCTGGTGGTCCTTCATCAGGTCCGCCTAGCCGCGGACCTCCGGGTGGAGCAAGACCAGGACCTTCGAATTCAGTAGCAAAGAAGTCGTCAATACAGGGGTCTGAATCTGAAGAAGGTGAAGATTCAGCGCCACAAAAGAAGGTACGTCGTGCGAGAATCGAGGTCGATATGTCTCTGTTTGAAGACTGGCAAGCCGATGATAGAGATGCTGCAGTTGATTGGGTCATCGGTGAACTTGCTGCTGGTGAACATGAAAGAACACTTCTCATGCAATTGCAAGGAACAGGTTGGTCTGCGCAACAATCCAGAGCGATTTACGATATGGCTCGTAATCAACAATAGAGGGGAATAGCAGTAACCTCAAAAATAACACTCAATTGGCGAAGATAGGAGGGAGAAAATTGTCGGATGGAGTACCTGATGGAGCAATACTTCCAGAAGGTATTGAAGTTGATGATGCTGCGGCTTATTTTGGCGTAGTTGATTCTTCTGATACCCTTCAACAAATGATGTCAATGGATTCCAAGCAAGCGCTGTCAAAGGCGCTTGAACATCTATCAGATATCATCTTGAAACCTGGTGAATTTGATTTCGAAGCTGCAAGTGAACGCTTGCAATGTGAAGGTGGAGAGATTTACTTCTTGATTTTTGGACATCTAAATCTAATGTCTCTTCCTGATCCATTGTTACAATTCGCTGGCCAACCGGATTCAACCGGTGCAGAGAATACGGCCCATCCGCTTGCAACTGCTGATATAATCGAAGCATTGACGCCATTGTTTGATCCTATGCAATTCCTGAAGATCTTGGCAATTGCTTATGCAACTGGCGGCAATTCCGAAGTTGATCGATATCTTCAATCAATTGAGAGTATGATGTCGAAGCCTTCTGATAATGTTGAGAAGATGAAGACAATGGCAGAGGAACTGAAAAGTTCGCTCGACGTTGCAGGACATGCACTCCCAATGTCGCTTTTTGCAAGTGAACAAGCCCAACCAGCTGAAATCGAAATGGGGGCAATCATCGAGCGTAAAGAACCCGAACCAACCCCCGCTTCCAAATCTGAACCTGTACCTGAACCGGATCCTGTTGTAGAATCACCAAAACCGGAACCAGAAGTTGAGTCTGTTCCATTACCAACTGAATCCGTCCCACTTCCTGCCTCAGATTCTGTTCCCCTTCCAGCACAGGATGAACCGATTGAGGAAGCCGGTTTCAAGAATGAAATCGAGGTTGATCACGCTGCCCAAGATGCTTTTGCTGGCGCTTTTGATTCACAGTTGGTACCGGAACAAAAGTCCGCTTCTGAACCTATAGAAGAGGTAGAGGAAACCATCCCGGAAACTGTCGAGGAGCCAGCTGAAACGGTTGAAGAGCCAGTTGAAGAAATCATTCCCGATCCTTCACCAGTCGTCGAAGATACGCCAGAAGAGGAATGGGTTAGTGATGCTGAGCGATTTATTGCAGCAGATGTTGATGATTCAGGTAGTCTTTCTGTTGAAGAGTTAGCAGTTGCTGCTAATGTAACAATGCAAGAAGCTGAAGAACTTCATAGCGCTGCAGATACGGACGGTGATGGAGAAGTATCACTCTCTGAATTTGTCTCATCAGAAGCCGCTCAAAAGATGTCATCATTACCACGTCCTGTTGCACCTGTCCGCAAGCCAATTCAAGCCCAACAACCGCCGCAACAACCTATTCGTCAGCAACCTAATTCACCAGGTGTTGCCGCTCCTCCGATGGGCTGGCAGCAACCGATGCAACAACAGCCAATGGCGCCACAGCAACCGGTGATGAACATACAACCAACGATTCGTTCAGGTATCCATTGTCGTGGTTGCGGTATCGGACTCGATCCAAATTGGCGATATTGTCCAGTTTGTGGAAACATGAACATGAGTGCGCATCGCTAATTTTCATTTGCCATGAATTCGCCCGATTCGGTAAGACACGTATCATCTAGCCATACGGTAGGTTCAGCAATTACTCCCGATACATGGATTCCTGCATGAGAACTTCCACCGAGTAGGGAATTGTCTCCGATTGAAAAATAGCAACTTCCCATACGCTTCTCATCTTCGAGAACATTACCAACAAGTCGAGCGCTTGGATTCATGCCGAATCCGAATTCAGCCACCGTCCAAACGCTTTCCCGATCTTTTGCTTTCAGTTTCTTGGCTACTTCTCCATAGGATTGACGAATCGTGGCAGCAAGACTTCCTCCTTTGACATCAACTACAGTTCCATCTTCGACGATGAGTTCAACAGGTTCGTCAATAAGTGTCGAATCCCAAGACCCATCGATGACAATCGTACCGTTCATCGTTCCTTCTTTTGGTAAAATAAACACCTTTCCGGCAGGAAGATTGGTCAACATTCGTGGGCGATTGCAAATACCATTATCGTCAAGTTTCCAATCGCGCCAATTGACTTCAAACGTTATATCAGTTCCTGATTCCGACTTCACATTGATGATTCTTCTTCGTCGAAGGAAATTCGTAATGTTCGATATACGGCGTTTGACATCCTGGAAGTCAGCAGTCATCCCACCCTCGGTGTACAATTCGAAGTTCATGCCCGGCATCGTTGCGATACGCGCACCATCCTTCAATGCCTGACGAACAGCTTTCGTGTGCGTAAGCGAATATTTGGTGGCAGCTATGACAACTTGCTGTTGTCGCATTAATGCGGCAACGGGAGTAGGTGGTTCTTCGCCATGGTGACGCGATTTTGGCATGACGACCAATAGAACACGTTCGGATCGTTTTTGTGTAGCAATATGAAGCGATTGCCCGATTTCAGCAGTTGTCGGGTCGCAGACAATAAGAACATTCTCACCGCGCCGAATATCCATACATGTTTGTATGACCATATCAGAAATAGCGTGCAAGCGCTCTTCATCTGTTGTCGGTTCGGGAGGATCCTCTCTTGATATTGAATTATCTTGAGAATCCGTATTTAGCAGTGCATTAATGTCTTCATCTTCGTCGTTCACAGTCTTTTCCTCATCCTTGTCTTTTCGACGGAATGGAAGGACCATGTATTTCCATATACTCATCCATCTTGAATGTGTGGTTACAATTAAGCAAATAGTTCGATACGAGTCTTGATGAAGAACCAATGTTGAGGAGAGTTCATGAGCGATAAAGCAACATTCCTCAACCGCATACAAGATATTCATCGAATCGGTAGCATTCAAGGACATTTAGGATGGGATCAGGAAACCCTCATGCCAGAAAAGGGTGCTAAATCACGAGGAGAAATTATGGCTTGGCTTGCTGCATTATCCCATGAGAAAGTCATCGCTCCTGAAATGG
>CEVR01172761.1_pt1 | contig 32117 bp, 32 predicted proteins | sample 356541 | NCBI WGS metagenome assembly CEVR01 (sample SAMEA2623734, study PRJEB7988) | marine metagenome | isolation source: saline water (ENVO:00002010), including
TAATTTATTAAAGCGAATTATAAAATTACAATAAGGCGCTGTGATACTTAACCAATTATCAAATGGAACACGGTAATATTTTTTTAAAAATTGGGTATAACTACATTTATTTTTTCTTAAATATTTTGAAAATTTATAATCCCTCATTTTAAGATGCCCACCATTTTTTCTCAATAATTTTTCATCAGTAAAATTGCCACTGCTATCATTGATCATTTTAGTATAATAGCTAACCGAAATATCCAGTGGGTTACGAGCACACGCGATAACCTTATATCTTTTTTCTTCTTTGGTTGCTATTTTTAAAAAGTCTTGATAAATTGAGTGCTTTGAAAGTATAGGTTTGCCATCATATTTTTCACATAGTTCTTTAGAAATGGCTGTTGAGGCAGCTAATGGTAGCCCAATAAAAACATATTTATATTTATGACTAATTATCACAACAAATTATTTTGTATAAGATATTCTGCGATCTGAATGGTATTGGTTGCTGCTCCTTTTCTTAGATTATCAGAAACCACCCACATATTTAAAGTTTTTTTATTAGTAAAATCACGACGTAATCTACCAACAAAAACAGCATCTTTATTTTCTGCAAAAATTGGCATAGGGTACACATTTTTATGAGTATTATCTTGTACAACAACTCCCGGAAAATCATTTAATAATTGTCTTACTTTCGATAATTTAAAATCACTGAAAAACTCCACATTAACACTTTCAGAATGGCCCCCTTTAACAGGGATTCTTACGGCTGTAGCACTTACTTCTATGTCGTTGTCCTGCATTATTATTTTAGCCTCTCTAGAAATTTTCATTTCTTCTTTTGTGTACCCATTGTCTTCAAAAATGTCACAATGTGGAAGTGCGTTTTCGTAAATACGATGAGGATATACCATTTCGCCTTTAACATTATTCGACTCATTTGCTAGCTGCTTTACCGCTTTGGCGCCAGTCCCAGTAACTGATTGATATGTAGAAACAATCACACGTTTAATTTTATAAAAATCATGAAGTGGCTTTAAAGCCATTAATAATTGAATGGTGGAACAATTTGGACACGCAATAATTTTATCTTCTTTCTTTAAAGTATTACCATTAATTTCTGGAATAATAAGCGCCTTAGTCAGTCGCCAAGCCGAAGAGTTGTCAATCACTTTAGTCCCTAATTCTGTAAAACGAGGCGCCCATTCTAAAGAAATACTTCCTCCTGCAGAGAATATAGCAATGTCGGGTCGTTCGCTTACAGCATTTTCAATCGAAATTATGTTTAATTTTTTGTTCTTAAACACTACAGTTTCACCGACTGATTTGGAAGAAGCAACAACTAATAACTCACTTACAGGAAAGGAGCGTTCTTCTAAAACTTTTAACAAAACTTGCCCCACCATTCCTGTTGCACCTACAATTGCTACTTTCATTGAGTGTATAATTTAAGCCAAAAATAAGGACTATATTTTAAAAGCCTAAAACTAATCATTCAAATTTTACTATACGGAAAAAAACACTGCTTTCTAATATTTTACCCTCTTTCTTTGCCTGCTTTGCATTCTAAACTTTAAAAGCATAAAACATAAACGCTGATTAAGAGCAAGAAGAAGATACAGCAGAAAATGCCTTATAAATCCGTATTTTTGTAATTTGATGAAAGTTTCGGAAGACATAAAATCAGTATTACAGAACCTTAGTGCTGAGCCTGGGGTATATCACTTTTATGATGCTAAAGAAGCTCTTTTGTATATCGGCAAGGCTAAAAACCTTAAACGCAGAGTGTCTTCTTATTTTAACCGCAAACACGATAGCTTCAAAACATCTTATATGGTGCGCAAAATTCAACGTATTGAAACCCTAATTGTCGATACCGAAATGGACGCCTTGTTGCTTGAAAACAACCTCATAAAAAAATACCAGCCTCGCTATAATATCTTACTCAAAGACGATAAAACCTACCCTTGGATTTGTATCAAAAAAGAACCTTTTCCTAGAGTATTCTATACTAGACAACTCATCAAAGACGGCTCTGAATATTTCGGCCCCTATACCAATCCAAAAATCATTAGCGCGATGCTAAATTTTATTCGGCAGATTTATCCTCTAAGAACATGCAAATACCATTTATCCGAACAAAATATTCAATCGGGTAAATTCAAAGAATGTTTGGAGTTCCACATTGGAAATTGCTTAGCCCCTTGTGTTGGCAAACAAGATGACCAACATTATGAGCAGGACGTTGAACAAATACGCCAAATATTAAAAGGAAACATACGCTCTGTAGTTCAACATTTCAAATCAGAAATGTTCAAACTATCAGAAAAGATGGAGTACGAAAAAGCTCAGATTGTAAAGGAGAAGATAGAACAGTTAGAGCATTACCAGTCTAAATCGTCTATAGTTAGCCCAAACATTAATGACGTTGATGTTTTTAGTATTATTTCAGACCAAAACTATGCTTATGTCAACTTTTTTAAAGTGTCTAGTGGTGCTATTATACAATCCCACGCAATGGAGATAAAAAAGAAATTAGACGAAACAAACGAAGAGCTTCTCTCTATGGCTATTACAGAAATTCGCCAACGTTTTCATAGCACATCTAAGGAGGCACTTTTAAATATTTCAATTGAGTCTAAGTGGCAAAATCTAAAAATTTCAGTTCCAAAAATCGGTGATAAATACAAATTAGTCAATCTTTGTTTTAAGAATGCTAAAAACATACAAAAAGACCGTATTCGTAAAAAAGAAGAATTACGTCATCGATTAGACAAGAAAAGGGTGCTAGAGCAGTTACAACACGACTTGCGACTTAGTTTAAAGCCTCGTCATATCGAATGTTTTGACAACTCCAATATACAGGGCACTAACCCTGTGGCAGCTTGCGTGGTCTTTAAAAACGCCAAACCAAGCAAGAAGGACTACCGTTTGTTTAATATAAAAACTGTATCAGGCCCAGATGATTTTGCATCTATGGAAGAGGTGGTATATAGACGCTATAAACGCTTGATGAATGAAGGTCAAGATTTACCTCAACTTATTATTATTGATGGCGGCAAAGGACAGCTTAGCTCTGCTTTGAAAAGTTTAGAAAAACTAAACCTCCACGATACCATAGCTGTCATAGGTATTGCAAAACGCTTAGAGGAAATATATTTTCCAAATGATAGCGTTCCCCTGTACTTAGATAAACGCTCCCAAAGCCTAAAAGTCATTCAAGAGCTGCGTAATGAAGCCCATCGTTTTAGCGTCAACCACCATAGAAATAGAAGAAGTAAAAACAGCCTAGGCACTTCATTAGATAATATTTTTGGAATTGGCCCTAAAACAGTCGACACTTTAATCAGTCATTTTGGCTCTGTAAAACGTGTTTTAGAAGCACAAGAAGACGAGCTTACCAAGTTAGTGGGTAAGCGCAAAGCAGATCTTATTTTAGCTAGGAAAAACCTTAAATAAATCCAAACACATTACTCAAAACCTAACATTGAATAAAATTCTTGTAAATAAATTAGGAATAGTATCTGTAATTAATAGAACTTTGAGTCTCATAAAGTTTGTCTAGAGATCGACAGTGACTAATTTAATTTATCGGATAATAAACGCATCTCTATTGCAGGAGAAATCTTTTCATATAAAATGTGATATACAGCATTTGTAATAGGCATATCAATATTATATTGCAAGTTAATTTCTTTGATACATTTAACAGCATAAAATCCTTCAGCGACCATATTCATTTCTAGCTGTGCCGACTTTACAGAATAGCCTTTGCCTATCATATTTCCAAAGGTTCGATTTCTGCTGAACTGTGAATATACAGTAACCAATAAATCGCCCAAATAGGCGGACTCTTTGATATCTCTTTTTATGGGGTGTACTGTATCAACGAAGCGTTTTATTTCCCTTATGGCATTTGAGGCTAAAACAGCTTGAAAATTATCGCCATATCCCAAACTGTGACATACTCCTGAAGCTATGGCGATTACGTTTTTTAGTACAGCCGCGATTTCAGTCCCATAGATATCCTCAGAAACATTACTTTTGATGTACCGGCAGCTGATTTGCTCAGCAAACCATTCTGCTTTTTTAATATCTTCACAAGCAACCGTTAAGTAGGAAAGGCGCTCTAATGCGACTTCTTCTGCATGGCATGGACCTGTTACAACACCTATATTTTCATAAGGTATAAGATAGTTCTCGTGCAAATAATCGCCAATTATACTGTTATTATCAGGCACAATCCCTTTTATAGCTGACACTATAAATTTATCTTTTATTGATACATTCAAAGACTCTAGAGTTTTTGTTAAAAAAACCGACGGCACAGCTAGCACGATACAATCAGCGGCCCCAACAATAGTATTAATATCAGAATCGATAGTGAGTTTGTTGGGCAATAGCTCGGCAGAGCTAATATAATTTGGGTTGTTGCCATAGCGCTTGATGTGGGCAATATTTTCCTTGTTGCGCATCCACCAACTCACAGAGTCTTGATTTTCTAAGAGCATTTTAACGATAGCTGTTGCCCAACTACCTCCACCAATTACCGCTATATTTTTGTACAAAGACATTTATTCTTCGGTATTATTTTCAGGTTTCATCTGTGGGAAGAACAATACATCTTGAATGGAGTTGCTATTAGTCATTATCATAGAAAGCCTATCAATACCAATGCCTAGTCCCGCTGTAGGGGGCATACCATATTCTATAGAACGTAAAAAATCTTCATCTAAGACCATAGCCTCTTCATCACCTCTATTAGCTAACTTTAGCTGCTCTTCAAAACGCTCTCTTTGGTCAATAGGATCGTTCAGCTCTGAAAAGGCGTTACATATTTCTTTACCATTACAAATGGCTTCAAACCGTTCTACTAAACCTTCTTTATCTCTATGTTTTTTGGCTAATGGTGACATTTCAACGGGGTAGTCTGTTATGAATGTAGGTTGTATCAATTGCCCTTCACATTTTTCTCCAAAAATCGCGTCAATTAATTTACCTTTAGCCATAGATGAGTCCAAGCTAATTCCTAAATTTTTAGCTGTTTTTAAAATAGTTGCCTCGTCCATTTCAGAAATATCAATGCCCGTGAAGTGTTCAATGGCTTCATACATAGTGTATCGTTTCCACGGTCTTTGGAAATTGATAAGGTTTTCGCCAACTTGTACTTCAGTAGTACCATGTAAGTCTAAAGCAATTTTTTCTACCATTTCTTCCACCAAATCCATCATCCAGTTATAGTCTTTATAAGCCACATACAATTCAACTTGCGTAAACTCTGGATTATGAAATCGACTCATACCCTCATTTCTAAAATCTTTAGAAAATTCATAAACACCATCAAAACCACCAACAATCAATCTCTTGAGGTACAACTCGTTAGCAACACGTAAATAAAGAGGCATGTTTAGAGTGTTATGATGTGTTTTAAAGGGGCGTGCTGCTGCACCCCCATAAATAGGCTGTAAAATAGGAGTTTCTACTTCTAGATATCCTTTTTCATTTAAATAAGAACGCATAGAGTTAGTAAGTTGTGTTCGCTTAACAAATGCTTCTTTGATATGCGGATTGACAACCAAATCTACATAACGCTGACGGTATCTTTTCTCAGGATCAGTAAAGGCATCGTATATTTTACCATCAGTATCGGTTTTAGGTAATGGTAGTGGTCTTAGCGTTTTACTTAAGACAACGAAGCTTTCTACATGTATAGAAATTTCACCAACTTTAGTAGTAAACACATAGCCCCTAACTCCTAAAAAATCTCCAATATCAAGGAGTTTTTTAAAGACGGTGTTGTACATAGTTTTATCCTCATCGGGACAAATTTCATCTCGATTAAAATAGAGCTGTATTCTACCCGTACTATCCTGTAATTCAGCAAAAGAAGCTTTCCCCATTACTCTACGACTCATCAATCGTCCAGCAATTTGGATATTCTTATAGCCAAGTTTTTCAGAATTGTAGTTTTTCTTTATTTCATTAGCCGAAACATTGACGTCAAATAACTCTGCAGGGTAAGGATTTATACCTAATTCTAGCAACTTTTGTAAGGACTCTCTCCTCACAATTTCTTGTTCTGAAAAATCTCTATGCATTTAATTAATTTTCGGCAAAGATATTAAATAATTAACGCTCTAATTTTGTAGTTTTACACCTATTAAAAATACACCTATTAAAAATACACCTTTATTATGAAAATGAACGATTACATCAGCGACTTTACAAAGCACCTAAAACATGCTTTAGAAATAGGTCAGACTACGTTACTTAGCGACCCTCACGCTGATATTCATAACGTTCTTATTTGTGGTTTAGGGGGTTCTGGTATTGGAGGAACAATAGTCAACGATTTAGTTTCTGAACATATCAATGTGCCAATATCAGCAACAAAAGACTACAGCATACCTAATTTTGTAGATGAAAATACACTAGTAATAGCCTCTTCATACTCAGGAAATACAGAAGAAACTCTATTTGCTTTGGAAGCTTGTCAAAATAGAAGAGCTCAGATAGCTTGCGTAACTTCTGGCGGTGCTTTAGAAAAGTTAGCTAAAGAAAAAGGATTTAATTGTATAACGATACCTGGTGGTCAACCACCTCGAGCTATGTTTGGATATTCTTTTACTCAGTTATTCTTCTTGCTTAATCATTATGGCTTGATCGACAATTCTTTTATGTCTGAATTTGAAAAAGGGATTGCCCTTTTAGATAGCGAAGAGGAGGCCATTAAATCAAAAGCTAAGGAATTAGCTACTAAATTATATGGAACAACACCAGTTATTTATACGGCTGCAGGTTTTGAAGGTATCGGCGTGCGTTTCCGCCAACAAATCAACGAAAACAGTAAAATGTTATGCTGGCACCACGTTATCCCTGAAATGAATCACAATGAATTATTAGGATGGAGAATAAATACGGATAATTTAGGTGTCGTATACTTTAGAAATAAATGTGATTACGATAGAAATCAGGTGAGAATAGATATCAATAAAGAAGTCATTTCTAAATTTACGGATAATATTTCTGAGGTTTGGAGTAAGGGTGATTCTCGTGTCGAAAATAGTCTTTACCACATTCACTTGGGCGATTGGGTATCGTGGTACTTATCAGAAATGAATGATGTAGACGCTATAGAAATAGATGTTATTAACTTCCTAAAGAGTTCTTTAGCTAAGCTATAATTTATGCCTAAAGTTGTTTTTCAAGATTTAGGGCTAATCGACTATAAAGAAGCTTGGGACTATCAAGAAAAACGATTTAATGAAATCCTTGATGTTAAGAAAAATAACAGAAAGGAAAATAGACAAGATCCTACCTTATCCTACCTATTATTTTGTGAGCACCCGCACGTATATACCTTAGGTAAAAGTGGCGACGAAAACAACCTTTTAGTCAATGAAAATTACCTTAAATCCAGAGGGGCGACTTTTTATAAAATCAATAGAGGGGGAGATATCACCTATCACGGACCTGGACAGATAGTCGGCTATCCCATTTTAGATTTAGACAATTTCTTTACAGATATCCATAAGTATCTACGCTACCTTGAAGAAGCGGTTATCTTAACTCTTGCTGACTACGGAATTAAGAGTACACGTTTAGACGGTGAAACAGGCGTTTGGTTAGGGGCAGGGACTAATAATGTTCGAAAAATATGTGCTTTAGGGGTGCGTTCTAGTCGTTGGGTAACAATGCATGGATTTGCTTTTAACATTAATTGTGATTTGTCCTATTTTGGGAATATTATTCCTTGTGGTATAGCGGATAAATCGGTGACCTCTATGCAAAAGGAATTGGGCGATGAAGTAGACATGCAAGAAGTCCAGGTTAATCTTAAAAGTCATCTTAAAGATCTGTTTGACTTTCATTTTATAAATGGGTAAACCGCTTTAGTATCTATTATTTTATTTATCGAATTGAACTGTTTATAGCATTAATCTTTTGTTTTATATATGCTTTCTCTAATATTTTCTTATTAACTTTTCCTTTATTATTATGATATGATATTCTTATATTTGATATTATTATGCTTGAAAATGTTTCCATTCACAAAATACTATTCCTTGATGTAGAAACAGTGCCTGTAGCTCCCACTTTCTCAAAGCTTTCAGACGAGTTTCAATTGTTGTGGGCAGAAAAAACATCTTGGCAGCGTTTTGATGGCCAAACTCCAGATGACTTTTATTCGTTAAAAGCAGGTGTTATGGCAGAATTTGCTAAAGTAATCTGTGTTTCTGTAGGTTACATTTATGAAAAAAACAATAATTCTTTTTTTAGGATTAAGTCCTTTTATGGAGATGATGAGAAGTTATTATTAGATGATTTTAAAAATCTTTTAGACGATAAGTTTGCCACTAAAAGTCATTACCTCTGCGCACACAACGGCAAGGAATTCGACTATCCGTTTTTATGCAGGCGTATGATTGTTAATGGGTTGAAATTACCAAGAATACTAGAAATAGCGGGTAAAAAACCGTGGGAAGTTCGTCATTTAGACACTATGGAATTGTGGAGGTTTGGGGATTACAAGCACTATACTTCTATCAAGTTGTTGGCTGCATTATTTGACATACCAACTCCCAAAGATGATATTGACGGTAGTCAGGTAGCTAAAGTCTATTGGCAAGACCAGGATTTGGAACGTATTCGAGTATATTGTCAAAAAGACACCTTAACCGTAGCACAAATTTTGTTGAAATATATGGGCAAACCTATACTTACAGAAGAACAAATAGAGGTTGCATAATTAAACGATAACTCTTAAATTGAGGCCATAAACATACCCATCATGAATAATACTTTATTAGAGTTTAAAAATCTTGTTACTGAGTTTCATACCGAAGGAAAAGTAGTAACTGCCGTAAACAATATAAGCTTTATATTAAACAAAGGCGAAACTATTGGCATTGTAGGTGAGTCTGGGTCGGGAAAGTCTGTGACTTCATTGTCAGCTATGCGACTTGTGCCATCACCTCCTGGCAAAATCGCAGCAGGCGAAATACTTTTCCATAAAAAAGATGGAGATGTTGTTGATTTTTTAAAAATTTCAGAAAAAGAAATGCGTCAATATAGAGGAAATGAAATAGCTATGATATTTCAAGAACCTATGACATCTTTAAATCCTGTTTTTACTTGCGGAGATCAAGTTATGGAGGCTATTATGTTACATCAATCCATCAGTCAGTCTGAGGCGAAAGAATTAACTATTAAATTATTTGAGGAGGTTCAATTGCCGGACCCGGAAAGAATATTTAGCACTTATCCTCATCAGATTTCAGGTGGACAAAAACAAAGAGTAATGATTGCGATGGCGATGTCTTGCCAACCTTCTGTATTGGTCGCTGATGAGCCGACAACAGCTTTAGATGTAACTGTACAAAAAACAATTTTAGAGCTGATGCAAAATCTACAAAAAGAACATGATATGGGCATTTTGTTTATTACTCATGATTTAGGAGTCATTGCTGAGTTAGCTGACAAAGTTGTGGTGATGTACAATGGTAATATCGTAGAACAAGGCAGTGTATGGGATATTTTTAACAACCCACAACACCCCTACACTAAAGGACTTTTAGCTTGTCGCCCTCCTTTAGATAAGCGGTACAAGTTTTTACCAACAGTAGGAGACTTTATGCAAACTAACGACAAGGGTGAGAATATAGCAAATGACATTACTGTTGAAGACTTTACTAAAGATTTAGTGATCTCAAAAGCCGAAAGGAACAAAAAACAAAAGTTATTATTTGCCCAAGAGCCATTACTTCAAATTAATAATCTCAAAACCTATTTCCCAGTAAGAAACGGCTTTTTTGGAGGAATTACTGATTATGTAAAAGCTGTAGATGACATTAGCTTTGACGTTTATGCTGGAGAAACTTTAGGTTTAGTTGGAGAGTCAGGTTGTGGTAAAACAACTACGGGAAGAACAATTTTAAGACTTAACGAGCCGACATTCGGTCAAATGTTGTACAAGAATAAAGACATAGCTAAGTTTAACGAACAAGAGCTAAGAGAGTTTAGAAAGGAAGTTCAAATTATCTTTCAAGACCCTTATTCATCATTAAACCCTCGTATGACTATAGGGAATGCTATAATGGAGCCTATGCAAGTCCATGGGATCTTAGCTAATGACGAAGAACGGAAAAAAAGAGTCGAAGAGCTATTAGAAAAAGTATCTTTAGGCGCTGAATACTTTAATCGATATCCTCATGAGTTTTCAGGAGGCCAGAGACAAAGAATAGGTATAGCAAGAGCACTAGCTGTAAACCCTAAGTTTATAATTTGTGACGAATCTGTTTCAGCTCTTGATGTGTCGGTTCAAGCACAAGTATTAAACCTACTTAATGATTTGAAGCAAGAGTTTGGATTAACATATATTTTTATTTCTCACGATCTTTCTGTCGTTAAATATATGAGTGATAGAATGGTTGTTATGCAAAATGGAAAAATTGAAGAAATGGGTGATGCCGATCAAATTTATTCACAAGCAAAAACAGCATATACTAAGCGGCTAATTTCTGCTATTCCTGAGGGCAGAAAAGAAAACATCAAAAAACCAGATAAAGTTTAGGATAAAAATAATATTTATATCTTTTTGATAATATAATTCAAATATTTTCGTTTTTAAATTGAAAAATGTTTTTTACTGCCCAAAGTAAATTTATTTAATAATTGTTAATGGTTGATACAAAAACATTTTTTAAGCAAATAATCTTTTCTTTTTAATTTTTAGTTAAATGAAAAGTTTACGCTTCATAAATGAACTTGTTAGGTTAATTTAGATGCCGGGGTACTTGCCTCGGCATCTTCTTAAAGCTTCATTTCTGGAATATTACCATTAATAATCAAATTTCCCTCAGTAGCATTTTGAATATCATTAATGCTTACACCAGGAGCCCTTTCTAGTAATTTAAATCCATCATCAATTATCTCAATAACAGCTAAATTTGTAACTATCTTCTTTACGCATGAAACACCTGTTAGAGGAAGGCTACATTTTTTTAATAATTTACTTTCACCAATTTTATTTGTGTGCATCATAGCAACTATAATATTGTCGGCAGACGCCACTAAATCCATAGCACCACCCATACCTTTAACCATTTTGCCAGGAATTTTCCAATTAGCAATATCTCCGTTTTCAGAGACCTCCATAGCACCCAAAACAGTTAGCTGAACATGTTTCCCTCTGATCATACTAAAACTAGTAGCAGAATCAAAAAAGGCAGCTCCATCTAAGGCCGTAATAGTTTGTTTTCCAGCGTTTATAAGGTCAGCATCTTCTTCACCTTCAAACGGGAAGGCCCCCATTCCTAAAATACCGTTTTCAGATTGAAATTCTACGCTCATTCCCCTAGGAATATAATTAGCAACTAGTGTAGGAATACCAATCCCTAAGTTTACATAATAACCGTCTTTTAGCTCTTGTGCAATACGCATTGCTATACCAATTTTATCTAGCGCCATTATATTTTAGTTCTTGTTGTTCGTTGTTCTATTCTCTTCTCGTAGTTTTTACCTTCAAATATACGTTGCACAAAAATTCCTGGAGTATGAATGTCACCCGGATCAAGTTGACCTGCGGGCACTAAATGCTCTACTTCCGCAACAGTTATTTTTCCAGCCATAGCCATCATTGGATTAAAGTTTCTAGCAGTACCCTTATAAATTAGGTTACCGGCCGTATCCCCTTTCCAGGCTTTTACAAATGCAAAATCAGCCTCTAATGCAAATTCTAAAATATGCTGCTTTCCTTTAAATTCTCTCACCTCTTTGCCTTCCGCCACTTCTGTTCCAAAGCCTGATGGTGTGAAAAAAGCTGGAATGCCCGCCCCACCTGCTCTACATCGTTCTGCTAATGTGCCTTGAGGGATTAAATCAACTTCTAATTCTCCACTTAACATTTGTCTTTCAAACTCACCATTTTCTCCAACATAAGATGAAATCATCTTTTTTATTTGCTTGTGCTTTAACAATAAACCTAAGCCAAAATCATCAACACCAGCATTATTAGAGATGCAGGTTAAGCCATTAATTCCTGAATCATACAAAGCTTGAATTGCGTTTTCTGGAATCCCGCACAAGCCAAATCCACCGAGCATTAGGGTCATATTGTTTTGAACACCCTTTACAGCTTCCTCTACCGTATTTACTACTTTATTTATCATAGTTACTAAAAGTTAAAATTCTTCGTATTCATCAATCCCCTCCTCTTTTGAACCACAATCTAATAAAACATCAATAGTTTGAGGTATATCAAATGATTTAGGGTAAATTCCTAATGTTAAGCTGTCTGCATAAACACTTTTCATATATTCGGCCCAAATCGGTAAAGCCATATTTGCCCCTTGACCATAAAAAGTTGTTCTAAAGCGAACACTTCTATCTTCATTTCCTGACCATACACCAGTAACAAGATTTGGAGTAATTCCCATAAACCATCCATCGGAGTTGTTTTGAGTTGTTCCTGTTTTACCCCCAATTTCATTTTGAAAATTATATTTTCTTCTAAGTCTAACCCCAGTACCCATAGAAATCTTAGCGTGAGGATTATATACTCCGTCAACAACACCTTGCAACAATCTAACCATTAAATCAGCAGTTTTTTCACTCATCGCTTCGTTTGTCTTTGAGCTATACTCATGAAGAAGAATACCATTTTTATTTTCTATTTTACTTATAATTAGTGGCTCTGTCCAAATACCCTTATTTACAAAAGTAGAATAGGCGCCTACCATTTCATATACTGACAAGTCAAAAGTACCTAAGCATATTGACGGAACAGGGTTAAGTCTACTTGTGATTCCCATTTTTTTAGCTAAATCAAGAACAGAATGGGGCCCAAACTGCTTCATTATATATGCGGTAATTGTATTTATTGAATTTGCTAAGCCAAATCGAAGATCCATCAAAACACCCTCATATTTATCATCCGAATTTTTTGGTACCCAATCTTTTTCAGGTAACCCCCATTGGGTTTTTTCAAAAACAACAGGAACGTTTGGGATTTCATAACACGGTGAATAGCCTTCCTGTAATGCTAGAGCATATAAAAAAGGCTTAAACGTTGATCCTACTTGACGCTTACCAACCTTAACATGATCGTACTTAAAATATTTGTAATCGATACCGCCTACATATGCTTTAACATGTCCAGTATTTGGATCCATACTCATCATTCCTGAATGAATAAAATATTTGTAATATTTTATAGAATCTAAAGGAGTCATAATCGTATCTTTTTCCCCTTTCCATGTAAAAACGCGCATTTGTGTTTTGGTCCTGAAGGCAGAATAAATTTCTTTTTTAGAAGCGTTTAATTGTTTTAGTTTTTTATAACGATCTGAACGTTTCATAGCTTGTTCAAGGATTTTATTAATTTGATCATTATCAAAGTCTTTAGGAAATGGAGCGTTTGTATAGCCCTCCCAATGCTTAAAAAAGTCATCCTGTAGTGACGCTATATGAGAGCGAACAGCATCCTCAGCATATTGTTGCATTTTTGAGTTTATTGTAGTGTAAATTTTTAAGCCGTCAGTATATATATTATAATTTGTTCCATCAGCCTTTTGATTGTTTTCACACCACTTTTTTAGGTCAGCCCTAAGGTACTCTCTAAGGTATGGCGCTAAACCTTCATTATGGCTAGCTTTTTTGAAATCCAAAATAATTGGTTTTGCAGCAATGGAGTCATATTCTTCGGGGGTAATAAATTTATACTTCTTCATTTGTGACAAAACAACATTTCTTCTTTCTTTTGTAAGAGTTAACCTTCTATTTGGATTATATAGCGAAGGGTTTTTTAACATTCCCACTAACATTGCAGACTGCTCAATTGTTAATTTGTTAGGAGTTGTATTAAAATAAATCTGTGAAGCAGACTTGATGCCTACCGCATTATTGATAAAATCAAACTTATTAAGATACATTATTAGGATTTCGTCTTTAGTGTATTGTCTTTCTAATCTTACAGCAATAATCCATTCTTTAAATTTTTGCATTACTCTTTGAATGCCTGATGCTGGTTTTTTAGTAAATAGCATTTTAGCAAGCTGTTGTGTTATGGTGCTGGCGCCGCCTGATTTAGAGCCTGTAATAATACCTTTTACAGCTCTTATCAATGCTCTGACATCAATCCCTGAATGACTTCTAAACCTGATATCTTCAGTCGATAATAGCGCGTTTATCAACATAGGAGATACATCAAAATATTTAACATTGCTTCTATTTTCAAAAAAGTACTTGCCTAAAACTACGCCATCTGAAGATATAATTTCAGTAGCTAAATTACTTTTTGGATTTTCTAGCTGTTCAAAGCTAGGTAATGTTCCAAATATTCCGGCAGATGTTAAAAATATAGTTAACAGCAATATAATAATTGGACTAAGAACCATCAACCAAACTGAAAATATTTTGTTTTTATCAGTAACTCTCTTCATCATTTTATCTTTTCTATTCTTAGTCCTATCTCCATAACACCCTTTAATTTTTCAATTTTAGCTAAATCTCCGTGCCTCATTGCTTGCTCTATTTCGAAAATATAAACACCCTCCTTGTCTAAACGAGAATTTTTAAAATCGCATTGAACATCCCAGATATCTCCTAAGCCATAGCCAATCCATTTTCCGTCTTTTTTAGCTAAAACACATTCTAATGTATCGATGTTTAATTCTCCGTCTGGGTTAATAGTATTTATAAACAACCACAGGTTCGAAAAAGGATACAAACTTGAATGCCTCACATTTATTTTTAAATTTATTTTAGAAACAGTATCTATATTATTAAACTCAAAAGAAGGTTTTTCTGATAATTCCCAAATACTATTTTTTATAGAAATATTTTTTTCATAAAGCCTGTTTGAATCACATGAAATCAAAAAGAATACAATAAGAGTTAGCGTATATTTTTCTATTCTATTATTATATTCCATAAATAGTTTATGTAATTTATACTTTTCATCTTGCTTGTCAAATTTGCTGACTTTATTCAACTAAAGAGCTATAATCATTTAATAATAAATTAAATTCAATTGGTTTTGGCGGAACCTTCTTAAATAGCACATACTTTAATCGTTACTTGATTGCAAAGTTAAATTTTTGACGCGAATTAGAATACTAATCTTTAAAGTTAAGTCCATAAAAATAATTTTTGCTCTACCATTCCCTTCAATGTGCATATGGGCACTTTCCAATTCTTCAATAATTTCAAAAGCATTATTTTGATTAATATATGGCGCAAAATTTTTTATAAAAAGAGCTTCAGATTTTCTAACTTTTTTGATACTCTTATGTCCAAAATTTTGAATTAAACCTTCTCTTATCATCTTGAGTGCGTATTGTAAAAACCCCTTTTGTCGCTCTCTTCCCCAAGAATCTATCAAGTCAACCCAACTAGCCAAATCAAGCATTTTAGCCTGATAACAAATCCTCATCCAATTTTGAAATTGCCGTGTATTTTCCTCTAATAAATCATTTCCAATTATTGCGCTAATTGCTTTGCCAATATTTCCACCTGAAACTTCTGCAGCTTCATCAGCAAGGTCTATTTTAACATTGTATTTATTTTGTAGAAAATTTGAAAGGCTAGACTTATCAGTATGTTCTATTTTAATCATTTGCAATCTAGAAACTATGGTAGCTAATAAATCTTCTGAGTTATTTGTTAAAAGGATAAAAATGGTTTTTTTTGGCGGCTCCTCTAAAAGCTTTAATAATTTGTTTGCAGTTGTTTTGTTCATTTTTTCACTATGCCATATAATAATCACTCTGTATGAGCCTTCAAAGGGCTTAAGTGTTGTTTTTCTAATTAATTCATTAGCTTCATGAACACTAATAAAGCCTTGTTTATTATTTTTGCCCAACTGCAAATACCAATCTTCCTCCGTTGGATAGTTATTTTTTTCTAACAAATCACGCCACTCCGGTAAATAGTTGTCGCTAATAGGGCCCTTATATTGTCCAGAAATAACCGGGAATATCCAATGAAAATCGGCATGGTTAAGTTTGGCACATTTTATGCATGAAGGACATTTGCCACATGAGTCTGTTTCGGATGGGGAGTCGCACAGTATGTATTGAGCAAAGGCCCACGCTATAGCAAGGCTTGAAGAACCATCTCTTCCTAAAAACATATGAGCATGACTAAGCCTGTCATTCTTTATAGACTTAAGTAAATGTTGTTTTGCTATATTATTTGAAGGAATGTCTTTAAATTGCATATATGTTTTTTGTAACACTTCAAAGTTAATGAATATATTTCTTTGGGTTACTTAAAGAAAAAATACGATTGCTTAAATTATAATAAATGATACAAATAGACTCTTTTAATTGCAAGAATCAACGATTTCTTGTTAGGGTAGATTTCAACGTACCTATGGATTCAGAATTAAATATTACTGATGACAATAGAATTAGAGCGGCACTATTAACTATTAATAAAATAATTTTATTAGGAGGCTCTGTTATTTTAATGTCTCACAGAGGTAGACCTAATGGTTATTCTAGCGATTTATCTATGCGGCATCTAGTAAAGCCTTTAAGTAATCTGCTAAATTTAAACGTTAAATTTGTTGATCAATGTATTGGTGAGAAAGTAGTCAGAATTTCTAAATCATTGAAAAGCGGTGAGGTTCTGTTATTAGAAAACTTACGTTTTCACGATGAAGAAATAGCAGGCAACACACTCTTTGCTAAAGAGCTATCAGCGTTAGGCGATATTTTTGTTAATGACGCTTTTGGAACAGCTCATAGAGCACACGCATCAACGTCAGTTATTGCTCAATTTTTCAAGAAAAAAAAATGTTTTGGCTATGTAATGTCTAATGAGATAATGAGTCTCAATAAGGTAATAAAGAATCCAAAAAAACCATTTACCGCTATAATAGGAGGCGCTAAGGTTTCTTCTAAGATTGATGTTATTTTAAGCTTATTAAACAAGGTTGATAATTTAATCATTGGAGGCGGAATGACCTATACCTTTATTAAGGCATTGGGCGGCAATGTGGGCAGTTCATTAGTTGAAGAAGATAAATTAAATATAGCTTTGGATATTATAGAAAAATCAAAAGTATCGGGAGTCAATCTTTGCTTGCCTATTGACTCAATAAATGCAGACAAATTTGAAAACAGTGCCAATAAAAGCTATTCATTAATTGGAAATATTTCTGACGATCTTATCGGGTTAGATATTGGTCATCTGACAGCAAAAAAGTTCACAAGAATAATTGAATTATCAGAAACTGTATTATGGAATGGGCCAATGGGCGTTTTTGAAATGGAAAATTTTTCTGCTGGCACTAGAGCTATTGCAGAAGCATTAGTTAATGCTACATTAAATGGTGCATTTACATTGGTTGGTGGAGGAGACTCGGTTGCAGCCATCAATAAATATAAACTGTCTGAAAAGGTTAGCTATATTTCTACCGGAGGTGGAGCAATGCTTGAATATTTAGAAGGTAAAAGGCTTCCAGGAATTACGGCTATTTCTAATGATTAATGTTCTCTTTAGAGCTATCCAATAATTTATTCGTTTCTTTTATTAGTTTCTTTCCGCCATTAATTTCTATTAAAATTGATGGAATAACATTAGAAATAGGCCTGTGGAATATTGATTGTTTTTTTTCCTTAGCAGGCAATAAATTTAAATAATTGTCAAATGCATTTAAAATCAACAATAGGCCGCTAAGTATAAAAGCCGCTTTTAATAATCCAAATACCCCCCCAAGTAAACGACTTATTATTCCAAGCGCAATGAATTTGACAATTTTATCAATAATAAATCCTATTAATTTTATACTAAGAACAATAATTAAAAAAGTAACCGCAAATGATATTATTGGAATAAGTGACGATCCTATTTCAAATTGACTTTTAAGAAAAGGTTGAATATATACCGCAAAATTAATAGCTCCATATATACCCAATATTAGAGCAATAAAACTAGTTAGTTCTCTAACGATTCCTCTCTTTATACCTCTAAGAAAGCCCAATAGTAATGGAACGATTAAAATGATATCTATGTAATTCATAAGCTCTTAGCAGCAATATTTTCGTTAAACTCGATTTAGCTAAAGCAATAAATAAGTCGTTGCTTTTAATTAGTTTACGGGAAGTATTTCAATGTTCTTATAAATAGTTTTTCCTCTTGTTAGTCTAATGGTTGAAGCTCCATAAAGAATTGTGTCAGATGATTCAGACAACTTATATGCTTCAACATTCATCAAGGCTTCAAGTTCAATAATATGCTCTGTCTGTCCATTGAAGTCGGATACTAAAGTGCTCATAACATTAGTTTGTGAAACACCAACTATTTCTTCTTGAAAGAGTTTGACAGTTGCTCCGACTACGTTGTTTCCGCTTGAGTCATAAACAGTAATAATGCCTTTTGTTAGTGGCTCTTCATAGCACGACGACATTGAAAAAATAGTAATAATAATAAACAGCAGTTTACTTATCTTCATTTTATGAATGATTATTTGTTAATTTGCGTATTTAAACAAAGATAGTAATTATATGAAACCAATTTTAATATCTGCATTTACATTAATGTTTAGTTTTTTTACTTATTCGCAAGAGCGTGTAAAAGTAAAAATAGAAACAAAATATGGTGATATGGTTGCAGAGCTTTATAACGAAACACCGATTCATAGAGATAATTTTATAAATTTAGTTGAAGAAGGGTTTTATAATGGCACACTTTTTCATAGAGTAATCCCTTCTTTTATGATACAAGGAGGAGATCCAACATCTAAAAATAATTCTCAAAACACAAAAATTGGGAACGGTGGCCCTGGTTATACTTTACCTGCAGAGTTTAGCTCTAAACATTTTCATAAAAAAGGTGCTCTTGCTGCAGCACGAATGGGGGATGCCGTTAACCCAAAGAAAGAATCTTCAGGCTCGCAATTTTATATTGTGGAAGGCAAGGTTTATGATGAAAAAGCTATTGATGATATCGCTAGAAGAATGGGAAAAGAATTGACCCCTGAACAGAAAAAAACATATACAACGATTGGTGGGACACCGCATTTAGATGCTAATTATACTGTTTTTGGAGAGTTGGTCAATGGTTTTGAAGTTATTTCCAAAATATCTAATGTAACCAGAGACAAAAATAACCTGCCCATAGACAATGTAATGATGAATATTAGTATTATTAAATAGATGTTAGATAAAGTAAAAGTTTTGTTACATGAAGTATCTTCATATTCAATCAAAAACTCTGAAGATCAAGAACAACTTCGTATCCGGTACCTTGGTAAAAAAGGTATAATGAATGATTTGTTTGCAGCTTTTAAAGAAGTGCCAAATGATCAAAAAAAAGCTGTTGGCCAAGCATTAAATCAGCTTAAACAAGCTATTCAAGACAAATTAGATCAAGCCAAGTTTGGTTTATCTGAAAGCACTCAACAATTTTCGGGACTAGACTTGTCAAGGCCCTTGAATGAAGACCAGTTTGGAAGTAGGCATCCCTTATCATTAGTGCGAAATGAAATTGTTGATATTTTTAAGCGTATAGGCTTTAAGATTTCAAAAGGGCCTGAAATTGAAGACGATTGGCATAATTTTACTGCGCTCAACTTGCCCGAAGAACACCCTGCTAGAGATATGCAGGACACTTTTTTTATTCAGCAAAACCCAGATGTTTTGTTGAGAACCCACACTTCATCTGTTCAGGTTAGGTTTATGCAAAATAACAAACCTCCAATTCGTATCTTATCACCCGGTAGAGTGTTTAGAAATGAAGCCATTTCTTATAGGTCGCACTGTATTTTTCATCAGATTGAGGGTTTATACATTGATACAGATGTTTCTTTTTCTGACTTAAAACAAACATTAATATATTTTGCCAAAGAGATGTTTGGCGATAAAGCAGAAATACGTTTACGACCATCTTATTTTCCATTTACAGAACCTAGCGCAGAAGTTGACGTATATTGGGGATTAAATTCTGAGTCAGATTATAAAATTACAAAAGGCACAGGCTGGCTAGAAATAATGGGTTGTGGCATGGTTGACCCTAATGTTCTAAAGAATTGTGGTATCGACGCCGACATCTATACAGGATTTGCTTTTGGTATGGGGATAGAACGTATTGCAATGCTTAAATATCAAATTAAAGATTTGCGATTGTTCTTTGAAAATGATGTTCGATTTCTAGATCAATTCAAATCGGCTTTTTAGATTAAGCTATTTTAAATCTTTTATTTCTCTATCTTTAAATTGTTTTTGACAAGGAATTGTCCATAGGACTTTAGATTTAAGTAAATTAATAAATAATTTATCGCTTTGACCTTTTCCAAATGGAATATCAAAGACATTACTTTCATTTTTTTTAGCTTTTTGTATAGCCGAAATTATATCGTTTTTGTTGTAGCTAGTGTGTATGATACTTTCAGACTTAGATCTATTGAGTTGTCGATTGCCAATATCAATACTGTTCACCCCATAATAAGGAGCCTCCCTAACACCAGCGCTACTATTACCAATAATGAAATTACAGTGTTTTAATAGCACTAAAAAATATTCAAACCGTAGAGAAGGAAAAATAGTAAACCTAGAGTTATTCTCTAGATCTGATAAAGCTAGATTGACTTCCTTGCTCCCCATGTCGTTATTAGGCTTTATTACAATATAGTTGCCATTGTCTTCTAAAACTGCTTGCACTAAACTAGTGGCGTACTCCTTATTATTTCTTTCAGTTGTTATAGGGTGATACATCAATATGTTATAGTTTTCATAAGGGATATCATAATAGCTTAATGTTTCATTAATTGTTGGCAGTTTTTCAGAAAACATAATATCAACATCAGGAGAACCAATGACATAAATTTGATTTTCTAATTCACCCATTTGCAACAATCTATTTTTAGCCTCATCATTGGCAACGAAATGAATATGGCTTAATTTACTAATGGAATGCCTAATTAACTCGTCAATAGTGCCAGAAACTTCGCCCCCTTCAATATGCCCTACTAAGATGTTATTTAGCGAACCAACAATGGCACCAGCAAGAGCCTCGACTCTATCGCCATGAACAATTACTAAATCGGCTTGTACTTCTTTCACAAAATTGGATAAGCCTTCAATGGTTTTAGCCAAAGTCAAATCCATAGTTGACTCCTCTGTATGATTAGCGAAGGTGTGGATATTTTGAAAGCCAGACTTTACGATTTCATTTACGGTATACCCATATTCTACTTGTAGATGCATACCTGTAGCAAAAATATGAACATTAAATTCTTTAGCTTCAGAGCTGATTTTAATTAGTGACTTTAGTTTGCCAAAGTCAGCACGAGTGCCTGAAAGAAATACAATAGTTTTATTCAAAATCTTCCCAATTTAACTGTTCATCATTTTCAATATTTCTTGTGGCTATTTTTCCTAAAATAGAATTAAAATGTTCTGCCAGTATTGCTCCTGTTCCGGGCCGTTTTACCCAAATATTTTCCATACTTAGCGCCTCTCCCTTTTTTATATTTTGAATAGAGCATACTGTAGCAAATGCAAAGTCAATTGTAACTTGCTCCTCTTCAGCGGGTCCTTTTGTTCCCCCACTTTGCTCCCATATGATATAACTACCTTCAATCAGCGCTTTACAGTTTTCTTCGTCCATAGAGCATACAATATCAGGCCCCGTTCTGCCCATATGATCTGTAAAATGCCTTTCTAAAATAGATGCGCCTAAAGCTACAGCAGCCAAACAAGCGTGATTAGTTAGGGTGTGGTCTGATAAGCCAAAGGTTGTGCCCGAAAAGTGATTGGCCATTTCTTGCATAGCACCAAGCCTTACCAATCTGTTGGGAGTAGGATATAAGTTGGTGGTATGTAATAAAGCATATTGAACTTGGTGATTTTCAAATATAGAAACAGCTTTAGCAACACTCTCAATTGTATTCATACCAGTGCTCAATATAATGGGTTTGCCAAAAGAAGCGATATGCTCTAATAATGGATAGTTGTTACATTCTCCGGAACCAATTTTATAGGCGGGGACATCCCACTGGCGTAATCTGTCGGCGGCGGCTCTAGAAAAAGGGGTGCTAATAAATATCATGCCTTTAGATTCAACATACTCTTTGAGTTGAAATTCTTCTTGTTCACTCAAGGAGCAACGCTCCATAATCTCATAAATAGATACATCGGCATTTCCAGGGGTTACTTTTTTTGCAGCTCCGCTCATTTCGTCTTCTACGATATGTGTTTGGTGTTTAACAATTTCAACACCTGCATTGGAGGCAGCATCTACCATTTCTTTAGCCACCTCCAAACTGCCTTCGTGATTAATGCCAATTTCAGCAATCACTAACGGAGGGTATTCTGCACCAATTTTTCTTCCTGCTATTTCAATCATTGTATTCTTTTGAAATTAATTCTGCCCATTTCCAATCTAGTTCTGTGTCAATATCTACACTGGCGAATGGGTGCTCAATAAGCATAGCTGTTGGGTTTTTGCACATCAGCTTACCGTTTTTAGCTAATTCGTATGAACATAAATAAAGCAATCCATTTTCATAATAGAAGGGCTCTAAATCTTGTGACCTTTGACCAAATTCATAGTTATAGGCTTTGAAGGTAGAATTTTTGATTTTACCAAGTTTATGCTCATTTAAACTTACCGTTAAAAGACTATCGCTTTTCTTTTCTTCTAGTAATTGGAGAGCTTCTTTAAACATTTTTTTTGGTCGTAATGGATTGGTAGGTTGTAGTAACACAACAAAGTCATATGTTTTATCCACTCTTTCTATCACATCTTTAATAACATCAGTAGTTGGCGTTTGGTCTTGAGCCAAACTTTCATTACGCCATAGTATAGGCACATTGTATTGTTCAGCTATTGACTCAATTTGTTTATCGTTAGTAGAAATGATGATATCGCCACCAATATAGTTTTGAGCATATTTAATGCTATGCTCAATGAGGGGAAAACCATTAAAAGACTTAGTATTTTTGCCTTTAATACGTTTTGAGCCTGCTCGAGCTGGTATAATGACTAATATTTTACTAGAAGAACTCATTATATACAAAGCTATCATATTTTTTTAGAAAAAATATAATTACTTATGGTTAGGAATTGCGGCCTTAGAAGAATTAAGAAAAGAGAAATACTAGTCATTTATACTTTCTTTTAACATTACATTTATCAAAACTGTGTATAACATAAATAAAATTGAAAAAAAGTGTGATTAAATAATTTCTTTGAAAGGATTTCTTTGAACCCAATTGCTAGGCTGTATATCTTCCAAAATAGGTCTAAGTAAACGACGTAAAAATGGACTTTTGAGATATACAAATATTTCTGAGTGGACAGGTTGTGCGCCTACGTTACTTTTGAACTCGGCGGCAGTTCTTCCTAAAATGAGGTTACTTTTTTTATTGCTTATGGCGGATTTAATAGTTTCGTTAAGAATCCTTTCGTATAAACGATGACTTTTATTATAGCGATAATCTAAGCCAATAAAATAGGAATACAAGGTGTCATTATCTTCAAGCTCGGATGAAAAAGCAATCATTTCATCAGCTAAGAAGTAAGCAAAGACTTGGCATTTTGGATCGTCAGAGTCTATTAAGTCTGTATAAATAGAAGTGTTAAACGGACTAATGCCGAAGGCAGACCTTTTATGTACATTTTCAAAAAGTTCTTGCATTTTTTCAGCATGTTTTACAATTTCTGTTTTAGTCAATAATTTAATTTCTACACCCTCACTTTTTTTAATTACACTTTTCAAGCGATTTCTGTATTTTTTTTTGAGTGCTTTTGTATAGTCTTCAAACGTATTCCAATTCTTAGATATGTTTAGGTGCATATCTTGGTCTACCACAACCTTTATCAGTTCAGGAAAAACTTCATTAGGATTTTCGACTTTCAATTCTTTAAAAAAATGATCGGGAATAATGAACTTATCGGCGCTCAGGTCTTTTTGTATACGCAGCAATAAAGAGTTAAAAAAATCAATATTGTTCAAAAGCTTAACTGCAGAAAAATTAGAAATATTAGTCAATAGTCCGTTGCCAAGTGCGACAACTTTTAGATTTAATAACTTTAAAACTATGTTAATTAGACCTCCTTTCACCTTATTTTTTTTCTGATAATCACGAATTCTATTACTCCGAATGTTAAACTCTTGGGCGTAACCAATAGCTTTATACTCCTTATCATCAGCCAAATAATATAAATGCTTAATGTTACTTTTGTGATGTTGTTCAAATGCCAATTTAAAAGGTAAGGACAAGAAAGAACCATCAGGGCACATGCTTTCCCACTTATTTTTGTCTAAGGTTTTCGAGCCGATATGTAATTGCAGGTTCAAATATTAAGATTAGATTAAGTGAGCAAAAATACAATTAAACCATCAACTTAATTACATTAACTTTGTACTCATTATTTTCTGTCGATGTACTTACGTTTTTCATTATTTTTTTTGGGGGTTTTTATGTGGTCGTGTTCTCCACGATTACAATCGCCCATTACGACTTTTGATGCTACACTAAGCCCTTCAGCACCTTCTTATGATTCGCTTTTTTATTGGGCTTTTCACCCTCAAAGAGATGACGCCAAACAACTTTTGCCCAAAAATTATTTGGATACCCTTTTTGACTACAACTCTCTAGTTGATGTTTTTTATATTCACCCTACTTCCTATCATTCTGGTGATAATTGGAATGCTAGTCTTGATGACTCTGTTGTAAATATTAATAGAACAGATTATTTATTACAAAATCAAGCCTCAGTCTTTGCCGGTCTTGCTCGTTTATACGCTCCATATTATCGCCAAATGCACATAGATTCTTATACCGATTTAAGTAATGGGTACCCAGCTTTTCATTTGGCCTACTCCGATGTCCGCCATGCTTTCCTTCAGTATTGGAAGCATTGGAATCACGGACGTCCTTTCATTATTGCGGGACATAGTCAAGGAACAAATCACGCTGAACGTTTATTAAAAGAGGTCATATTAGTAGATGAAAAGATGTCTTGTAAATTAAAACTAGCTTATTTATTAGGGATGCCCATTACGACTATTTCAGATAGTTTTTTAGCTTGTGAAGATGAAAGCCAGACCGATTGCTTTGTTTCTTGGCGTAGTTTTAGGTCGGGATTTTACCCTTCAAACTCTTTTGGAGATTCTATAGTAAGCGTCAACCCCATTAATTGGAAATCTACTAACCTCCAATCGGATTATACTAACCATCAAGGGATATTATTTCCTTCTGGAAAATTGAAATACCCACACACTTTATCGGTTAAAAATCACCAAGGAATGCTTTGGGTAGAACGTCCTAAAGGCTTGGTTTTGCGTTTTTACAAGCGTGACGATTACCATGTTGCAGACATTAACCTGTTTTGGCTGAATATTCGAGAGAATTTGCGTTTACGGTTGAACAATTTATAAGTATACTTTCAAAGCATCTTCTATACGAGTAGAATAACAAGGGGAGAGTTGTTCTTGTTTCATTTTCCACCGTCTGCCATAACCTTGAATAGCTAAGTGAACCTTATCCTTTCCGAATTTATCGTTAATACTATCTAGAGCTGTCATAATAGACCGGTGCTTTTGACGATTTACGGTTTCAAATAAACTAAGTTGCTGTTGTTGTTGAGGACTTATATCACTAACAATAACCCCTGCTTTTTTATACGTACAATCTGAGCGATATATTTTTTCTAAACACTTCAATGCTAGCCGAACTAACTCTATAGAATCGTTGCTAGGGGTGTCTAATACTATAGAAGTAAATCCTCTATATTGTTTATCTGTTGGTTTAAATGGATTGGTATTAATAAACACGCTTATTCGAGAGGAACAGCCTTGTTGTTTACGCAGTTTGTAGGCGCAACTATTAGCATAGTTACTTACGGCTTCTTTAAGCCCTTCTATATTGCTGATGCTTTTACCAAAAGAGCGTGAAGTACAGATGTTTTTCTTTTTACTAGATTGTTCTTCTAAAGGGAAACAAGGCGTTCCTCTTAGCTCCTTGACCATTCTTAAGCCTACTACCGATAAGCGTCTTCTTATCCAACTATCGTCTGCTCGACATAAATCATAAGCTGTTTTAATACCAACATCGTTTAGCTTACGAGCATTTCTTCTACCTACACCCCAAAGCTCTTCTACTGGCAGCCATTTCAAGACTCGTTCTATAATGGCTGTATCTTTTAAGATAAACACGCCTGACTTGGTGTGCTTTTTGGCGATAAGACCCGCCACCTTACATAAGGTTTTGGTAGGAGCAATACCTATAGATATAGGAATACCTATATGTTGCTGAACTTTCTTCTTTAAACCAATACCTTTTTCTAAAGGATTACCCTCTCCACTAAAGTCCATAAATGCCTCATCTATGGAATAGACCTCCATAGCTTTGACTTCTTGTTTGATGGTGCTCATTACTCGTTTAGATAAATCGCCGTACAAGGTGAAGTTAGAGGAGAAGAGCTGAACACTGTGTTGTTCTATGATGTTTTTAATTTGAAAAACAGGGACCCCCATTTTTATACCAAGGGCCTTACTTTCGTTACTTCTAGCAATGACGCAACCATCATTATTAGAAAGTACCACAATGGGTTTGTTTTCTAAGTGTGGCTGGAATACACGCTCGCATGAAGCGTAAAAGTTGTTACAATCTGCTAGCGCTAGCATTGGCTTTATGTATAATAAATGTCACTACTCCCCAAACTTGAAAGTTCATTTCTTCAGTTATTTTTATAGGCTTATAATTCTCATTGGCCGGCATTAAATACAATTCATCTTCGTTTTTTTTAATGCGCTTAACAGTAAACTCACCATTTATAACAGCGAGTATAATATCGTTGTTTTTTGGTGTTAGGGCCCTGTCCACAACCATAACATCTGAATTATTAATTCCGGCATCTATCATAGAGTCTCCAATGGCTTTTACGCAAAATGTAGCGGATGGATGTTGCACTAAGTAATCGTGTAAATTTAAGTCCATATCTAGATAGCCGTCTGCTGGAGAAGGAAAGCCGGCAGGAACTGCATCACCATATAAAAGGATATCTTCTAGAGAAGAGCCTTCAATAGCATAAAAACTTAGCTGTTTATTAGTGTTTAGGAACTTAAATTTCATTATTTGAGCAATAATAGTGCCTTAAAGTTATTCTAATATTTCGTGATTTTTATAAAAAAACCGATTTTTTTTAATTTGATCTCTTATCAGATAATTCCTAAAAAAAACAAAAAAAAATAAGTTTTGTATAACTAAAACGCTAAAAAGCTCTACATTTTTATATATTTGTACCATTAACTAATTAAAATTAATAATATTATGTTATTAGATATTCAAGTAATGAGGCCAGATGATTATGTTGGCTTTACGTTTTTTATCGGATACATGGCAATGTTTGCCGCTTCTGTTTTCTTTTTCTTTGAAAGAGGCAGCGTAGACGATAAGTGGAAGTTATCTCTTCTAATTTCAGGGTTAATCACAGGTATAGCAGCAGTTCACTACTTCTATATGCGTGATTACTATTTGGCAACAGGAGAAAACCCAACTTTCTTTAGATATGTAGATTGGACATTGACAGTTCCATTAATGTGTGTAGAATTTTATCTACTTACTAGGGCTGCTGGTGCTACAAAAAGCTTATTGTGGAAATTAATTATCGCATCAACATGGATGCTTGTTTGTGGATACATTGGAGAGTCTTTCTCTGATGGCACAACAGCACATTCGGTGACGTGGGGTGTACTATCTACCTTAGGGTATATATATATTCTACACGCAGCATGGTTTGGTGAAGTAGCTCAGCTAGCAGAAAAGAGTAATTCGGATGTTGTTAAGCGAGGGGTTCGAACACTAGCATGGTTTGTATTAGTAGGATGGGCAATCTATCCAATCGGATACATGTGTATGGATGGCGGATGGTTAAACACTGCAATGGGTTGGGGGTCAGAGAATGTTGACTTATGGTACAACATTGCTGACGCAATCAATAAAATTGGATTTGGTTTAGTGGTTTATAATATTGCTATTTCAGAATCTAAAAAATAATCAACAGTATTTGATTAATTATAAGAGCAGACTCACACATTGTGTAGTCTGCTTTTATTTTTCAACATCAACATGAATAGATTTACATTTATATTTGTAGTATGTCTATACGCATTATTTCTAATTTACCAAGCCTTTAATACAATCACATTAGAGCAGCAGTTAGTTTGTGCTTCACTTTTAATATTATCCTTTGGTATTCCGCACGGAGCAATTGATCATATTTTATTTTTTAAAAAAAGATCAATGACAAAGGTCAGGTTTTATATTTTATATCTAGGCTTAATTATTCTATTTGTTTTGTTATGGTTGAGGTTCCCCCTTGCCAGTTTTTTATTTTTTCTCATACTATCTGCATTTCATTTCGGTGAATCACAATTTGTTGATGCTAAACTTACATTAAAGAGTTTTAATCCTTTACTATTTTTATTTTGGGGCTTGGCACTATTGGCCACTTTGATGTATTATAACATTGGTGAATTAGCGTCTATAACAGCTTACTTTCAAGATACTCAAGATTTTGCTGTGGTTTACAATAAAGATTTATTTTTTTATTTATTCATAAGCACTAATTTTGTCACAATAATCTTACTACTATATTTTTTTATTAATAATCAAATTAGTAAAAGACGTTTTTCCTCAGAGTTATTTTTAATTGCGCTTATTCATTTAACTTTTTTTCTTTTTCCCTTCATTATCGGGTTTACACTTTATTTTGTTGTATTACATTCAATTAGAGTAATGAATCAGGAGTATCTTTTTTTAAAGTCTGAAGACGCGAATTTTAGTTTGATAGATTTTTTAAAACTACTATTACCATATTCCTTGTTGAGTATATTTTTTACATCAATACTACTAGCTCTTTCTCACTGGGGCTTTCTAGCAATATCAATTCCATATCTTTCTATTATTATCATTTCAGTAATTACTTTGCCTCACGCTATAGTGATGCATATTTTCTACAATAAATAAAGACTATTTATTTAAGGATCTATCTAGCACTTTTACCATTTTTCGATCACTGGTACCACCCCATTGCTCTATTACTTCGCCATTATTGTAAAGATAAAAATAAGGGAAATAAGGTGGCCTAATTTCTTCTGGCATATCCTCCTGCATAATGTGCCTAAAGCCTAAAGAACGTTTTTTGGCTTCAGCTTTTACTATGGGCTCAAAGGTTTTGCATGGCCCACACCCTAACTTTTTAATCATTACAATTTCCATAATATTTATGTTTTCAATACGTGCAAAAATACGCAATTATAAATTCTTAATTTTGCAATATGACTATTCAACTTGTTGACGTAGAACAAATACGTCCATTGAGAAGCCTTGTTCTTAGGCCAGGACAACCTTTAGACTCTACAAATTACGAAAGAGATAATGAAACGCTAACACTTCATTATGCAAATATTATCAATAAAGAAGTCTTTTCTATTGCAACTTTTTATCCCGAACCTATGATTGAAGTAAAGGCATTAAATGCATACCGCTTAAGAGGAATGGCAACTCATCCAAATTACATGCGCAAAGGCTTAGCTCGATCTTTAATGCTAAAAGCAATCCAAGACATTCAAAATTTAGGTGGGGACCTAATATGGTGTAAAGCTCGCTTAGTAGCAATTGATTTCTATAGGTCACTTGGCTTTTTGAAGATTGGACCAATTTATGAAATTGATGGGATAGGGCCTCATTATACTATGTATAAAAAATTATAATATGAAAGATAGAACATCTTTGCTTTTGGCTATTATGCCAAGTATAGACAACATAGATAAAGATCTAAAGTCTAAAGAAATTGAATTATTCCAAAATAAAGTATTACGACCAATACTGAAATTCCAAAACGATCTATTACTTCACATATTTAACGATTATATTAATCAGTTCAAGGGAGAGTTTTTTAAGCTTTCAAGAAAACAGAGATTAAGTTATATTCGCGATTCATTGTCAAAAAACCAGTGTTTAAGAAGCGTCATTCTTGGAGCTATTATAGGATTATTTGCTGTTGAAGATTATTCCTTCTACAGATTAAATACATCTTCTTTAAATAAAAGAATTATAACAATGGCTATTCAAAGGATACAAAGTCAATCTGAGATTTTTTCTAACACAACTTTGATTTTTAGCTAATCTAGCAGTTAGTTATTGCACTTATTGCAAATACCATGTAAATTTAAATCAGTTTGATTAATAATATATCCTGGAAGATTAATTTTAGTAATATCTGTTTCAATACAAAAAGAGTTGTTACAAGTAGAGCAGTGGAAATGAAGGTGATTGTGGCCAAGTTTATATTCGCCACATTGTTCTTTACAAAGAGCATATTTTTTTCCATTGGAGACTAAAACTTCATGAATTACGCCCTTTTCAATAAATAACTTTAGAGTTCTATAAAGAGTTACACGATCAAAATCATTTAATTGGTTTTCAATTTCTTTAGTAGAAATAGCATTGTTTGTTTTATTAAAAATTTTAATTAACTCTAATCTAAAAGGAGTTTCACGGATTTTTTTTTCTTCAAGCATATATTCTGCAACATTGTTGCATTATTATAGTTAACATTTTATATTTGCAATCTTTTAACAAAATTATGAAAAATATTATTCTAATCTTTTTTTCTTTAATTTCCATTGTTTGCTATTCGCAAAAAAAGGTTGTTGTTACCAACATGCAGGGCGAACCTTTAGCCAACGTAGATGTTTATATCCATCCACTAGCAGTTATAACTCAAACTGATGATAATGGCATATTAGATATAAACATAGAACTACCCCAAAAGTCTATTCTAGTATTTAGTAAAGAGGGTTACAAGACATTTTCTTATAATTTCAAGCAAAGTAATGATAGTATAATTCTCACACTTCAAAAACTTCACATTGAAATTAATGAAGTTGAGGTTTCAGCAATTAACCATCAACTTTCAACAAACCAGGTTGTTGCCTTAAGTTCTTTACCAATAAATAGTTTTAGTGATAATTCATTAAATCTTGTTGAGCGACTTTCTCATATTCCAGGTGTTTATGAAAAATCAACTGGAACAGGAATAAACAAAGTTACTGTAAGGGGGCTCTCAGGAATGAGGCTTGTAACTTATTTAAATGGCGCCAGACTAGAAAACCAACAATGGGGTGGAGATCATGGGCTAGGCTTTACAGATTTAGGAATTGGTAAAGTTGAATTAATTAAAGGGCCAGCTTCAATTATGTTTGGTGCCGATGCTTTAGCAGGAGCCTTGTACTTCGTGGATGACAGTTATGTGTCTTCAGGAAGTTCTGAATTTAAACTAGTATCAAACTTTGAGTCAGCTTTAATGAGATATAATAATCAAATTATTTCTAAATGGGCAAAAAATAAACTTAGAATGAATACCTATGCAGAATATGGATCTGCTGCAGATTATAGAATGCCAAATGGCAATTATTTATTCAACTCTCGTTTTAACAACTTAGCAATAAAAACTGCTATTGGATATAGCACTAATAATTGGATAATGAATTTGCGATATCAGTTTAATAGTAATGTAATGGGAATTCCTGCTCATTCTCATAGTTCTCAACCAACTCTTAATGAACTTACTAGCTCTAGTCAAGATCGTTATGAAACTCGACCAACACAATTTGTAAACAATCATATAATATCATTTGATAATACTTTATTTCTTAATGAAAATACTCTTAAGGTGGTTTTAGCCCATTCCAATAATAATTTAAAAGAGTATGATAAATGGACTCGCGCAGCATATGATACAGACCTAACATCTACTCAACTCAACATTTCATATGTTAAACTATTTAATCAAGCTTTGAAATTGACCTTTGGCTCACAAAGTGCAATACAAAATAATAAAAACAACCCAACAACCTCTCAACTTATTCCAGATGCTAAAACTAACGATTTAGGGGTATTTTCAAACCTTGATTATGTTATAAATGATTGGAGTTTTTTATTTGGAATACGTTACGATTACAGAGAAATTAATGCTGAATCATATTCATATGAAAATGATTTCAGTGCCTTAAGTACTTCTTTGGGTTTTTCCAAATTAATTAATGACCACAAATTAAAATTCAGTTATTCTTCAGCTTTTAGAACACCACACTTTTCTGAGCTATTATC
>CEVR01064202.1_pt1 | contig 32011 bp, 23 predicted proteins | sample 356541 | NCBI WGS metagenome assembly CEVR01 (sample SAMEA2623734, study PRJEB7988) | marine metagenome | isolation source: saline water (ENVO:00002010), including
GGTAATTGTTATGATCCAGGTACTGGTAATGGACTGTATTCTTCACTTGTTTCTTGTGAATCGGAGTGTTCTTATGTTTACGTTTATGAGATTGGATTAACTAATTTTAAAATCTATCCTAATCCAAGTAACAATATATTTAATTTAGAGTTTTCAAGCTTGATAAAAAGAGACTTAGAAATTAGAGTTATTAATTCTATTGGAGAGATCATCTACACAGAGAATTTAAAAAATCATATTGGAGAGTATAGTAACTACATACGTTTAGAAGAATATTCTAAATCTATATACTTTTTGGAAATATATACCGATAATGGAATAATCAATAAAAAGTTAATTCTCCAATAAAATAAATATATTTACTATATAACAGCAGAAATTAGGTTTCTTATAATTTAAAACTAGCAAATTGATTAGCGGTGCTATCCAATTCATTAACTATGAAAAATATTGTAGTATTTACTGGATCAGGAATTAGTGCAGAAAGTGGACTTGGGACATTCAGAGATTCCGGTGGATTGTGGGAAAAATATACAATTGAAGATGTTGCTACTCCAGAGGCTTTTAAGAAAAATCCATCTTTAGTATTAGATTTTTATAATATTAGAAGAAAGCAATTGATTAATTCACAACCCAATGATGCTCATTTTGCATTAAATAGACTTCAAGAAAGATTTAATGTATCTATTATAACTCAAAATATAGATAATTTACATGAAAGAAGTGGTGCTAAAAATATTTTACACTTGCATGGAAAATTAACTGAATCAAAAAGTATAATCGATCACAGAGTCTTCCCAGTTAAAGGACATGAATTAAATATTGGAGATTATTGTGAAAAAGGAGGGCAACTTCGCCCAAATGTAGTTTGGTTTGGAGAAGATGTGCCAAATATGGAGGTGGCTATACATATGGTAAAATCAGCTGATATTTTTATAATTATTGGAACTTCATTAAGTGTTTTTCCAGCAGCCTCACTTATTGATTACGCTACAAGCTCAGAAAGAATTGTTCTTATAGATCCAAATTCATCTTATTATGATGGTATTGAAGTGATTTCTGAGAAGGCAACAAAAGCTGTTCCAAAATTAGTACAGGAGTTATTAGAGAGTTAATATAAAAATAATTTGTATAACAGATGTACACTTAATATCAAGAAGAAATAATACAAATAATCAAATCCTCTCGATACGTATCTTGAACTTTTTTAAGATTTTAATGAGAGATTGACTGTCTTAATTTCCTCTTCTCTTAGAATAGTGCAATTGATTTCATCCCCTGGGTCAAATTGAATAATTAATTCATGTAATTCGCTAGTTGAGTTAACTTTAATACCATTTATTTCTAATATTACATCTAGATCCTTGATGCCAGCAAGCTCTGCAGCACTATTTTCTAGGACTTTTGAGATTAAAACTCCTTCGAGTCCATTTAGTTTTAATTCTTCTTTTATCTGCATATTTATATCAGTAATATGAATGCCAATATATGCTCTACGCACTTCTCCGTATACTTTTAAATCATTTATAATCTTTTCTGCCATATTTGAAGGAATAGCAAAACCATAACCACTAAATTCTCCTGTTTTAGATTGTATCGCTGTATTTATTCCAATTAAATTACCATCGATATTGACAAGTGCACCTCCTGAGTTTCCAGAATTAATTGCTGCGTCTGTTTGAATAAATGATTCAATACCTCCATCATTAAGTATATTAATTTTTCTAGACTTTGCACTAATTATCCCTGCAGTTACTGTAGAATTAAGATTATATGGATTTCCAACTGCCAATACCCACTCCCCAACTCTTAGATAATTTGAGTTGGCAAATTTCAAAAAAGGAAGTTTATTTTCTTCAATTTTTAGAAGTGCTAAATCACTATTAGGGTCTTCTCCTAAGATTTTAGCACTGTATGTCCTTTTGTCATTTAAGACTACTTCTATCTCTTCAGAATTATTAATTACATGTCTATTAGTAATAATATATCCATCTTCTGATATAATAACACCTGAACCACTTGCAATATTCTCTTTTGGTTGTTTGAAAAATCTTTTCCCATAGAAAGGGTCATAATAGCCATATATCTCATTACTAATATATTTAGACTTTATATGAACTACAGCTTGTATAGCGTGTTCGGAAGCGTTTATAAAGTTAGGTCTATTGTTTTCTTCTATATTGTAATTTTGATTGTCATTAAAATCCGATGCAAAGGTTTTTTTTGACAATATGTCTTGTAGGTAGAATGATAGACATATACCTAATAAAATATATAATAAGACTTTGTGTTTTTTCATTTTTTAGTTTGTTCAGAGATATTCTTTTAACTAGATTATATAAGAATTATTATATAAATGAACACCTAACTCTAATAAATCTATTTTTTGGAAACCTCACATAGTACAGATTACTTGATTAAATTTACACTTCTATTAATGAATGAAGTAAGATCCTCACCCTTTAACATTCCTTGAGATAATAGGGCTAAATCTAGAACTTGATTAATTAAATGAGTTCTTTTCTCTTTCCTCTTCTGTTTAAGAATATTACCAATTAGTTCATGGTTTGAGTTAACAGCTAGATTATATGATTCTGGTATCGAACCAAACATCTGCATCGCCCCCCCTGCAGATAATTGTTGTTGTTCTTTCATTCGTCTCATAAATTCACTTTGTGTTATAACAACAGGTGAGTCAGTAGATGACATATTCTGTATGTGAACAGTGAATTTTTCTTTATCAACCTCATCTTCAAAAATCGTCTTCAATTTTTCTTGTTCTTTTTCAGACAATTTAGATAAAGTAGATTCTTCCTTCTCAATTAACTTGTCTATTATTTCTGCATCAACTCTCACAAATTGAACATCATTATTATCTGCTTCTATTCGACTAATAAAATGGCTGATTAAAGGCCCTCCTAGTTCTAGTACCTCATAGCCTTTACTTGTGGCAGTTTTTACAAAACTATGCTGCTCTTCATGATTATTCGTGTATAGAATTACTGTTTTTCCATTTTTATCTTTTTGTGAGTTTTTTATCTTATCTGAAAACTCCCCAAATGTATAATATTTGTTCTCTGTATTTTTATATAGATAAAATTCTTTTGCTTTATCATAGAATTTCTGTTCAGTTAACATTCCATATTCAATAAATACCTTTACATCATCCCATTTCTTTTCAAAATCTTCTTTATCCTTTTTAAACATTCTTGATAATTTATCAGCTACTTTCTTAGTGATATGACTTGCTATTTTCTTTACATTTCCATCAGCCTGTAGATATGACCTTGAAACATTTAAAGGTATATCTGGGGAGTCAATCACCCCATGTAAAAGAGTTAAGAATTCAGGCACAATGTTCTCAACATTATCAGTTATGAATACTTGGTTACTATAGAGATTGATTTTATTTTTTTGAACTTCTAGATTGTGTTTTAATCTTGGAAAATATAAAATCCCGGTAAGTTTAAATGGGAAATCAACATTCAAGTGAATATTAAATAATGGGTCAGACAACTCCATTGGGTATAATTCTTGATAAAAAGATTTATAATGCTCATCTTTTAGATTTGAGGGACTTTTTACCCAGGCAGGTCTGGTGTTATTTATTATATTATCTGATGTTTCCTCAATTTTAATAATCTCTCCCTTATCATCTTTCTTCCCTTTTGGGTGATTTATTTTCTGCGTTTTAGTACCAAATTTAATTTCCACTGGTAGGAACTTACAATATTTATTTAAAATATTTGAAATTCTACTCTCTTCTAAGAATTCTGTTGAATCATCTGCAATATGTAATACAATATCAGTCCCTTTAGTTTTTTTCTTAGCCTCTTCCATCGTAAAATTTGGAGACCCATCACAAACCCACTTCACTGCTTTGCTATTTACCTGTTGGCTTTTTGTGATGATTTCAACCTTTTTAGCAACCATAAATGCAGAGTAGAACCCAAGTCCAAAATGACCAATAATTGAATTTTTAGCATCTGCATCTTTATATTTATTAACGAACTCTTCTGCACCCGAAAATGCAATCTGATTAATGTATTTATCTATTTCTTCTGATGTCATTCCAATACCATTGTCCCTAACAGTAATAGTTTTATTTTTTTTCTCTAAAATTACTTCAACTCTTAAGTTCTTTAAATCTGTTTTCAATTCTCCAATTGTTGTCAGTGTTTTCATTTTCTGCGTTGCATCAACTGCATTAGAAACAAGTTCTCTTAAGAAGATCTCATGATCAGAATATAAAAATTGTTTAATTATCGGGAATATGTTTTCAGTTGTAACATTAATGTTTCCTTTTTTCTTCATTACTTTATTATTTATATTATTGACTATTTTTAAAAGCTATATATAGCTTTTCCTTAATTTCCTCTTCCATTTTTAATTTTGCTTTCTCGTATCCTAATATTTCACCAATAGTAATACCTGCTAATACAGCCTCTCGAATGTTAAACCCTTGTTGTAGTACCTTTAGTAGAATATCGTATTTATTGTCAGATTCTTTTGGTATTTCACTAGACTTTCTAATTAATAAATCTAATTCTTCTATATTGCATTCTAGCAACTGTAATAATTTTTCTTTTTCTAATTGATTAATATCATTCATATTTATAATTTTAAAAATTAATACTGATAAAACTGTGCCAAATACAATATTAACGTCAAAATGTCAGTGTGAATATGATGAGATTAATCTTCATCTAATAATTGACTCTAAAATCGAATTATTTTTTTAAGTTTGATTTATGAAAAAAATATTACTACTATTACTATGTGTGTTTTGTTTTGTTTCGTGTAAAAAAGACTTAGCAGTTGAGGTTTGTGTAGAGTCTGTAGTGTCTCTTGATACAACAATAAGTAATCATAATGTATTGATTGTAGGCATAGATGGATTTAGAAGTGATGCTCTCACAGAAGATATTACACCATTTATGTATAATTTATCATCAAGAGATGATGTGTATTTTACTCCATTTCACAATACAGAAGAAGATACCTATAGTGGTCCAAATTGGTCGAGTCTTCTGACAGGTGTTCATTATTCTAAACACAATGTAGTCGATAATAGTTTTGTTGGAAGTAGGTTCTCTACGTATCCTCCTTTTCAATATTATTTAGAGTTGGCTTACCAACAGATAAACACATCTTCTATTACAAATTGGAATCCTATTAACACCTACATTCATCATCAGTATTTAGATTACACATCTGCAAGTACACTAAATGACTCTATGGTATTTCAATCTTCTAGGGATTTGTTGATAGAGGGTTATCCAATAGATCCAGATGTTTTGTTTCTTCAGTTTGATGAATTAGATGCTGCTGGTCATAGTTTTGGTTTTAGTCCAGAGGTGAGTGAATATGTAAGTACCTTATCTAAAATAGATGTTTTTGTTGAGAGTTTATTTAATATTATAGAAGAGAAAAGAAACAACTTAGGAGAAGATTGGCTGTTTTTTATTGTTTCTGATCATGGGGGTGATGGTACAGGTCATGGTGATGCAGAAAACCCACATATTAATCAGACGATATTTTTCTCCCAACATCCAGATTTAAGTTTTAAACCGAATTATATAACTAATCAAACAGATTTAGCTCCAACAATTTTGGATTATATGGGGGTTGATAGTGAAGAAATTGATTGTAAAATGGATGGGATTTCAATTATTGAATAAATTTTGATTTTAGGTTGTAATCCTTATCCCCAATTTTTCTCTGTTATGTTTTTTGTTTTTTCTTTTTGGCCGCAGGAAACAAAATATTATTTAATATTAATCTATATCCTGGGGAGTTGGGATGTAAAGATAAGTCCGTTTTAGGATCCCCAACTCTGTGTTGGTAATCTTCAGGATCGTGTCCTCCATAAAAAGTCCAAGTTCCATTTCCTAATTTACCATGAATATATCTAGATTCATTAGTTGATTTTGTTTCACCCATAATAAGTACATCTGACTTTATGAACTGATTATTAAAAGAAGTAGTTTGTCCCATAAATCCTTTAATAACTTTAGTATGATTTTGACATAACATTGTAGGAACAGGATCCCATTTTGCCGAAAAGTCGAATAAAGTAAAGAAATCTATTTCCGCTTTTATTTTCCTAGTAGAAGTAGCGTCTATATTTGAGAATTCATATTGATTAGGATTAGTAACTAAAGTAAAATCTTTAAATGCAAGTGTTTGAGAATAATCTAGTTTTGATTGAGCACCAGATTCAATAGGGTCCCCATCAAACATATGAGCACAAATATCAGTGTTTTGAGCAGCTAAGGCTATATCATAAGAATCTGTTGCGGAACACATAGCAAATAAGAATCCACCACCATTAATAAATTCTCTAATCTTTAAAGACACAGCAAGTTTTTCCTTAGAAACCTTATTGAATCCTAGTTTAGTAGCAAGTTGTTCGAATAATACTTTTTGTTCTTTATACCATGAAGAATTTTTGAAACTTGCATAAAATTTTCCGTATTGACCTGTAAAATCCTCATGGTGAAGATGTAACCAATCGTATAATGGAAGAACACCAGATAGTACTTCTTCATCATAGATAACCTCATAAGGAATTTCTGCATAAGTAAGAGCCATGGTTACCGCATCATCCCAAGGTTGATTGTGTTTTGGTGAATAAATTGCTATTTTAGGAGGTTTTTCAAGACGAACAACCTCTTGGTTCACAGTAGGAGACGATATACTTCTTAGAATCTCAGTTGATTGAGCGTCAGCTATAATTTCATAAGATACTCCTCTAATTATACATTCTTTCTCAATTTCTTGATAATGTTTTATAAGGAAACTTCCACCTTTATAATTTAGTAACCAATCTACCGTTACATCATTTTGGAGAGATAAAAATGCAATTCCGTAAGATTTTAGATGATTATTTTGCGAGTCATCCATTGGAATAAGTATATGTGACGAATAACTTTCGAGATTAACAAGGACTAATATTACTAAAAATAATTTCTTCATTAAATATCATTATCATCATCATAATCCGATTCGTCATTCATACTAGAAGCAACAGTTGATACCATAGATTCGTTTGTTACAGAATCTGCTTCATGTTCGAATTCATCTAAATCAGAGAATTTAGCAAATTGTCCTTTGAACTTTAAACGAACATCCGCTAATCCACCATTTCTGTGTTTAGCAACAATTATTTCAGCTTGCCCAAGACAGTTTTCACCATCTTCCCATTCTTGAATTTTATAATATTGAGGACGATAAATAAATGTTACAATATCTGCATCTTGCTCAATTGCACCTGACTCTCTAAGGTCAGAGAGCATTGGTCTTTTACTTCCAACACCTGACCTCTGTTCTAATGCTCTGTTTACCTGAGAAAGCGCCATTACAGGTATTCCTAATTCTTTTGCAATCCCTTTTAATGATCTTGAAATTGTGGATATTTCTTGTTCTCTATTCCCTCCTTTACCTCCAGCAGTCATTAATTGAAGATAATCAATAATTATCATCTTAATGTTGTGTTTCTTGACTAACCTTCTAGCTTTTGCTCTTAATTCGAAAATTGAAATGGCAGGTGTGTCATCTATATATATAGGAGCTTTTGAAAGTCCTTTTATTTTTGAATGTAGTTGAACCCATTCATGATCTGCTAGATCTCCTTTTCTTAGTTTGCCAGCTTCAATTTCAGATTCAGAAGAAATTAACCGATTAACTAATTGTTCAGAAGACATCTCTAAAGAAAAGACAGCAACCCCAATATTATGTTCAACAGCAATATTCCTAGCCATGGTGAGTGCAAAGGCTGTTTTACCCATACCAGGACGAGCAGCACAAATAATTAAATCTGATTTTTGCCACCCAGAAGTAATTTTATCTAATTTAGAAAAACCAGAAGGAACCCCACTTACCCCGTCCTCTTTATTTTTTAGTTCTTCAATATTTTTTAAGGAAAGTTTAATTAGGTCACTCATAGAATCATAACTCTTTCTAAGAGTTCCTTCTGTTACATTAAATAATTCCTGTTCCGCTTTGTTTAGAGTTTCGAAAACATCAATAGTATCGTCTAAACTTTCTTCAATAATACCACTTGATATATTTATTAATTTTCTTTGAATAAATTTCTCTGCAATAATACGAGCATGGTATTCTGTGTTTGCAGAAGAAGAAATTCTACTAGTAAGACCAGAAACATATGCGACTCCACCCGCCTGTTTCAAATTTCCTAATCTTTTTAATTCTTCTGTAACAGTAAGAATATCGATAGGATTAGATTCTTGAAATAAATTAGAAATAGATTCATAAATATATTGATGTTCTGTTTTGTAGAAATATTCTTTTTTAAGAATATCAATACTGTCCGAGAGAGCCTCATTATCGATAAGAACAGATCCTAAAACAGAGACTTCTAAATCAATTGCTTGAGGTTGCATTTTTCCGTCAATATCTGAAGGAGTAGATGTTTTCTTGCTATTTTGAAACTTCTTTGCCATATTTTATTCACTATAAATTCCCATATTAGAGAATTTTTCCATTCTATTTTTTACTAATTTCGTAACTTTTAAAGATTTACATTCTTTAATACTTTCTTTTATTGATTGTTTAACATTTTTATATGCTTGTTCTGGAAATGTATGAGCGCCTCCGATAGGCTCTTTTATAACTCCATCTATCAATTTATTCTTCATCATATCGTCTGAAGTAAGTTTTAGAGCTGAAGCAGCTTTTTCTTTAAATTCCCAAGACCTCCATAAAATCGTAGAGCAATTTTCAGGAGAAATAACAGAATACCATGAATTTTCCATCATTAGTACCTTGTCTCCAATTCCTATCCCTAAAGCACCACCAGAGGCTCCTTCTCCAATAATTACACAAATAATTGGAACTTTTAGCTTACTCATCGCAATAAGATTATGTGCAATAGCCTCACCTTGTCCTCTTTCTTCTGCTTCTAAGCCTGGGAATGCACCAGGAGTGTCAATTAACGTAACAACCGGTTTCCCAAATTTTTCCGCCATTTTCATTAATCTTAAGGCTTTTCTATATCCTTCTGGATTTGACATTCCAAAGTTTCTGTATTGTCTATCTTTAGTGTTTCTTCCTTTTTGTTGTCCGATAAACATCACAGTTTCTCCATCAATAGTACCCCAGCCACCTACCATAGCTTTATCATCTTTTACTGCTCTATCACCATGAAGTTCGATAAAATCACCTTTGGTGATTTGGTTAATATAGTCAAGAGTATATGGTCGTTGCGGATGACGAGACATCTGAACTTTTTGCCAAGGAGTTAGATTTTTATAAATTTCTTTCCTAGTATTTTTAATTTTTTTCTCTAAATCTGTTACAGTAGAACTTACATCTATCTTTCCTTCATTCCCTAGTTGAAGAGTTTGATTTAGCTTTTCAATTAATTCTTCTATTGGTTTTTCAAAATCTAAATATTCCATAATTTTTTTAATATTTGGGAAAACAAAGTTAAATAAAATCAAATCTATAAGCCTAAAAAAACGGATGTCTTTATATTTGTTGTTGAAAACTAATTGATGAATGATAGTATATCCAAACGCTAAAATAAATTTAGGACTGAATATCCTTAGAAAAAGAAAAGATGGCTATCATGATATTTCTTCTGTTTTTTATCCTGTAAAGGATTGTATAGATATTTTAGAGATTTCTAAATATGATACCTTTAAATTTATAAAAAGTGGTATTAAAATCCCAGATGGGGAGAATCTTTGCGAAAAAGCTTGGAGATTACTTCATGAAGATTACGGGATTGGAAATGTAAGAATTCATTTACATAAGCAGATACCGATTGGATCTGGTTTAGGAGGCGGCTCTTCAGATGCTTCTTTTACTTTAAAGGCATTAAACAAACTTTTTGAATTAAATCTTTCTAATCTGGAATTAGAGAAATATGCTCTTTTCTTAGGGTCAGACTGTCCATTTTTTATTAATAATAGACCAAAATTGGTAGAGGGTATAGGAGAGAAGATGACAGATATTGATTTAGACTTATCTGAATTTAAAATTAAATTAATTAATCCTGAAATACATGTTTCAACTAAGGAAGCTTATAGTGGAGTCACTCCACATGAACCTGAGTTATCTGTAGAAGAAATAATACAATTACCAGTTAATGAGTGGAAAGAAAAACTTAGAAATGATTTTGAGGATTCTGTTTTTGAAAAACATTCTGAATTAGAAAAGATAAAGGAAGAGCTTTATCATCAAGGATCTATTTATTCATCTATGAGTGGAAGTGGGAGTGTTTTATTTGGTATATTTAAATAAAAAACCCCGCCGATTTAGCAGGGATTTTTTTATAAATTATATGACAATATTTAAACTATCCATTCATTGTCATCAGGAATTCATCATTATCTTTTGTCTTATTTATCCTATCTTTCATAAATTCCATTGCTTCAACAGGATTCATATCTGCAAGGTAGTTTCTTAAAGCCCAAACTCGAGCTTCCATTCCGTCAGCAATAAGCAAGTCCTCTCTTCTAGTAGAAGAAGCGATAAGGTCAATAGCAGGATAAATTCTTCTATTCGATATTCTTCTATCTAATTGCAGTTCCATATTTCCAGTTCCTTTGAATTCTTCAAAAATAACTTCATCCATTTTACTACCAGTTTCAGTAAGTGCAGTTGCTAAGATAGTTAATGACCCTCCATCTTCAATCTTTCTAGCAGCGCCAAAGAATCTCTTTGGTTTGTGTAGTGCATTTGCATCTACACCTCCAGAAAGTACTTTTCCAGATGCTGGTTGTACTGTATTGTATGCTCTAGCTAATCTAGTAATAGAGTCGAGTAATATAACAACATCATGGCCGCACTCTACCATTCTTTTTGCTTTATCTAATACCAAATCAGCAACTTTTACATGACGAGATGCTGGTTCATCAAAAGTAGAAGCAATTACTTCTGCATTTACAGAACGTTCCATATCAGTTACCTCTTCTGGTCTTTCATCAATTAGCAGGATAATCATATATACTTCAGGGTGATTGTCTGCAATAGCGTTAGCGATATTTTTAAGAAGTACCGTTTTTCCTGTCTTTGGTTGAGCTACAATGAGACCTCTTTGTCCTTTACCAATCGGTGTGAATAAATCTAACATTCTGGTAGCAGTTCTGTTATGATTATTTCCTAAAACATTAAATTTCTGGTACGGAAATAAAGGAGTTAAATGCTCAAAAGGCACTCTGTCTCTAACAATGTTTGGGTGTCTTCCGTTTATTTTTTCTACTCTAATAAGTGGGAAATATTTCTCTCCAGATTTTGGAGGACGAACATTTCCTTCTACTGTATCTCCTGTTTTTAATCCTAATAATTTTATTTGAGATTGAGAAACGTAAATATCATCAGGAGAAGTTAAATAATGATAATCAGAAGAACGGATAAAACCGTATCCATCAGGAAGAATCTCAATTACTCCTTCAATAGGAATGATTCCATTAAAGTCGTAATCATAATCTAAACCTTTTTTCCCATGTGGATTGAAATTAGGGTCTTGATTTGGGTTGTTTTTCTTTTGGTTAGGATTATTTTGGTTTGATTTATTATTCTGATTAGAATTGTGTTTGAGTTGTGGTTTTTTATGTTCTGTTTCTTTTTTTTCAACTCTTTTCTGTTCCACCTTCTTCTCAGAAGTCTTGTTTTCTACGTTGCTCGTAGTTTTTTCCTCTGTTTTTGTATTCGGTTTTTGCAACCTTTCTCTTTTCTTTTTTTGAGTAGGATTTGTTTTTTTTTCTTTAGAAGCAAAGGTAGCTTGTTCATCTAATATTTTATAGATTAGATCTGTTTTATTTAGTTTTTCGAATTTTTTTAGATTTAATTTTGTTGCAATTTCTTTTAAATTAGCAACTTTCTTCTTCTGAAGATCGTCTAATTTGTACATATTAATATTTTATATTTTTTGTAATTTTTTTTGACGGTTTGTCAATTATTGTAAAGATAATAAGTGGTGTGATTTTGAGTTTCTTAACTGAAATACTATGCAATAATACAAATATTTTTTGAATTCACTCATTTTAAGGAAAAAATTTATCTTTGCTAAAATTTATAAATTATGATACAAAGAGTTCAATCCTTATTTTTATTTTTTGCAGCTGTAATAAGTTTGGTTATTCTATTTTACGCTCCTGTTTTTATACAAGCAGAAGGAGAACCAATTTTAATAAGAAATTTTCGATATCCTGCGTTATTTTTATTAATTTCTGTTTTACTTTCTTTATACTCTATTTTTAGGTTTAAAAATCGATTAAGACAATTAATGATTGTTAATCTTTCTAGATTATCAATTACTATCTCTTTTTTTCTGTTAATTCTTTTTAAAGAAGAGAATCAGTTGTATTTTGGAAGTTTCTTATTAGTTCTTCCATATATTATATTATTAATCTCTTCATACTTTATAAAAAAGGATGATAAATTAGTGAGGTCTGCTGATAGGATTCGTTAGTTGTTATTTCTAGAGAATTCAATAACTTTCAAATCTTTGATTTCCCTTCCTTCTATCTTGAAGGATAAGATAGTTTTGACTTTATGCCATCCGTAGTTTCCTATTGCTCCTGGATTCATATGAAGAAGATTAAGTTTTTTATCGTGCATTATTTTTAGAATATGGGAATGACCACTGATAAATAAATCTGGCCTTTTATCTTCTAAAACTTTTTCTATTCCTTGTGCGTATCTTCCAGGATAACCTCCAATATGAGTCATCATTACTTTGATCTGTTCACATTTAAAATAAGTACTTTCTCGGAATTCTTTTCGGATAGTATGGTTATCTATATTCCCCCAAACAGCTCGTAGTGGAGCATATTTTTTTAAGGTATCTGTAACATCTAATTTACCTATATCTCCAGCATGCCAAATTTCATCACAATTTTCAAGATGTGGGAAAATTCTTTCATCTAATGAATGATGAGAGTCAGAAAGTAATATGATTTTTTTCATTTACCTTATAAGGAGGAAAGATCCGGTTCTGCTATGTGGTTTTTTTAGAAAGTCGTACGCAATTATAGTGTATGTATACGCTCCGTTAGGACAGTATTCATCATTTAATTTTCCATTCCACATTACGTCTTCTCCTTCAAAAATTTTCTCCCCCCATTGGTCAAAAATTGTCAAAATAAATCTATCACATCCACCATCTCTTAAATATGGACCGAAAGTATCATTATCTCCATCTTCATTTGGTGTAAATGCGTTAGGTATATATAAAGAGAATACTGGATAAATATTTACATTATAACTAATAGAATCTACACATCCATATTCATTTTCAATAAATAATTTAGTTGTAAAACTTCCAGTATCTGAAAAAGTATGTGAAAAATCATCTTGATTTACTATACTAGTTCCATCTCCCAAATCCCAATAGGAGTAGTTGTAAAAATCAGAGAAATTCTTAAATTCTACAGATGGATTGTCAATATCTACTGGTTGAGGCCCAAATTTAAATTCTGCATATGGGCTTGAATTGATCTGTATTTCAGTAGAAATACTATTAAAACAAGTACTTATAGGGTCTGTAAACTCGTATAAGATTGTATATGTGTCTACTTCCAAGTTCTCTATGTCAAAGAAATTAGTAGACTCTCCTTCAATAAAGTAATTTCCTCCAGTCGGAATAGCGTGATTTAGAATTCGTGAAGAATCTTGAGTACAGTAGTTTGGAATATCAAGAGTTAATACTGGTAAAGGATTAACAACTAAGGACTCAGTTTGGTCTACAGCACTATTACATCCATTTGCGTCTGTTATAGATTCAATAGTATAGGAAGTTGAGGTGTCTGGATAAAATTTAATTGAAAGTCCGGTATTAAAATCATTTCCTAAAGAATCTACTAATAAATAACTTGTATTTATTCCATCTGTAATTTCTATTGTATATCTGTCAGATAGAGGGTTGATGACATTTATAGACACTATAGAAGAATCGTAAATACAAATAGGGCTTTCTATACTAAAATTCATAAATACTTGATCTGACTGATTGATTAAGACACTGTCAGAATAAGAACATGAATTTATGTCTGAAATGGTATAATTATAAATTCCAGCTGAAAGTGCATATGGATTTTCTGTTCCCCAATTTTCTGTAAAAGGAGCTGTTCCCCCAGAGATATTTAATATAGCTTGACCATCATTACTGTTAAAACAATTTGCATTTGTTATAAGTTCCTCTACAGAAATTTCATTTGGCTGATTTATACTAATATAATCACTATAAGTACAATTATTTGCATCCGTAACCGTGTAGTTGTAATTACCTATTGTAAGTTGTGTAATATTCGTTCCATTCCAATTCTCTGTATAAGGAGCTGTTCCCCCAGAAATTTGAAGATATGCAGTTCCATTATTTTCCCCAAAACATAATACATCCGAAACTATTTCTTGTGTTGAAATTGCATTTGGCTCGTAAATAGTTGCGACTCCTTGCTGTATACAATTATTCGAATCTGTTACTTCAAAATTATAATTTCCTGCAGTTAGAGATAATGGATTCTGTCCAAACCAATTTTCTGTAAATGGAGGGAATCCTCCTGATATATTTAGTATTGCACTACCATCAGAATAACCATGACAAGAAGTTTTGAACGAATCAATTACAATAGAAATTGGACTAGGTTCAGAAATGTTAAAGTTTAATGTATTGGTACATCCATTATTGTCTGTGACAAGTGCACTATAAGTTCCAGCAACTAAGGCATTATTGTTTTGACCGAACCAATCTATAGTATATGGGGTAGTACCTCCAATTGTTGTAATATTTGCAGTCCCATCCATGTAACTAAAACAAAGTGCATCTGTAGTGGAAATGGTAGATAATAAAGAATCAGGTTCCGTTATCTGAACTTGATTACTAACACTACATCCATTGGCATCTGTAACAACATAATTATAGGTCCCATCTACTAATGTATTTGGATTAAAGCCTCCCCAGTTTTCATTGTAAGGTGTTGTTCCACCAGAAATAATAAGAATTACAGTTCCTGAATTTTCATCTTTACATAATACATTTGTAATACTTTCAGAAGTAAGAAGTTCTTGAGGTTCTGTGACTGTAATAGTGTTTGTAAAGCTACAATTTTGATTATCTGTAACTGTATAAGTATAAGTTCCTGCTGTTAAAGCTGATGAATTATACCCATTCCAATTTTCAGAATAAGGAGATTGTCCTCCCAGAATATTTAAAATAACAGAACCATTATTTTCTCCATAGCAATTTACATGTGTTATGTTTTCTATAGAACTAATTCCACTTGGTTCATTAATTGTGAAACTGAAAGTGCTTATACAATTATTTGCGTCCGTTATATCTAACGTATATACACCTGATACTAGATTAATTACATCTTCTGTTGTACTTCCATTAGACCATAAATAAGTATAATTTCCTGTACCTCCACTAGCAGAGATATTAATACTACCATCATTACCATTACAATTTGTAACATTAGTTTGAGTAGAAATAACATTAACAGCAGTTGGTTGAGTAATAGTAATATTTTCTACTATAATACAATTGTTTGCATCTATAACATTTAATGTGTATATACCCGCAGCAAGATTAGAGAGATCTTGAGATGTCGCTGAATTACTCCAAGAATATTGATACGGATTTAGTCCTCCAGAAACAGAAACATCAATACTTCCGTTCGTACCTAAATTACATGTTGTATTTGTTTGTGTATATGAAACTATAGGTGCTGATGGTTCTGTTAAAGTAACTGTATGTGTACTTGTACATAAATTTGCATCTGTCACTGTTAGGATAAATGTTCCTGCAGAAAGACTATTTATATCTTCAGTGTTTTGACCTGAATTCCAACTAAACGTATAAGGAGGAGTTCCTCCAATAGTTGTAATATCAACACTTCCATCTGTAGCTCCACATGTAGATATATTATTTTGTGTGGAAGAAATCTGAATGTCAGATGGTTCAGTAACTCCAACAGTATTTGTATAAATACAACCATTATTATCTGTTACCATATAACTATAGGTGCCCACAGAAAGAGAAGATGAGTTATTAGATCCCCAATCTTCTGTATATGCTGGTATTCCTCCAGAAATAGAAAGATTTACACTTCCATCATTTCCTCCATTACAACTCACATTATTAATTATCTCAATTACAGAAATAGGAGAGGGTTCTGTAATTGAAACTGTATTATTATACGTACAATTATTAGAGTCTGTAATGGTATAATTATACGTTCCCGCAGATAGTATATTCGGTGTTGTAAAGATACTAACTCCTCCTGTAAGAGTCTGTGAAATTCCTGCAGTGCTTATTGTGTAATCTGTAATTCCTCCTGAAATATTTAAACTAATATTTCCATCCGACAATCCATTACAACTTACATTAGTTTGGTTAGAAACTACATTAATAGCAGTTGGCTCGGTTATAGAGAAGAATCCTGAATTAACACATCCATTATTATCAAAAACATCTACCGAATACATTCCAGATGATAATCCGAAAATACTGTCTGTAGTAAGTCCGTTAGACCATAAATAAGTCGCATTTACAGAAGCTGCTGTTACAACTATAGAATAATCTTCAGTAGCTCCAAACCAAGGTTCTGTCCATAATGGAGTCCAAACCCCAACATCACAAGGACCTACTAAAGATATGTCTTGTGTGCTAATATATTGAGAAACTACTCTCATTCGGGTAGCTCCTGATATTCCAGAATATGGAACTGTTATAGGAATAGATGCATTAGAATTCACTCCATATGGTATACTTCCTACTTCTTCACCAGGGTCACTGAAATCTCCATCTATATTCCAATCAATAAATACTTTTCCGCCTGAAGAATAGTTCATATTGCTACAATCTCCAAGAGTAACGTTAATTGTGTAAGATTGTCCTTCTGTTATATCAGCATACATTGTTGAAGTATAATCTTCATATTGATCGCATATACCAGAAGTATTATTGTTAATATTATAATTATCTCCAAGAAGTTGCACTTCATCTATATTTGAATAAGATGAAGATCCTGGCTCAGAATTACAATAAGTTAAATTAGAAATCGTACCAGATGGAGTAGAACTTCCTTGTATTTTTACTACAGCAGTTCCATCATTTACTCCGTTACAACTTGCGTCTGTTGTCATTACATTTATTGTAAATGTATTTGGTTCATAGATTATAACACTATCTGTAAAGGAACATCCATTAACATCTGTAATAGTATAGGTATAACTTCCAGCTCCAATTGCATTGGGGTTATTACTTCCCCAATCTTCTGTATATGGAGTTGTACCTGAAATTATGTTAAGTATTGCTGTTCCATCTGTAAATCCGTTACAAGTAGCATTTGTGGTAGTTGCTGTTGCAAAAGGAGAGGGGTTCACAATAATATTTTGTATTGAAGAATTAGAGCATCCATTTAAATCAGTGTAGTTGTAAGATATCGTGTTACTACCAATATTTAGAACTGAAGGAGTAAATGTAGAACTATTACTTCCGTTAACTTGATAACTCCCTCCATTAGGTGTTGCGGTATTTAGTGTAATCGTTAAATCATTGTCACATAGATTAGAAAATGGAGGAAGATTAACTATAGGACTTGGATTTACATTTATTGAAAGATAAGAAGTATCATCCGGACATGCAGTTGAAGTACCAGTTACAATATATGCATAAGTCCCTGAAGGACTTATTGAAGGATTAAAGTTATTACCAACATTTGTCCAACTTGCATCAAACCAAGTTCCTCCATTATCAGGATTACCTAGTAATTGACTTTGCATGTTGAAAGAAGCGTCTGAATCACAAACACTAATTGTATTGTCATCTCCAGCGTCTCCACCCAATATACAACAGTTTGTTGTTGCATTCCCTCCAGTCTGATTAAAATTAATATTACATGATTGATTAGAGTAATTTGTAATTAAAAGAACATAATAATCTCCAGTAGAAGCTCCATTAATTTGACAAACTTCATCCCAAGTAGGTGAATAACTACAATCTTCTACATTAGCAGCTGTTAATTGATTGCACATAGTATTAGGGTTTGTAAATGGTCCCCAACAAATAAAATCAATATCTTCTGTATTTCCACCCCAACCTGGAATTGGAGGTGTTCCAGGTGGCCCATTAATTCCCTGAATATTAATTGTTAGATTCCCAGGATTATCGATTTCCAGATAATAGAATGCTGGATTTGGTTGTGTCAGCAAACAATCAAAATACGCACCTGTTGGGGCAGATGCATTTGTTGAAGCAGGAAAGCTATACGTGGTTCCAGTGCAAAATGGCAAGGCATTATTGCAAGTAGCTGATTGACCAAAAGAAAGATTTGAACAAAAAAACAAAAGTAATATTACAATATTTTTTTTCATTCTATCTGATTAGAAGGAAGTGTCCTTGATATTTTCTTTCTTTACCATGTAAGTCAACAATATATATAGAATACGCATATTTTCCGGAAATAGCATATTCTTCACTGTCTGCAACATATCCATCCCACCCTTCATTAGTGTTTTGCGTATGGTATATTTCTTGTCCTTGTCTACTATAAATAGAAAAATCATATTCTGACACTCCATCTACATAAGGCATGAATATATCATTAATCTGGTCTTTATTAGGAGTAAATGCGTTTGGAATATAGAATATAAAAGCTTTGTCAATTACAATTTTCTGTACTTCTGTACTAAAACAACCTTTGTTAGATTCCACATATAATTCTACAAAATAAGTTCCACTATCTAAGTCTGAATATCTGTGTGTTATTTCCCCAAAGTTTGTAGGAGCTGTGGAGTTGTCATCAAAATCCCATATTCCAATTGTATGGTCTCTAGAGTTGTCAATAAAATGAATTACAGGATTAGTAACATCTGCTGGTTGAGGATATGCTGTAAAGCTAGCAAACGGAACTGGATTTACAATTACATCAGCTGTTCCATTTATGTTTTTGCCAATACATCCTTTACTATCTACAACATTTGTTACAGTATAGGTTCCGACTTCATTGGTTGCAATAACATGTTGGTATCCTACATTCGATACAATTTTATCCGAGATACCAACAGAGTATTCAAAATTGAATGTAGGTGTTCCGTTAGAAGTGTTAAAAATAACTTCTACCGTAGAACCATCATCACAGATTTCACCTCCACCAGATACAGTAACTTCAGGCAATTGATTTACTGTAATTGTAGCGGCATCTGTTACCGAGTTAGAACAATTATTTGCGTCTGTAATATTTGTAAAATTATATACAGAAGTAACAGAAGGGCTAATAGAAATAGAATCCGTTGAGTTACTTAATGGAAAAGGAGTTGCAATAGTTCCATTAATATCGTAAGACAATGTCCATGGAGATAAACCTGCGGTAAAATCAAAATAAATTTGAGTGATGTCTTCATTACAAATTTCAGTTGTTCCTGTTACATCTACAATAGGAAGCTCATTTACAATTAAAGTTTTACTGTCATTTAATACTTGCATACATCCATTTGCATCAGTTACAGAAGTAAGAGTGTATGTAGTTGTATTTGGTGGAGAAACAGGATATGGACTTCCTCCAATTAATCCAGTAGCGTCTACATTAAGAGTATTATTTATACTTCCTTCTAAAATACCTAAGTTAAAAGGAGCTAATCCAGATAATACAGGGAAAGATAATTCTGAGTTATCTCCAAAACAAATAGGATTTATTCCACTAATTGTCAAATCTAAATCAGGGAGATCCCTTACTAAAATATCTTCAGTAGTAATAATATTTCCAATACAACCTTCAATATCTACAATATTTATGATTGCATAAGTATTATTTCCAGCTGAAGGGTCTGGAGATAAAATTTGAGTTTGAGTTCCTAAAGAACTAAAACTTAGTGAAGGAATTTGTATCGCTCCGTTCTGAGTATAATTTACTGTAAATGGTGCAGTACCAGCTAAGAAATCAAATTCTAGAATTGCTGCATCTTTATAACAAATTATTGGAGTAGTTGTAGTGAATGTAGCAGATGGATTTGGATTATAAACAATCTGAATATCATTAGGAGTATTTGGTGCCGCTTCATTATTTACATCAATAATACTTACAATACTAAATGTGTTTATGCCAAAACTTAAATTAGCATTTGATATTACGACTGAAGTAATACCAGTAGAGTTTAAAACTTCAGTGTATGGTGTTCCATTTATAGTATAATCTACAGTAACTGGTACAACTCCTTGAGTCATATCAAATTCAATTGTAGCAATATCTCCTTCACAAATTTCAGGAGTTAGAGTTGAAAATATATCAATAATTGGATAGGGAATAACGTCTACAGGAACAGTTGCTACATAATTAGTAGTACATCCATTTCCATCTGTTATCAAACTGATAGAGTATGTAGTAGTAGGAATTACATTTGGCATCATATTTGTAGAACCTGACATACCAGCTGCTATAAATATACTACCTGTGTTAGAAGGAATATCATCATCCAAAATATCAATAGTAAAAGGTGATGTTCCTACTGCCATTGTCACATCAATTCCAATATTATACCCCTGTGTTGTAGATGGAGCAGAAGATGTAAAACTTGAGACAACTGGTTCCGGATTTATATTTAAATCAACATCTATTGTCTGATTAATACAAGGAGGTATTCCATTTACTTGATAGGTGAAGGTTGTTGTCCCTATTCCATAAGTATTTGGATTAATATTTGTTGGTACAGGAATTCCACTTTCGTACCAGGTTCCTGGATCAGGAGATCCGGTTAAGAGATTATTTAAGTTGTATAAATTACCAGGTCCGTAATTATTTATGCAAATATCTTCAGGATTTGCAATACCAACATAAGGCACTGTTATTACGCTAACAGGAACAATAGTTTGTGCATCTGGACAAGCAGCAGAAGCAACTACATAAGTATAATTTCCTCCTGCCATCGATGTGTTGTAGTTAAATGATGATCCTGGAGGTTGTTGAAATCCTCCGTCATCTAACCAGTAACCAGTTAAATCTTGCCCTCCTATTTGTGCTGATAAGTCGTAGATTGTTAAATCATCAGAACAAACAGATAGAGGAGAAAGTAGTACCCCAGCATTTGGTGGAGTTAGTACATTAATTACAGAGTTTTGACCTGCTACTGTTGACGAGCAGAAATTATCTGAAATATTAGTTATAGTGTATGTGAAAATTCCGGTAGTTAGGGGTGTTACAGTAACAGGATTTCCTGAAGCGATATCATTTCCATTTGCATCTACAACAACATTAAAAGCAGGATTTATATTATCAGTAAGTGTAATAGTAAATGGAGCGCTTCCAGTTAAGGTGAATCCTAAATCAACACTTTCTCCTAAACAAATCTGATTAATAGTACTAAATAGAACTGTTGGTATCTCATTTACTACTATAGTTAAGTCTTCCTCATCAGAAGGGCAGTTTGCAGTTGAGACTATTGTGCTTCTTAATGTATAAGTTCCTGCTGAAATAGGATTGAAATTATTAGAAATACTTATACCTGGAATTCCAGAGGTAATGTCTGTCCAAACAGGTGTGTTGGGTGTTGGATTTATAATAAATTGAGTATTTAAATCTAGATTTTGTCCTAAACACATATTGATATTAAATGGAGGTAACTGACCTGCATTTGGAGCAGTTTCAAGATTTATAGTAATAGTAGCATTATCATCTAAACAAGGAGGGTTACTAGATGTGTATATGTAATCTCCCGCAGGATATGTTGAAGGGTCAAACATGTAGTTGAGACCTACAAAAGGCATGTTGACTGGTGCTGGACCTGTACCGTTATAGGTCCAAGTACCACCTGCTTCTGGATTATTAGATAAAAATGTCGATATATCTGTAATAGGATCTACAGTACAAAAAGTAACAGGATTGAGAGGCGCTGTTCCTGCATTTGGTTGGGTTGTAAATGTTACATTCTGACTCGCATTTGTAATTGGAATCTCACAATTATTAGGGTCTGCAGCATCTACTAATGAAGTAATGTTAAAGGTGACAGAAGGTACTGCAGCAGTAATAGTAGGACAAAGATTTATTGGAGTACCGGTAGCTATATTATTTCCATTATTATCAATTGTAAACATTGCAGAAGAAGAACCATTTGCGTCTATCATCTCTATAGTAATATTAAAATTTCCTGATCCAACTGTAGATGTAAAGTTTAAATCAATACAATCTCCTTCACAAGCAGGATTTGGAGCAATAGTAGAAAAATCCCAATTACCACCTGATCCAAAAACTTGTACAGTTCCGGTAGCAATACAGCCAGGATTATTTACATCTGTAGCTTCTACTTGATATGTTTGTGTAGATGCAGTTGTTACTATAGTTGATTGAGAATTTGGATTAGTTATACCAGCAGTAGATCCTCCAGGGATAATAGACCATGAATAATCGTATGGTGTGATGGTAGGACAAGTAGTAGAAATTGGGGCAACATTTCCTGGTATGATTCCAAATCCACCAGAAGGCCACGATATACCAGGTAAAGGCCAAAAAGGAGAATTTGGTGATGTAATTAATCCCTGAGCATTTATTAAATTTCCTTGATTATCTTCAATAAAATAAGCACATTCACCTGGATTTGGACCTCCGGCTTGAAAAACAGTTTCAAATGTTCCCCCTGCTGTTACAGGAAAAGAATATATTACGGGTCCATTAGGATTAGGACTTCCAGTCAGATCATTCATTGTAATTGTGCTGTATAGAAGGCCATCTATATATACCTCTAATCGATTATCAATAGAAGTAGGGGTTTGTGGTATTGTAACCCATCCATCTCCTCCGTTATCATATAAATAAATCTTATAATTACATGAGTTAAAACTCACATCTGCATTTAAATCTACAGCATTAGGACATGGATTTAATGGGTTTGGAACAATTACAGGATTTACTACAGGTGGTGCTACATCTACTACAACATTAGTACTGCAAGATATTCCATTATTAGAATAAGTAAAAGTATAATTAGTTAATGATGTTGGACTAACTGTTAATGTTTGCCCTAATCCACCTGGACTCCAAGTGTAAGTCGCTCCACCGGGAGATGAAGGAACAATATTCACATTATCTAATCCCCAAAAATCATATTGCACACTACTTGCACTTATTTGTCTCCATCTGAATTGAGTATTTGCACTAAAAGCTAAAGGTGGAATAGGGATTGTATATTGATTCCATGAGTTAAAACTTTGAAGTTGAGGGTTTGTAGGGCAAAAATATGCTTTATTTGTATAAGGCATTGGGTTTTGATTAAATGGAAACATAGGAGCTGCAACATCAGTCCATCCTGATCCTGTGTTAAACTGTAACATTATTCCTTCTCCAATTAAGTCTGGTCCATCACAGGACCCTCCTTGTCCTTCCATTTTAAATTCAAAGATTATATCACCACCACTAGGTACTGGTATTGGAATAGTTGCAGCATTTCTAGGAATTACAGATCCTCCTGGGAACCAAAGAAAATCACCGGCAGGGACAGCTCCAGCTCCAGTACAATTTAATGTACTTCCGCTAAGACCACCAGTACAAGTTGAGGTTGTTGTACCACCTGTACTAACCGAATTCCATAATGGACCAATCCCACTATTAAAATTATCTTCATATAAGGATGTTAAAAATCCATCCCCTATTAATGTTGCTGTTTCTCCACATGTAATTAGTGCAGGGGCGTCAACACATACTACACATTGTGATTTAGATGTGTTCAACGATGAAAATAAAATTGTAAATATTAAAAGGAGTTTATAGTAGAATTTATTCATTTTCTATAGTAATATTTATTAATTCAAATTTTGTAAGTGTTGGGTATCTTTCCTGAGTTGTATTGTGTACAAATCCAGAGAAGATGGTATATTCTTTATTGTTTGTTTCACAGTCTGAAATAAAAACTTCATTTGCTTGTAATTTTATACTTCTACGAAATTCTTCAGGGTTAAGTTCTGTTTCTACTTCTTTCCCATTATTCCAAATCTTAGTAGAATAATTTAGGTTAATATTATTATTGATTAAATTACTAATTTTAAACACCACAAGTTCTTGGCTGGCAGTAGAACTAAATTCGCAAGTTTGATAAGAGTATTCAATTTTATAAATATCATTTATTAGATATTCCTCCCAGTTATTTGATTGAGAAAATAGGTTATTTGATAGTAAAAAAGTAGCACAAACTAGAGATGCGTAAAGTAATTTTTTTTTCATTCGTTTTCGTTTCAATTTATGATATGACAAATATAACGAAAATATTACACTTCTTACTAGGATTATCTGTCTGATAAATAGGTTGTTGTAATATCTGACAATCTGAAGGTGCTAAAAATGTTTCAAAATCAGTACATTGTCTGCAAGATGTTTATTGAATCTTTGTCTAATATTTTTTCATCTTTCTTTATTTTATGAGAACTAAAAAAATACATTACAACTGACAAAAATATTAGAAATAGAATGTATATAGATTTGACTTGTTTTTTAAAGAATAATTTAAAAATAAATAAGATAAGAAGAATTAAAATTGATAAAATAGAAAATAAAATCCATGTATTAGTACTACAAATTTCTGATATTTTATTTTTCCATATAATATAAAATAATTGAGGTGTTTCTTTTGTATTTAATTTTATATTCGTTTGTATAATTCTCTTTTTAGTTATCTCTGAACTTGGATTTATCGATAAGGATTTTCTGAAATTTTCTTGACTTAGTTTATAATTTTGTATTTTAAAATAACAAATTCCAAGGTTATAATAAAGTTCGGAACTTTCTAGGTTTTTATCTAGTATTTTTTTGTAAACAGATATCGCTTCTTCAATTTTATTGTTCTGAAATAAGGTGTCTGCAGTTTTAAAAAGAGAATCTGTAGAATAAGATAAAAAAGAATAAAAGGTGAAAATTACAATAGCTATTTTTTTCATTTTCTTTTAAGATTAGATTCTACTTCAATTATAATCTCTTTTGCACTATTCAGAGTGTTTTGCATTTGTTTATTTTTATTATTATCTGGTGCGTATCTAGCAAATTCGCATTTATTTAACAATTCAATAAAATTATTTTGTAAATCAATTTCAATATTATTTCTTTTAAAATAATATTCTATAGTTTCTTTTGATAATTGGGAATGTGAAACGTTAAATTTATCTGCAAAATACCCCCAAAGTGCCTTTTCAATTTCTTCAAAAAACATATCAAAGTTATTGTTATTTATACACAGTTGGGCGTTTTTAAGTCGTCTTATTGCAATTTTGGTAGATTTTCTTCTTTTTTGATCTATTGGGTTTATTTTTCTGTTATTTAAAATAATACTAGTGAGAATTAGTAAAATTATAATGCAAGAGATAGACCAAAAAACAGTGTAGAAATATGAATGTAACATTTTTCTGAAGCTAATTTTACTAAAACTAGAATTTTGTAATAAACTAAGTTCTTCATATGGTAGATTTAATGTGTCGGTTGGTGTATATTTTTTTCCTTGTTCTACTAAAATATCATATGATTTACTATTAATGGTAGAATATTCTTTTGTTTGTGGATTAAAATAACTAAACGAAACATTAGGAATAGTATAGTTCCCTTTTTCTCTAGGAATTAGAATGTATTCAAATATTTTTGTGCCACCTGTATTATGATTTCCAATATAAGTTTTATCGGTTATTATAGGGTCAAAAACTTCAAAACTATTTGGAAAATTGATTTCAAAAGGTACTAACATATTTATGTTTCCTTCTCCTCTAAATATAACTTTAAAACTAATTGCCTCAGATGTTTTTAAATTAGTTCTATCAATTTCAGATCTTATACTAAATTTTTTACTTACTGTTCCGTAAAAGTTTTTTGGTATAGGTTTAGGAAGTTCTTTTACTCTAATTTGTTTTTCTTTTGTTTTTATATTTTGTGTAGTAAGTACTGTTTCGTATTGAGGACCAAAGAAAGGATGGTTTTGTATTAATCTTCCCTTTCTAGGGATATCTATCTCCATGTTAGTTGGAGGTATAATTAATAATCCAGATTTTTGTGAGGTAAGAACGGAGTGTCGAAATTTTATTGTAGTATAATTAATACCGTCTATAATCTTTCTTTTCCTTTTGTTGCTGTTTACTTTTACTTCATCTTCCCAAAATCCGTCATAACTAATAGGTTGTATATTTGTATTTTGAATGTTTACTCCATTCTTTATGTATATTTCAGAAACAGAAGATATTTGTTCTCCAACATAGATTTCGGATTTATTAGTTTTTAAATTAATAAATACTTCAGATTTGTCAATATTTTTTATGTTGTGTTGTGTCTGTTCTTTTTCTTCTTTTTTTAGAATTTCCCTTATTTCACCACATTCATTTTTATTAAAACAATCAGAAACTAGTTCACAATCTACATCAATAAAGTTATTAAGTACACATCTCTGATTCTCTTTGCCGTTTTCATTAGATTTAATAATGGTAAAGGAAATTCTTTTACCATCGATTTCCTTGTAGTAGGTATTGGAGGATGAGCTAGAAAAAGTAACTTGAGAGTAAGAGACAATGCTACTAAAATAGAGTAAAATTAAAATACAATTTTTCATTTTACCAATCTTTTAATAATTTTCCATTACCAACTACTTTTTTCTTTTGTATGTCTTCTTGCACTTCCTTTTCTTCTCTTTCTAAAGCATTTAGTATTTGCTCAATTTCTTCTTTGCTAAGATCTTCTTTATTGTCTGACTGTTGTTCCTGTTTCTGTTTGTCTTCCTCTTGTTGTTTTTGTTGTTCTTGTTGTTCTTGTTGTTCCTGTTTTTGGTCTTGTTTGTTTTTGATAGATTGAGCTAACGCTAAGTTGTGTTTTGCCTGTATATTCTCAGGCACTAATCTTAACGAATTTTTGTAAGATTCAATACTCTCCTCAATTTTACCTGAAAGTAGTTGAGAGTTTCCAGCATTATAATGACTTTCCGCTTTTTCGTTTTTATTTTTACTTAAATTAACAGAGTTATTGTAAAATTGTTCTGACTCCTCTAGTTTGACTGTAGCTGTTGTGTCTTGATTCTGAATTAAATAAACAGCTTGTTTAAACAATGAATGTCCTGTATTTAAATTTCCTTTAAAATAAGTGTTATCTTTTTCTAGTGCTTGTTTATAGTAATATTCTGCATTTTCATATTCTTCCTTCTGATAATATTCATTTCCTTTATTTAATAACTCAATTTTATTCTGAGAAAATGAAGAAACACAACTAAATACTAAAATTATGACAAGTACTTTTTTCATTTTGAAATGATATTTTTTAAAGAATTATTTTTTTGTTCTGTTGTGCAAATATCTAAAAGAAAAAATAATAATGAAAGAGATAAAAACAAAGGAAATCTGTCTGTATAATCTGTAAATACTAAATCGCTGATTTCTTTTTTTTCTATCTTACTTATTTCATTGAAAAGAGTTTTTAATCCTATTTCACTATTATTAGCATTAATATTTATTCCGTTAGCCGAGTTGGCTAGTTCTGACAGAAAACTAAAGTTTGGTTTTGTAACAATAATATTTCCTTCTCTATCTTTTTTAAATCCTTGTTTATTTAACAAAGGAATAGGTCCTCCATTTTCTTCTCCTATTACAAGAGTATGAATAAATACCCCTTTTTCTGCTGCAATTTGAGCTTCCGTAAATGCGCCCTCTTCATGATCTTCACCATCTGTAATTATAATTATTGATTTGTTAAACTCATTATCAAAATCAAATGACTTAAGACTTCTGTTAATTGCTTTTGACAGATTAGTCCCTTGTGTTTGTATACTCTTAGTATTTACATTAGATAAAAACATCTTAGCTGCAGAATAATCTGAAGTAATAGGAAGCTGGGTGTAAGCCTCTCCCGCAAAAATTACTAATCCAATTTTATCTCCTTCTAACAGGTCTATTAAATCAGATATAGCTTGTTTTGAGCGAGATAATCTGTTTGGTTTTATATCCTCACATAACATAGAGTTAGATAAGTCTAGAGCAATAACCATCTCAATTCCTTCTCGTTTTACTTCTTCTAAATTTGTTCCTATTTTAGGATTACTTAATCCAATAACTAAGAATAAAACCCCTAAAAGTTGAAATAAGTATTTTATCTTTTCTCTATTTTCAGATTTATTTTTCCTTAAAGATTTTTCTAGATTTTGGCTCACAAATTTTAATCTGTTCTTTTTCTGCCAATTCTTGTATTGATAAAGAAGAATTATCAATATAGGAAGCAATACTAGTAAGTATAATAAATCTATTTGGGCAAATTTTATCATCTAACTAATTTTTCGGAAATAACTTATTTGTAATAAAAAGGACAATAAAAACAGTGCTAATGCAATAAATGAAAATAAATAGAACTCCTCATTTTTGGTATTAAATTTAATGCTCTCCAATTCAGAAGTTTCTAATTGATCTATTTTATCATAGATTCCTTTTAAACTTTCATTATCAGTTGCTCTAAAATATTGTCCTCCTGTTTTGTTTGCAATCTCCGTTAAACTTTCCTCATCTATTTTTACTTCCACAAAATCATAAATAAACTTTCCATTAAAATCCATAGCTACAGGAGATTTAGCCATGCCTTTTGTACCAACACCTATTGTATATACTTTTATACCTACAGAGTCAGAGGCGGCAATTTCTGCAGCAGTTAATGGAGATATTTTTCCTTTTGTATTTTCTCCATCTGTAAGTAAAATTACAATTTTGCTTTTTGTTTCGGAATCCATTAATCTATTTATAGAGTTTCCTAGTCCATCTCCAATTGCTGTTCCATCTTCAACCATTCCGTATTTTATGTTATTAAACAAATTTATAAGAGAATTATGATCAGATGTTAAAGGGCATTGTGTAAAGCTTTCACCACTAAATACTACAAGACCTATTCTGTCATTGTTTCTTTGTTTTATAAAATCAATAGCAATTTCTTTAGATGCTTCCAGTCTGTTTGGAGAAAGGTCTTTTGCAAGCATACTTCCAGAAATGTCTAAAGCAATTATAATATCTATTCCTTCCGTTTTGTTTTCTTCCCAACTATTTGTTGTTTGGGGTCTTGCTAAAGATATTATGATGAAACAAATACTCAGTAGTTGTAATATATAAGGTAGATTTATAAGTCTTTCCTTAATGTTCTTCTCAGGAGATAATAAAGAAGTATTAGAAAAAGATATCACACTATTTATATTTTTATTGAAAAAGAAAAACCAAATAAGATGTGCTATTGGTATTAACAACAGAAAAAATAATTCTGGATTTTGAAATGAAATATTATTTAGAAGATTCATTTTTTTCTATTTTGGTTTTCTTAACAAAGTCAACAGATTGTTTCATTATTAATTTATTTTCTTCCTCTAACGATAATCCTTTGGCGTATTTTATGTTATCCGCTTTCTTAAGAATAGACTCTAGTATTTTAGTGTCTTCATCTTTTAAATTTTCAAGTTGTTTTATAATATCAGAAGTTGGTAATTCTAATGCATTAAACTCAAACCGTAATTCAGTATACTCTCTAATAATGGTAGAAATTCTAGTATAATATTCTTTCAACTCTCCTCTTTGCCATAGTTTCTCTTTTTTAAGACTTTGTAGTTTGTTGAGTGCGGTAACATGAGGAGGAATTATAACTTTTGGTTTTAAAATAGTTCCATCTTTTTTATATTTCTTTAGAAGATAATAAATTAATAATGATAACAATAAAGCTCCCAAAATTATTCCTGCAATTATCCATCTTTTCCTTATTATTTCATTAATCTCTTCTTCTGTAAAATCTTCTGTCGTCCCAATTTTAGCAGATGTAATGTCGTAGGCTTTATTGTTACTATCTGTTATATGAATAGTATATACATTCAGTAGAAGTCCGTTAGTTTTTTTATTTTTATTAAAAATAAATGGAGGTATATAATAACTTCCACTATCAAACGATGTTAGGATTAATTGCTGTGTCATCAGCATCGTGCTATCATTCTTATTTTCCTTGATCTCTCCTCTCCTTATAATTTCTACTTTCTCAAAAACAGAATCAGTAAATAATGGCCAATTATATGTTTCGTTGAGTTCAAATTTCGCAGAAATATTAAGTTCTATTTGGTCTCCAATAAGTATGGAGTTAGTATCTAATTCTGCTTTTTGGGAAAAACAAATAGTAGATAGAGTTAAAAATACGAGGATTATCTTCTTCATCTTCTTCTTCCTCTGTTTTTAAAGAAATTCATAAGTGGTTTTATATAGTCCTTTCCAGTTTTTATATCAATATGATCCACTCCACAACTTTGTAGAGTTTGTTTTAAATCCATTTCAAAGTTGTAATAGTTCTTTTTAAATTTATCTCTTATATTTTTGTCGGATGTATCAACCCATCTAAGTTCTCCGCTTTCAGTATCCTTTACTTTTATCATCCCTACATTTGGTAAGAATTCTTCTCTTTCATCATGTATCCTAAGGGCTATTAGATCATGTTTGTTTTTAGCTATTTTTAAGGATTTGTCAAACTCTTTGTCTATAAAATCTGATAGAATAAAACAAACCGATCTTTTTTTGATAACATTATTAAAGTATTTAAGAGCTATCTCAATATTTGTTTTTTTACTTTCCGACTCAAAAGTAATTAGCTCTCTAATAATTCTTAAAATATGAGATTTCCCTTTTTTCGGCGGGATAAATTTTTCAATCTTATTTGAAAAGAAGATAACTCCAATTTTGTCGTTATTATTAATAGCAGAAAAGGAAAGTACAGCAGATATTTCTGTAGCAATCTCTCTTTTCAGTTGGTTTTGCGTTCCAAAGTCGGAACTTCCACTAACATCAATTAATAAGATAACAGTCATTTCTCGTTCTTCTTCAAAAACTTTTATATAAGGATTGTTATATCTAGCAGTTACGTTCCAATCAATTGAACGAACATCATCACCAGGTTGATATTCTCTAACTTCCGAAAAGGCCATACCTTTTCCTTTAAAAGCCGTATGATACTCCCCGGAAAAAATATGGTTAGAGAGTCCTTTAGTTTTTATTTCAATTTTTCGTACTTTTTTTAGAAGTTCGATTGTGCTCATTACGGAATTTCTACAGTATTTAGTATTTCTGTAATTATATCTTCAGTAGATATATTTTCTGCTTCAGCTTCATAAGTAAGTCCTATTCGGTGACGTAATACATCATAACACATAGATCTTACATCTTCCGGTATTACATATCCTCTTCTTTTTATAAAGGCAAAAGCTTTACTTGCTTTTGCAAGATTAATAGATGCTCTTGGAGATCCTCCGAATGAGATGAAATCTTTTATTTTTTCTAGTCCATGTTTTTCTGGATCTCTAGTAGCAAAAATGATATCAAGTATGTATTGTTCAATTTTTTCGTCCATATATACTTCTTTTACTATTTCACGAGCAGAAATAATACTTTTCGTTTTTAGAATGGTTTTAGCTTGTGGAAATTCTTTTGCTAAATTATGACGCATGATTAGTTTTTCTTCCTCTTTTTTCGGATAATCAATCATTACTTTCAGCATAAATCTATCTACTTGAGCTTCTGGTAAAGGGTAAGTTCCTTCTTGTTCTACTGGGTTTTGAGTAGCCATTACTAAAAAAGGATCTTCTAACTTAAAACTTTCTTCTCCAATAGTTATTTGGCGTTCTTGCATCGCTTCCAATAGTGCCGATTGCACTTTTGCAGGAGCTCTATTTATCTCATCTGCTAAAATAAAATTAGAAAAAATAGGTCCCTTTTTTATAGAGAAAGATTCTTTTTTAGGAGAGTAAATCTGAGTTCCTAAAATATCAGCAGGTAATAGGTCGGGAGTGAATTGTAATCTACTAAAATTGGAGTCAATTGTTTTTGCAAGAGTGCTAATAGCAAGAGTTTTTGCTAGTCCAGGTACACCTTCCAATAAAATATGTCCATCTGACAAAAGTGCTACTAATAATCGGTCTATCATCTCTTTTTGTCCGACAATTACTTTACTAAGTTCCATACTCAATAAGTCTATTATTGCACTTTCTTTATTTATTTTTTCGTTTAGTTGTTTAATATCTTCCATATTTCTACTATTTTTTT
>CEVR01020312.1_pt1 | contig 31510 bp, 33 predicted proteins | sample 356541 | NCBI WGS metagenome assembly CEVR01 (sample SAMEA2623734, study PRJEB7988) | marine metagenome | isolation source: saline water (ENVO:00002010), including
GGTAATTACGAATTAGCTTTCTTAACTTTAGGTTTTATTCTTATCGTTCCAATTATTGCAATTTGGTTCATGAAAGAGGAATCTAAATTAACTCCTTAATTAGTTTGTCTAGCTCTTCTACAAATTCTAAAGGTTTGTCCAACATCAAATGATGTTGTGCGTCTTTTAATTCAATTACGGGAGAAGTTTCAGGCAAAAGTTCTAACATTTCTTCTAGTGCGTTTCCGCCAGTATCAAATTCAGCCGTATTTTCTCCATACATAAAACCTACAGGGCACGATAAATTATTCAAAGCTTCACTTTGTTTATTTCCTATAATTAAGTGATCATAAGTTGAAGGGTCAAAACTCCATCTCCAACCTTGATCGGTCTTAGTTATAGATCTTTCAGCTATATAATCTAGTAAAAATTGATTTTGACATTCTTGGGGAGGCATTAAACGAAATCTTTGTAATATTTCTTCTTTGGTATCTCTAAATTTAGGTGGGCCAGCTGGAGCCATATTCTCATACCATTCGTAATGATTTTCAGGCTTTCTTACCACGAAATCTACCAAGATTAATGAAGACATTTCAGGAGAATATTTTTCTGCAGTAGCTAAAGAAATCATCCCTCCAAAGCTATGACCAACTATTGTCGGATTGTCCATTTTTAATCCTTTCGCCACACCCCAAATGTCCTCAGCAAAAGTCATCTTGTCATATCTTGGTCTCCAATCACTTTTGCCCATACCGCTAAAGCTCATAACAGCAAAATGATATTGATCAGCTAATAATCCTCCTATGAATTTAAACCAATGCGCGTGAGCATGATTTCCATGGACCATGATAACTGAAGGATTAGATTTATTGCCCCATTCCATAAAATGAATATTTGCGCCTTCAACTTCAATAAAATCGTCTCTATGATCCTTAGCTAAAGCGTCTTTAAACCATTCCGGTTGTTGAGTAATAACTTCCATTTTTTTCTGATAATGTCCTTTTAAGGCGAGGATACTAAATGATTAAATAAATGAATCCAAGTCCTAAAAACATGATCAATCGAATTAATATTTTTTAGGTATTTAAAAGATCTGTTTTAGCTGCTGCTATAAAATCATTTTTATGAAGTCCGCCTATTTTATGCGTCCACCAGGTTACTTCTACCCTTCCCCATTCTAATAATATAGCTGGGTGGTGATCTTCTTCTTCAGCTAATTCTGCAACTTTATTTGTAAAGGAAACTGCTTTCGCATAGTTTTCAAAGTTAAAAACTTTATTTAATTTCAGCACTGATTCAGTGGTAATGGGTTGCCAATCAGGTATTTCCTTGAGTAATTCTGGAAGTTCATCATCAGTAACTCTGGGAGCATCGGCTCGACACGCTACGCACTTTTGTTTAATTAAATCTGACATCTTTTTACTTACTTATTCCACCTTTAGTTAATTTTGAAGGGTCTAATAGTTTTTTCAGTCTAGATTCCGACAAATCAGTTTCTTCAACTGCAACATCAATTATTGGTCTACCTTCTTTATAAGCTTTTTTAGCTATCTCTGCAGCTTTTTCATAGCCAATAATAGGATTTAAGGCAGTAACCAATATAGGATTCATGGATAAAGATTCCACAATATTCTTCTTATTTACTTTAAAAGTTTTGACCCCCTTAGCTGAAAGTACATTCATTGCTCCAGCTAATAAATTAATACTTTTTAAAAGGTTATAAGCTATTACGGGTAACATGACATTCAATTGAAAGTTGCCTGCCTGAGCAGCTATAGTAATAGTCACATCATTACCAATTACATCAGCTGAAGCCATGGTTACTGCTTCAGGTATAACAGGATTTACTTTTCCAGGCATAATACTGCTGCCTGGCTGCAAAGCCTGGAGTTCTATTTCCGAAAATCCTGCTAATGGTCCACTATTCATCCATCTTAAATCATTAGAAATTTTCATTAATATTACAGCTAAGTTTTTTAATTCCCCTGACAATTGCACTGAGCAATCCTGGGCACTTAGTTCATGAAAAAAATTCTCACTTGGAACACATTTATTACCTGAAAGTTTTGTCATTTCTTGCGCAAAATACTTTGCAAATTGTTTATGGGCATTAATACCACTACCTACAGCAGTTCCGCCCTGAGGAAGCTCAAGGAACCTCTGTTCTATAATACCTAACATATTTCTTGAGGCTCCGAGCTGACTCGTCCAAGCCCTTAGTTCATCCGAAAGGTCAATAGGCATAGCATCCATTAGGTGAGTTCTTCCTGTCTTGACAAGACCTTCTACTGATTTAGCTTTCTTCTCAATTTCATTTATTAAATTATCTAAAGCAGGATAAAGTTTTTTTGTAAGATCCATATGAGCACTTACTTTAATAGCAGTGGGTATTACATCATTACTGCTCTGACTCATATTTACATCGTCGTTAGGACTAACTGGAGTCTTTGCATATTTACTAGCTAAATTTGCAATCACCTCATTAGCATTCATATTTGAACTAGTACCAGACCCTGTCTGAAAAACATCTATAGGAAATTCTTTGTGGTGTTTCTCTTGCCATACTTCTTTGGCCGCTTTGGAAATAGCTTTGGCTTTTTTTGCTGGCAAAAGCTTTAATCTTAAGTTAGCTCTAGCTGCAGCATCTTTAATTATGCCTAAAGTGCTAACAAAAGATTTAGTAAAAGGAAAATCCATCTTTATTCCGCTTATAGGAAAGTTATTAACAGCTCTTTGAGTTTGCGCTCCCCACAAAGCATCTTTAGGAACTTTCACTTCTCCCAAACTATCTTTTTCAATTCTAATTTTTTTTGTAGCCATAACGTTTGATATCTTTTTGATAGGATATATTTTAACAAATATGCTAGATTATCGTTCTTATTTCATTATTAAAGTTTTAGAGGGTAAAAATGAAAAAAATTGACACTTCTGCAGGTAAACTCCCACAAAGGGAAAAAGGTTCTCTTGTCCCACAAGAATTCAAATCAATTGATGAAGAAAGAAGACATAATCTTGAAAGATTAGCTAGTGCATTCAGAATGTTTGCTCATTTTGGATTTGATGAAGGTCTGGCGGGACATATAACCTACAGAGATCCAGAGTACAAAGATCACTTTTGGGTTAACCCATTTGGGGTTCACTTTGGTCAAATGTGTGTATCTGATCTACTTTTAGTCAGCCATGAAGGTGATATAGTGCATGGTGATAGACCAGTAAATAATGCTGCCTTTGCCATTCATTCTAGGTTGCATATGAAGCACGAAAATTTAAATGCTGCAGCCCATTCACACTCAATGTATGGAAAAACTTTTTCTACCATGGGAAGGATGCTCGAACCAATCACACAAGACTCTTGCGCTTTCTATGATAACCATGTTTTGTTTGATGATTTTACAGGGGTTGTTTTAGAGACTGATGAAGGAGACAGAATAGCAGACGCCCTTGGTAATAAAAAAGCAGCTATATTAAAGAACCATGGTCTTTTAACTACAGGCAAGACTGTTGATGAAGCAGCTTGGTCTTTTTTATCAATGGATAGATGCTGTCAATCACAACTTCTTGCAGAAACTGTTGGTCAAATGGAAAGGATTCCAGACGAAGTTGCAGAAACAACTAGAGGTCAGGTTGGGTCTGAGTTTGGCATGTGGGCAAGCTACCAGCCTATATATGATCTCATGCTGAAGAAAGATGATAGTTTCTTGAATTAAGCTTTTTTAATAGCTTCTTTCATTCTATCCACTGATCCATCTACGAAGCCCCAATTGGACATGTATTCAATGAACTTTGGTGAAAGCCCCTCTTGGGTTAGATAATCTACCGAAACTGGTATCTGAGAAGGAACAAATTGATCGTCTTCTTCATACAACTTCGGGAAATCATGATGCAATATTGCTGCCCTTCCTAACATTATCCAATCAACACCTTCTTCTAATGCTTTTGTCACATCTTGTGGGGTTCTTAAATTACCTGCCACACCTAACCTTGTAGTGCCTCTTTCTAATTCACAAAAATGCTGGATTAGGGTCTTACCCTTAAATTCTTCCTCTTCAGGTTCTTTAAAACAATCCCATAAAGACATATCTAAAAAATCAAGATCTCCAGAGGTCATCAAGTCTGAAGCAAGTTCCTTTGACTCCGATAGCATAATGCCAAACCTTTCTGAAGAAAGCCTCACACCTAGCATGAAATCATCTCTGCATTCTCCTCGAACACCTTCAATTATTTCTTTAAGTAATCTATTACGATCTTCAAAACTGCCTCCATATTCATCATCTCTAACATTTACTTCTCCACTGAGGAATTGACATAATATGTATCCATGAGCTCCGTGGAGTTCAACCCCATCAAAACCAGCTTTATCAGCTCTAACCGCTGCCTTAATAAAATCATCTCTTAATCCATGAACTTCATCTAAGCTTAGACCACGTGCCGAAAATTCTTCATTTGCTGAAGGACAAACAGGATCTTCTCCTATTAATTCTTTAGGGGATCTCATACCTGCATGGTGCAGCTGAGCAATTGCTACACTATTATGTGCTTTAATCTCACTAGCTAGTCTTGTTAAACCTTCTAAATGACTATCCGAAAAGAAACCTAATTGGCCTGGGAACCCCTTGCCTATAGCCTGCACATGAGCAGCACAAGTCATAGTTAATCCAAAGCCACCTTTTGATCTCATGGTAAGCCAATGGAATTCTTCTTCTGACATAACCCCATCTTCGTGACTTTGACTATTCGTAAGTGGAGCTAACATAAACCTATTTTTCATCTTAGGTCCCCTATCAAAAGTTAAAGAGCTTAAAGCTTTAGTCATTTAATAACTCCTCTACTTCCCAAAGCTTGTCTTTACCAAAAAACATTTCATCTCCAACAAAAAAAGTTGGTATGCCAAAAACACCTCTTTCTACCGCTTCTTCAGTATTTGCTATTAATTTTGCTTTAACTTCTGGATCTTGCATCTGTTCCATAAGCTTTTCTGCATCAAAGCCTGATTCTTCAAATGCAGACTTAATAACCTCAGGATCATCCATTTTCTTAGGCTCTTCCCACATATGCACTAAAACTTTATCTATATAGTCTTCTAAGAATCCATCATTCTGTGCTGCAATAGCTCCTCTAATTATTTGCAAGCTAATTACTGGAAAATGAGGATTCATTTTAAATGCTTGAAGTCCGTGCCTTTCAATGAATCTTTGCATTTCTAAATTCTGGTATTCATTTTTATTTTTAACTCCTAAGAATTGCTCCATGGGAGGTTTATTGTTTGTTCCTTTGAAAATACCACCCAATAAAACTGGAATGTAATTAACTGTAGCACCAGTTCTTTCTTTAATTGATTGCATCACTTTATGACTTAGATAAGCATTAGGGCTCGCAAAATCAAAATAAAAATCAACTTGTTTTGACATAAAATACTCCTTAATTAATCTTGGTTATTTATAAGCTCCTCTTCAACAGATTCAATCATATCAAGAATTGAAGAATAATCACGACTTGCGCAACTTCCATTCATAAAAGAATTAAATTCTTCATCGGATACTCCATTACCATCTCCATAAGATAAGCCAAACAAAGTTTCACACTTTTGTTGATTATCCAGTCTTGGGTCAGATTCCAATTTGTTTAATAGATAATCAATCGAATACTCAGTATCTTCCATGAAGATACCTTGGTCATTCTCAGAATCGAAAACAATGTATTTTTCTTTTGGGGCTAAAGACCATTTTTTCCATTCCGGTAAGTCATTATTTCTTCCTTTACCAGGACTGCCTGTGTATGCAAATTCAGCCCAATAAGATTGAATCTGTTCTGAAAGCTTTTTTGCAGCCGGATAGGCCTCTTCTCCAAATAAAAAATTTCTAACTAGATAACTGTCAAAAGAACCGAATACAAATAGTATCTCCATGGCATGAGCAGCTCCTATTAGTTTAGATAAATCCATTTCATCAATAGTGCTCAGCTCATCCCAATCAAACCTATAAGCATAGGTATTTTCATGGCCTGATTCAGCTAATAATCTAGATGGTGTATCCACTGCTCTTTGCTTCCAAAAAGATGAACCATAAAAATTTATCGCTTCGTAGTAGTCTAAATCAATTATTTTAAGTGGCATTTCCTCTATGCCTGCAGCTTTATATAAACCTGTCGCCGGTCCCCACTCCACAAAATTCCTATTCATCGAATTAAAGAATTTATTCTCATCTTTATTCGTTCCAGTGATGATAGGTACTCTTTTGAAATTAGAATTATTAAAAGCTTCTTCTATACCACCTTGCAAAACAACTAAACCATCTGGAAATACTCTTGTCATTCCGTCTCTTTTTGGACCAGCGTCATTCATGGCGTTCATTAAAGCTTCGGGAGGCTGAGCGTAAAGGAAAGCTTTGATTTCTTCTCTAGTCATGTTTAGTTGGATTTCTTTTGCCGCTTTAATGTTGTTAGCTTTTCCATCTTGAATAAGTAGATGATTTAATATTTCTAACCCACTAACTGTTGGCGCTATACCATCTTCAGGCAAATAACTCTCAGCAGCTTCTATGGAAGAAACAGACATTATTCCACTCTCTACAATAACTTTGTGAAACAGTCCTTGAGCTAAAGGAGAAGCAAAGATTGCAGCAGAATTATGACCGCCTGCTGACTCTCCAAACACAGTAACATTGTTAGGGTCTCCCCCAAAGTGATGAATATTTTTGTTTATCCATCTCAGTGCCATAATAGTATCCAAAGTCCCGTAATTTCCCGATCTATCTTCTAGGCTAGAATCCTCATTATGTAATGCTGGATGCCTAAACCAACCTAAAGAACCCATTCTGTACTGAATCGTTACTACAATTACATTGTGATTTGAAACTAAGGAACTAGGGTCATAAGTATGTGCGCTTCCTACTACATTAGCCCCTCCGTGTATCCACATCATAACTGGTAATTGATCTGAAAACTGTTCAATCTGCTCCTTGGAAAGTTTAGGTGTCCATATATTTAAATATAAACAATCTTCACTTCCACTCCATTGACTTTCGCTATTTTCAAAAACAGATCCTCTTTGAAAACACGCTTGCCTAAATTCAGTAGCTTCGAGTCTTCCGTTCCATGGTTTTGCTTCTTGTGTTGCTTTCCACCTTAAATCGTCGACAGGCGGTGTAGCGAATGGTATTCCTTTCCATGTGTAAGTATTATTTTCACCATTTAGACCTATCAGTTCACCTTGATCTGTGGATCTTAGGGAATCCATTTCTAGATTATTTCCACAAGCAGTTAGAATATAAATTGTACCTAAGAAAACTAATTTTAATCTTTTCATCACTCCCCCGATTTATTTTTTATTATAAGTAAGAATTTAAATTTTAATGAAATAAAAGAACTAATTTCTACACTGCATTAAAGCTTGCAAGCAGGTCCCATGTCTCGTAAATTACATCATGAATTTAAGTTTCAAATATAGGGAGAGCAAGTATGCAAATTGCACCAATACCAACTTTATCAGATGAGATAAATGATATTCGCTTAAGAACTGCGGATATAGTAGCAAATAGGATTATTCCAAACGAAGGAAAAATTTATGCTGGGGGAGATAAATCAAAAAAACTAAGAAAAGAAATTAATGAAGAAGTGAAGAAACAAGGTTTATGGGCTCCTCATTTGCCAGAAGAATATGGTGGTATGGGAAATGGTTTCCTTGTACATGCTTACATGAATGAAGTTCTTGCCTGGTCTCCTCTAGGTAATAGATTATTTGGAGTAATTGCACCTAACTCTGGTAATCAAAAAATACTAGTTAAATATGGCACCGATGAACAAAAGAAAAAATGGCTTATTCCATTAATTAATCAGGAGATGGAATCTGGATTCTCTATGACAGAACCTGATTCTGCTGGATCAGACCCTAGATCGCTCACCACAACTGCCGTGAAAGAGGGTGACGAATGGGTTATAAACGGGCATAAAATAATGACATCCAATGGGCAAAGAGCTGATTTCCTAGTTGTCATGTGTAAAACAGAAGACGATGAAGGTGGTGAGGCAAATCAGAAGATGACGCAAATAATAGTTCCGACTGACACTCCTGGAGTAAACAGAATAAGATCAGTTCCTATATGGGGCCATACTGGCGGTGATCATATGGAAATAAAATATGAAAATGTCAGAGTGCCTTTGGAAAATGCTCTTGGTGCAAGAGGATCCGGTCACCAAGCTGCGCAAGACAGACTTGGTGCAGGAAGAGTTTATCACTGCATGAATACGATAGGCCAAATGTGGAGAGCCTTTGACATTATGGTTAAATATTCTACTGAAAGAGAAGTGCACGGAGGAAAGTTAGAAAGTAAACAATTTATTCAAGGCTTTATAGCTGACTCATACATGGATATACAAGCGTCAAGACTAATGACAATCCATTGTGCTGAAGTGATGGATAAAGAAGGTGATGCAAGAGTAGATATATCAGCTATCAAAGTCTTTGTTCCTGCAGCAGGAACAAGAGTTGTAGATAGAGCAATCCAAATGCATGGATGGAGAGGAGTCTCTAGTGACACGCCTTTAGCTGGTATGTATCAAGGATTTAGGACTCTTAGGTTAGCCGACGGTCCTGATGAAGTTCACAGAATACTTATAGCTAAAGAAATCTTAAAAAAATACCACGATGGTTTGTCTTGGGATTTTGGAGTTTAAGGATTACTGAAAGGTATTAACTTGACTGTTGAAGTTGAAGTAGCAACTAAAGAATTTTCTTGATAAAGCTTACTTGCCATAAAGGCAGTACTTTTCCCTAACTGCACGACCTCCGCTGTACAAAGGAGTTTCCCTGGCTTTGACGGAGCCAAGAAACTTACATTGATATCTAAAGTCATTGGTAAAACTTTAAAGTCGAAAAGACCCATAAGCAAATGCGCCATGGGAGCATCTAACATACCAGTAACAAAACCCCCTTGAACGACACGCCCTTCTGAATGCGTGAATTCATACTTGGCTTCAAATTCAACCTCAATAGAAGGAGGTTCAGAAGTAAAACTTAAAACTTTCATCCCTAATGTCTCAGTACAAGGTGCTCTATTAGCATGAAAGGCTTCAAGTATTTTTTGATCACTCATGAGTAAACTCCATTTTAAGTAAGTTTACCTACAGTTTGTTTATTTATGAAGGTATAAAAATGGTGGAAGATGAAACTTTAGCTGCGCCCAACCAAAATTATTATTAAGTTCCATCTTCCATTGATGGTGCAGGATACAGCTTTATTTAGCTATTGCAGTGTTAAATGGGCCAAACCGTATCCTGCATATTGGCTGAGAGTGTTTACCTTGGAGAGGATTTCTGGGGAGAAATATATACAACTCTCAACCTAATTTGATATTAAGAGAAAGTAAACGTTTTAAAGGTTTTATTCTGGGGAGAATGAGGATCCCTTAATATCACTGCTAATTATATCTAAATATAAATAATTTGTATAGTATTAATCAAAAAAAATTTAAAGTTTTTACCAGTGGTCGGGACGGCTGGATTTGAACCAGCGACCACCACACCCCCAGTGTGGTGCGCTACCAGACTGCGCCACGCCCCGATTATTAAATGGCTTTTAAAAGTTCCTCTAACTCCTCTATGATTTTTTCTGAAGAGTCATTTGTAGATAAATTCTCTTTGGTTGAACTTAAGTTCTTCTTTACACCAGAAATTGTAAATCCCTCTTTATACAATAGCTGCTGTATCTTTCTTATCAACTGAATATCTTTCTTTTGGTAGTATCGTCTATTTCCCTTTCTTGTAATTGGTTTTAAATTCTTAAATTCAGTTTCCCAGAATCTTAGAGTATGAGGCTTAATCTCACATAATTCTGATACCTCACTAATTGAATAATATTTCTTTTCAGGAAACGAAATTTCTTTAGTCATTTTGAGAATCTATCTTCTTTCTCAATTTATTGCCTGCCCTAAAAGTTACTACTCTTCTAGCAGAAATGATTACGTCTTCTCCGGTTTTAGGATTTCTACCTGGCCTAGACTTTTTGTTTAATAGCTCAAAATTTCCAAACCCAGATAACTTCACTTCTTCATTCCTTGCTAAAGAATCTTTTATTTCATCAAAAAAATCTTCGATTAGCTTCTTAGACTCACTTTTATTAAGACCTAATTGAGTATGCAGATACTCTACTATATCTGCTTTGGTTATTGTCTTCGCCATTAGTTTCTTAAATACCCACCCAATTCTTTCTTTACTGAGTTTACAATCAATTCAACTACCTTATCAATCTCAGAATCCAATAAAGTATTTTTTGAGGATTGCCAAATTAAAGTAAAGCCAATACTTTTTTTGTTTGCTTCTATGCCCTTTCCTTCATAAACATCAAATATGCTAGCCGTCTTTATGTATTTTCCTGCTTTAGCATTAATAAGACTGCTCAATTCTTGACCTGTGACTGCTTTATCAACGACAAAAGATAAATCTCTCTGGATTGAGGGAAATTTAGAGAAATTTTTAAACTTATTTATTGGTCTTATCTTCAGCGCATCTATATCTAATGAAAACAGAAATACGTCTTGCTTAAGGCCCAAATCTTCTAAGATAGTTGGAGAAACAGCACCAAGATACCCAATGATTTTAGAGCCATCAAAAACACCAGAAGAAATACCTGGATGAAAAAATTCAAATGATTTCGATTCAAAATTAATTTCTAGATCAAAGCTAGATAATACCTTCTCAACAACTCCCTTTACATCATAGAAAGTTACTTTTTTTGGTTTATCTAACCAATGATTTGCAGATGAATTACCATACACTAAACCAGAAACTCGATTTTTTTCAGTTAGCTTATTAGTTTTTTTATTAAAAACAGATCCAATTTCAAATAATTTCTGAGATTCTAATCCATTATTTAAGTTATGAATAAATGCATTAATCAAGCCAGGAAATAAACTAGATCTCATATATTTCATATTCTGAGAAATAGGATTTTCCAGTTCTATCATTTTTTTAGATTCACCAAAAACTATTTCATCTTCTTCACTTATAAAAGAGTAATTGATAACTGCATTAAATCCCTGAGATACAAGAGAAGTAGAGATCATACTATCTTTAGATTCTCTATTTCGAGTAGCTTTTGGTTCAAGAGGTAATATTGGTAAAGTATCATATCCCTCTAACCTTGCCAATTCCTCAACTAAATCAGCTTCTATTTCAATATCGTATCTCCATGATGGAGAAGAAATATCTAACTTTCTTGATTTATTATTAGGATTCATACCTAGACCAGTAAAATATTTCTTTGCGGTCTTACTGGTGATATTGGTGCCAAGAAGTCGATTCGCTTTATTTAGATCTAATGAAACCTTTTTTGGTTTAGGTAATGAATTTGTTAATTTACTCTCTGTTATTTGTCCAAACTCTCCTCCTAATGTTTCATGCAGAATTGCGCTTGCTCTTTCAATAGCTAGTTCCTGTATTTCGTAATCCACTCCTCTTTCAAACCTTATAGAAGCATCCGTTTGAAAACCAAACCTTCTAGCTCTTCCTCTTACTGCTGATGGCTGAAAAAAAGCACTTTCTAGGAAAATAGATTTACTGCTGTGAGTTACGCAAGTATTTTTTCCGCCCATGATGCCTGCGAGGGCTATTGCTTTCAGATCATCGGAAATAACTAGACAGTCCTCACTTAAATTTATTTTTTGATCATCCAATAAGGTCAACCTTTCATCCTTTTTGGCTTTTCTGACACTAATATTTCCTTCTAACTTCTCTCTGTCAAATGCATGAAGAGGCTGACCTAGCTCTAAAAGAATATAGTTAGTAACGTCTACAACTGGATCAATTAGCTTCTGGTCACTTAAAATTAATCTTTCAGCTATCAATGGAAGGGTTTCCGCTTTAAGGTCTATATTTTTTAATGATCTTCCAACGTATCTTGGAGCTTCAGGGCATACTTTAATTTTTATGTCTTCTTTGAAAGAGCTTTCAATTCCACTTGAAGCTGGTTTCTTTAACTTTAAATCATTAATTACAGCCAACTCTCTTGCTACACCATAAACACTGAAGCAATCTCCTCGATTAGGGGTTATATCTAATTTTATAACAGAGTCTTTTCCTGTTAATTTTGAATTAAAGACATCATATCCATCTACTTCAATACCTGCCATTGTCAGTTGAGAACAAATATCTTCAGTAGATAAATTTAAATCAATGAAGTCTTTAAGCCAATTTCTACTAAACTGCATATCAGAATTGTTTTAAGAATCTGTAGTCATTTTCAAAGAAAAGACGCAAATCAGGAATGTCATATTTCAGCATTGCCATTCTTTCAACACCTAATCCAAAAGCGAAGCCGCTATATTTTTTAGTGTCCACACCAACCATTTCTAATACATTTGGATGAACCATGCCACAGCCTAAAACTTCAAGCCAGTTTTGCTCCCACCTTATATCGGCTTCAGCAGATGGTTCAGTAAATGGGAAATAAGATGGTCTAAATCTAAGCTCAACCTCCCTCCCAAAAAAATCTTGTAAGAAATCATTTAATAAGCCTTTAAGCTGAGCGAACGAAGCACCTTCTTCTACCACCAATCCTTCTATTTGATGAAACATAGGCGTATGAGTTAAATCTGAATCCTTTCTATATACCTTTCCAGGGCATATTATTCTGTGAGGAGGACTCTTGTTCTCCATTGTTCTAATTTGAACCGGAGAAGTATGTGTTCTTAAAAGTCCAGAATCCTTTAGATAAAAAGTATCATGCATATCTTTTGCTGGATGATCTTCAGGAACATTTAAGGCCTCAAAATTATAGTAATCCGTTTCTATTTCAGGTCCAGATTCAATCTCAAATCCTATTGACTCAAAAAAACTACTAATCTCATCTATCGTTTTTGTAACCGGATGAAAAGATCCATCTTCCTGATAAACAGAAGGTAAGCCGACATCAATCTTTTGATTAGCTAGCTTTAATTCATTTGCCGCTTTAGAAATTTCTGAAATTTTAATCTTATATAAATTTTCTATATCTGATTTTAAATCGTTAAGAAGTTTGCCTGCTTCTCTTCTATTTTCATTAGGTAAATCTCCTAAAGATTTAAGTAATGAATTTACTTGACCGCTCTTGCCTAAATAAGACTTATAGGTTTTGTCTAACGATTCTTTATCTCTACAAAGTGTTATGGACTCAGACGAATCGGATTTGAGTTCTGAGATTTTCTGTTTTAAAGATTTTAAATCCACTATATGCAATACCTAAAATAGTCATTATAGTCACTATAATGATCTAAGTACTTATTTTAATTGAGATTTTATGCAGCTAATTGCGACTTAGCTTCTTCAGCAATCTTACTAAATGCCTCTTTGTCATTAACTGCAATGTTTGCCAAAGTTTTTCTATCAAGGTCTATACTTGCTTTCTTTAAGCCAGCAATTAACTTACTATAAGTAAGACCGTTTTCTCTAGCAGCTGCATTAATTCTAACAATCCATAGAGATCTAAAAACTCTCTTCTTTACTCGCCTGTCTCTGTAAGCATACTGACCAGCGCGCATAACAGCTTGTTTAGCAACTTTATATGTTCTGCTTCTAGCGCCTCTATAACCTTTTGCCTGCTTTAATACTTTTTTGTGCCTTGCTTTAGCTTGGACACCTCTTTTTACTCTCGCCATGTTTTTCTCTACGTATTTGTTTTTAGCATTCTATCAACTAACTGTTGATCACCTTTTGCGATTTTAGTCGTTCCTCTTAATTGTCTTTTTCTCTTAGTAGTCATCTTAGTGAGAATATGACTCTTATTAGATTTCTTTCTTTTTAAGCCATTTCCAGTTTTTTTAAACCTCTTGCTAGCTCCACGATGTACTTTTAGTTTACTCATAATTCATTATTTTTTATTTGGGGCCATCAACATAACAAGCTGTCTTCCTTCGAGAGTTGGAAATTGTTCTACATTAGCTAAACTATCTAAATCTGCTTCAACTCTTTTCAACAATTCCATTCCTATCTCTTGATGGGCCATCTCTCTTCCTCTAAATCTTAGTGTAATCTTTGCTTTATCTCCGTTCTCTATAAAGTTCTTTATTTTATTGACCTTTATATCGTAATCATTCTTTTCAGTAACGGGTCTAAACTTAATCTCTTTAATCTGTTGTCTTTTCTGTTTTTTCTTCGATGCGCCTTTCTTCTTTTTTGCTTCAAAGATATGTTTCCCGTGATTCAACAATCTACAAACTAAAGGATCTCCATCCTTAGCCATCTGAACTAGATCTAATGAAGCTTTTTCTGCTTCTGAAAGTGCATCAGTTAAATTAAAAATTCCTAATTGTTCACCAGATTCACTTATCAATCTAATTTTATCTGCTTTGATCTCACCATTTATAGGCAATCTCTTTTCAGATTTTTTGAAAGATTTTCTTTGTGCTATTTGTTTCTCCTAATAGTTACTATTCCTTGGCTTCAATCTTTTTTTGAAGAATATCCATAAAATTAATTATAGACATTTCACCAAGGTCCTCGCCACCCCTTACTCTTACCGAAACGGTTTCATTTTCCATTTCCTTATCTCCTACAACTAGAAGAAAAGGTGTCTTCTGCATAGAGTGGTCGCGAATTTTATAAGTGATCTTCTCTTTCCTCAAGTCACTTTGGGCTCTAAATCCACTTTTTTGCAATAAATTGCGTGTTTTTTCACTATATTTGCTGTGTTTATCGGTAATATTTAGAATTTGTGCTTGTATAGGCGAAAGCCAAACTGGCAAAGCACCTCCATGATGCTCAATCAGAATACCAATAAATCTTTCAAATGAACCTAATATGGCTCTATGTAACATTACTGGTCTATGCTTATTTCCATCTTCGCCTATGTAGTTAGTATCCAATCTTTCTGGAAGATTAAAATCAGCCTGTAAAGTGCCACATTGCCAATCTCTACCCAAAGCATCGGTGAGAACAAAATCTAGTTTAGGGCCATAAAAGGCTCCATCTCCATGAGAAATCTCATAGGACAACCCTTGATTCTTTATTGCTTTCTCTAAAGATGACTCGGCTTTATCCCATACTGCATCCGAACCAACTCTAGTTTCTGGTCTAGTGGAAAGTTTTATATCAAATTTTGTAAAACCTAATTCTGTATAAATTGAAGATAGAACATCTATAAAACTCTTGGTCTCTGATTCTATTTGATCTTCAGTACAAAAAATATGACCATCATCTTGTGTCATTGCCCTAACGCGCATTAATCCATGCAAAGTCCCTGAGGCCTCATATCTATGACACGAGCCGAATTCTGCATAACGCACGGGTAAATCTCTATAGGACTTTAGTCCTTGATTGTATATTTGAACATGGCAAGGACAATTCATGGGCTTTAAGGCATTTATCCTTTTATCATTTGCATGCTCTTCATCAATCTCAGTTATAAACATATTCTCTCTATACTTATCCCAATGACCGGAATCTTCCCAAAGCTTTCTATCCACTACTTGGGGTGTATTTATTTCTTCGTAACCAGCTTCTACTTGCTTAATTCTTATAAATTCTTGTAGTGCTCTGAAAATAGACCAACCTTTTGGGTGCCAAAAAACCATACCGGGAGCTTCCTCTTGGAAATGAAACAGGTCCAGTTGCCTTCCTAGCTTTCTATGATCTCTTTTCTCAGATTCCTCTATTTGGACTAAATGACTTTCAAGTTCTTTGGCTGTAGGCCAGGCAGTTCCATATATTCTTTGAAGCATCTCATTCTGTGAATCTCCTCGCCAATACGCACCCGATACCTTGGTTAACTTAAAAGCTCTTAGATGTTTTGTGTTAGTTACATGAGGACCTCTACACATATCTGTATATTCTTCATGGTGATACAAAGCTATTATTTCTTTATCTGGAATCTCTTCAGCAAGAGCAACTTTATAAGGTTCGTTTCTATCTTTAAAAGTTTTAACCGCTTTTTTTCTAGAGACAACCTCTCTTACAACCTCGTAATCTGTTTTAGCTAACTTTAGCATTCTATCTTCTAAACTCCGGAGATCATCGTCGTTTAAAGCTTTGTCTAGTTTAATATCATAATAAAACCCATTTCCTATTACAGGACCAATGGCTAATTGGACATCTGGAAATAATTGCTTGAGAGCATGGGCCAATAAGTGAGCACAAGAATGCCTTACCACCTCAATACCTTCATCATCTTTTGCCGTGATGATCTCAATTTCTGCATCTTTCGTTACAATTTCAGAAGCATCTACGAGGACACCATCTATTTTTCCTGCCACAGTGGCCTTCGCTAAACCGGGACCAATATCTGATGCAATATCTTCTATAGATAGAGGATTTTCGAATTTTCTTTTGGATTTATCAGGAAGAGTAATTTCAGGCATATTCAGTGGTGACCTACACTAAAGGTCACATGTTTTGTCCAATTCTATTGATTGTTATTACTAAAAGCAATATTTAAGGAGATAAGAGAGAGTGTTTCCATTCAACATCACACAAAATGAAGAGATCTCTTGTATGTAACCTATTTTCTTTATTTACCCAGAATTCAAATAAATTGGGTTTAAGAATAAAGCCTCCCCACCTATCTGGTCTTCTTATGTCCTTACCCTCATTTTGTAATTCAATATGCTTTGCTTTGTTGAGCAAGCTTTTGTATGAATCTAAAGTTCTACTTTGCTCAGAAGCAGATGCAGAAATTTGAGATCCTCGAGGTCGTGTAGAAAAATATTCATCAGACTCTTCTTTACTAACTTTTGAGCAAATACCTTCTATTCGAATCTGCTTATCAGTCTTTGCCCACCAAAAATTCATAGCTACGCGATTATTATTTAAAATCTCCTGTCCCTTTTTTCCTTCATAATCAGTAAAAAACACAAGACCTTCATCAGAAAGTCTCTTTAGAAGGACCATTCTAGAAGAAGGTTGCCCCTCTTGACTAACCGTCGCTAGATTTAAAGCATGAGGTAATCCAGCACCTTCCTCTTTGGCTTCCTGTATCCAATCGTGAGTTTTTAAAATAGGCTCCTGAGAGGCATCTATAAGTTGATATAAATCCATTTATTTCTTATTTGAAACCCAATAATCCAAACTCAAGTATTTTCCTCCGCCCAATGAAGCCAAAATTAAAAGCATTAATCCATAGGTTGCTGCAAATTCAATTCCATTTGCCTCAGCATGCCAACCATTTTCATAATGAACTAAATAGCCTGCAAAGAACATGACGACTAGCAGCGGAATAGATGCCCATCTAACGAATAGTCCAATTAATAATAAAGCTGCTCCTCCAATCAAAATGCAAATCAGAAACCAAATAGTTATTTCTGGGAAAGGAACACCTAAGGTCCCTAAAAAACCCGCTTGTTTGTCGACAGTTCCTACTCTTTCGAAGCCGTCTTGCCAGAATACAAAGAAAAGATAAATTCTAATTAAGAATAAGCCAATAAAATCGATATTTTTTAGACTTTCTAGGAGTAAGTGAATCTTTTTTATAAACGACATCAAAGTTTAAATTATAACTTTCTCAATACTACACTTCCAACAGAATAACCTGCCCCGAAAGAACAAATGACGCCTACTTGTCCAGGGATAATATCAGTATTATTTTTATGAAAAGCTATTATTGAACCTGCAGAGCTAGTATTTGCGTACTCGTTTAAAACAATGGGCATTTCCTTTTCGCTTGCCTCTCTACCTAAAACCCTTTTAGCTATTGATTCATTCATATTTAAATTGGCTTGGTGCAACCAAAGTCTTGATACCTCTGAAACCTCTATACTTAATTCCTCTATATGAGCTTTAATATGTTCTTCAACTAACGGTACAACATCTTTATATACTTTTCTCCCGTTTTGAATAAAAAGTTTATCAGGATCTTCGTCATCTGAATTCTCTGGTTTATTTAAAAAGCCAAAATTATTTCTTATATTATTTGAGAATTTAGTTTTTAATTTAGTTCCCAAGATTTCAAATGCTCCAGACTGATTATTTTCATTACTTTTTTCAAGTAAAACTGATGTACATGCATCTCCAAATATAAAATGACCGTCTCGATCTCTAAAGTTCAAGTGAGCAGTACAGATATCAGGATTGACTACCAAAATCCTTTCCGCCACTCCGCTTTGAATATCGTTGTATGCATTTTGAATAGCAAAAGTTGAAGAAGAGCATGCAACGTTCATATCGTAAGCATAACCTTCTATATTTAGAGCTTCTTGAATTTCAATTGCTATAGCAGGATAAGCTCTTTGTAAATTAGCACAGCCACAAATTACAGCATCTATTTCATTTGCTGATCTGCCAGCATCTTCCATAGCTTGCTTGCAAGCATCTATTGCTATTTCGGCCTGAATAGAAATTTCTTCATTAGACCTCTCTTTTAAATCAGGTCTCATTCTGTCTGGATCTAAAATACCTTTCTTGTCCAAAACAAATCTCTGCTCTATACCTGAAACTTTCTTAATAAAATCAGTATCTGAATGCACTAAAGGTTCTAATTCGCCAGACTCTATGTTTTCTTGATTATCGAGGTTGTATTGATCTACGTATGCATTAAAGCTAGTCACTAACTCTTCATTTGAGATGATTTCTTTAGGTGTATAAAGCCCAGACCCTGTTATTAACACTGACATGATTTAATAATATGTTAAAACCTGAAATAAATCTTGAATTCTTAAATTTATTTCTTTTGTTTCTCTATTTCCTCGTAAGCTTGTTGAATTTGTATAAATTTCTCTTTTGCTTTTTCAAGTAATTCCTCTGGTAATCCTTTTGAAATTAAGGTATCAGGGTGAAACTCTCTTCTTTTCTTTTGATACTCTTTCTTTATCTCTTGTAAAGACATATCTTTATTTACTCCCAGAATTAAATAAGCATCAGAAGCTTGATTATCAAATTTAGCTTTTAATTCCTCAAATAAATCAGAACGAATTTTAAATATATGAGGAACTTCCTTAAGTAAGCTTTCTTCAGAAGCATGTAAAACTCCATCAGCCATTGCAAGTTCAAAAAGAAGTTCATAGAACATGATTAAAGAGTTCTTATTTTGAGATAGTAAAGAAGCTAGTTGAGCTGCATAATCCTGAAATGAATAAGAATCATCTTTTGCCTGATTAAAAATTTGTATAGCAAATGCTCGCTGATCAGGTGGAAATTGAAATTTTTCTTTAATAAAAGAGTCTACCTTGTCCACCTCTTCTCTGCTAACAACACCATCTGCTTTGGCTACTTTCGCTAGGCAAGCAAATAAAGCAGTAAAAAATGCTGCTTGGTTTCTTTCATTTGATGAAAAGGATTGCCTTTTTTGTGAACCTAATTTTGATCCTAGAACAGCCCCCAATACTGCTCCAAGCGGACCTCCAAAGGCACCTCCAATCATCCCACCTATAAGAGAATTTATGAAACTCATAATATAAACCTATTGTAATGATCTTAAATTTATATAAAACTAATACTTCTTAATTTAGAGGGAGAATATGAGTTTACCAGTAGTTGATTATTTAAAAGTTCCTAAAGATGGAGATCCTTACCTAGAAGGTCATAAATGTAAAAATTGTGGCTCAATATTTTTAGGAAAAAGAAATGTTTGTTCTAATTGTTTCTCACGAGATAGCATGGAAACAGTAAAACTCAGTAATAAAGGTAAATTGTATTCATATTCAATTGTTTTTAGGTCATTCCCTGGTATAGATGTTCCTTATATATCTGCTATAGTTGACTTAGATGGTGGAGGTACAATTAAAGGAAATCTTATTGAATGTGATCCGGATCCTGAAAAAATTAAATTTGATATGCCAGTGGAAGTGATATTTGATGATGCTTTAGGAAGGAAAGATTCTGATGGTAATTCCTATATTAGCTACTTCTTTAAACCAATTTCTTAAAGGGAGAATAAAATGAGTGACGTGTATGTATTAGGTGTTGATATGATAAAGTTTGGAAGGTTCCCTGAAAGAACTGTTCCTGATTTAGGTGCTGAAGCAGCACTGTTAGCCCTTGATGACGCTGGATTAACTATCGACAATATGGAGGCTTTCTATTGTGGTAATTTAGGGCAAGCCAATGCAATGGTAGGCCAGCGAATTCTTCAAGAAATTGGTCAAACTGGAATACCTGTGGTGAATTGCTCAAATGCATGTGCAACTGGTGCAACTGCATTTAGGGAAGCGTGGACATCTATAAAAGCAGGTTTATATGACGTTGTCTTGGCGGTTGGCGTTGAACAAATGGGTACAGGATTATTGGGAGGAGCAGGAGGTGGTAAAGGTATACCCAAAGAAGGTTTGTTAGGATCAGGAACTATGCCGGCAGTTTTTGCTGAAGCTGGTATGGAACACTCAAGACAATACGGAACTACCTTTGAACAATTTGCAAAAATATCAGTTAAAAATCATCATCATTCAACGATGAATCCAAAAGCAAGATATCAAATTGAAACACCTCTCGATGAGGTAATGAATGCTGAGATGATATCTTATCCAAATACCAAGCTTATGTGCTCCGTAAATGTTGATGGGGCTGCAGCAGCGGTTCTTGTTTCTGAAAAGAAAGCAAATGAATTAGGGATGTCTAGAGCAGTTAGAGTTAAAGCGTCTGTTCTTACTAGTGATCCTTATCAAGAAAGAGATCTAGTTATGCCTGATGTGAATTCATGCACCAGAAAGGCTGCTAAAGAGGCTTATGAGATGGCTGGTTTAGGTGCAGAAGATATTGATCTTGTAGAATTACACGACTGCTTTGCTACGGCTGAGATGTTGCATTATGAAAATCTTGGTCTATGTGAAGATGGAGAGGCTGGAAGACTCATAGACGAAGGTGAAGTTGAATTAGGAGGACGAATCCCAGTTAATGTCTCTGGTGGTCTTCTTTCGAAAGGACATCCTCTTGGAGCTACAGGTATAGCAAACATTTACGAAGTTTGTACACATCTTAGGGGTGAAGCAGGAGAACGACAAGTCGAAGGTGCGAAAGTAGGACTTACGCATGTCATTGGCCTAGGAAGCGCTTGTGGAATCCATATCTTAGAAAAGGCATAGATAAAATTAAATGCTTGTAGGTGTCGTTAGCGATACTCACAACAACATCAAAAATATTGAGAATATAATTAATATTTTCAACTTTGAAAAAGTTGATGTAGTTGTGCATACTGGAGATATCAGTCAGCCTAAAACATTAAAAATGTTCTCTAGTCTTAATTGTCAAATGATTGGAGTATACGGTAATAATGATAGAGGAGAATCTGGCTTTGAAGAAGTATGTAGAGAGTTTAACTTTGATATAAAAGAGCCGCCCTTTTTAACTTATCTAAACCAAAAGAAAGTTGCCATATTTCACGAACCTGACCTTATACCAGACTACTTAAAAGAGCATAAGGACATTGACTTAATTTTACATGGGCATACGCACAGATATAGAGAGGAATTTATTGGTGAGACCTTATGCTTTAACCCTGGTGAATCAGCAGGATTAATGAGGGGCAAGAATGCTATAGGTTTAATTGACCTTTCTACTCTAGAAATTAGAAGAATTTTTTTCTAATCACTAAAAAAGTCCACATTAAAATCATACTTACCGGCAGGCTTAGCAATAGAGGTCTTAAAGGTCTTAAAGAATATTCTCGTTCTAGCAATAAGTTATATATAAATGTGAATACTGAAGGAGCATAATTAGCTTCTCCAGTTTGTATCTGGGCTGGAGTGATTAATAAAACAAGCAAGAAATAAAAAACCCATAAGTTTTTGTTGAAATAGAAACTAATGAAATAACTAAAACAAATAGTAAAAAAAAGATATAAAGCCCAAAACATTTCTAATATTGTAAAAGAAGACTTTTAACAGAATCCTGAATTAACTCTTTTCTCCAAAGCGTAATGGTCTGAAAAGCCTCCTCTAAACCTTTGCCTAAAGCTACTCTTATGAAGTCTTTTTGATTCTTCTTTGAAAAAAGTAAAGTTGAATTGATTCTTTCTCTAGTAGATACATTTATTACTATTTCATTAAATTTATTCAATAAATTTATTTCTTCGTTCTTACTGATCTTAGATCTGGTCTCTATGGAAGTACTTAAAGGCTCAAAAGTTGAAGACACCAAGCTCTGTAAGTCTTCGTAAAGCCAATCAATTTTCTTTGATTCAACTAACTCTTTTTGAAGTTCCTCGAAAAGATGAATTAAGTACTGAACATCAGATGCAGCATAATTTAATTGCGATTCGGTTAGGGGCCTTCGAATCCAATTAGATCTAGTCTCGTTTTTATCTAAAATAATATCTAATCTCTCTTCAACTAACCCTTGATATCCAATAGAGTACTGACCATCTATAAATGCGTTTGCTAGCTGTGTATCAAAAATATTTTCCATAATTCTACCAGTCCAAGAATAAACGGCTTCTAAGTCTTCTTTGCAGGAATGGAATATTTTGGTGACGTCATTGGAAAATAAAAAGTCAGATACATTTTCCTGATGATCTATAAGAATAGTATCAATTAAATAAATCTCTTCTCCGTCGTTTATTTGCAACAAAGCTAATCTCATATTATCTTTGGTAGTCCTTCTAAATTCGGTATCAACACCCAAATAGGACTTCTCCAGAAGCTCTTCATTCAGAAAAGATAAATCTTCAACGGTTTCAATATAGGTATACAAAATTCTATGAATCTAAGTTTTCTTGTTCTCTCATAGTTATGACATCAACTACTTCCTCTTCTGGTTCATAACCATCTATGACTTCTTGAAAAATTTGCTTTAAAGCAACCACATTGTTTTGATTTTTGACTTCTTTTAATTTCTCCACACAAAGTTCTATTTCTTTTATAGATAGAAAGGATTCCTCAGCTCTAAGGATTTGTTTATGGTCTGTCTCACTTACATTTTCTCCAATAAGTAACTCCTCATAAAGTTTTTCTCCCGGTCTTAAACCTGTAAAAATTATTTCAATGTCTCCATCCGGATTATTTTCATCTAGGTGCTCTAGGCCACTCAAGCTAATCAATCTCTTAGCTAAATCTACTATTTTGACCGGTTCACCCATATCTAAAACGAAAACGTCTCCACCTTTTCCCATGGCTCCAGCCTGTATTACCAGTTCAGCTGCTTCAGGAATTGACATAAAATATCTCGTAACCTCGGGATCAGTGACAGTAACAGGGCCTCCTTGTCTAATTTGTTCTTGAAACAAAGGTATTGCTGAGCCGGAAGATCCTAGTACATTGCCAAATCGTACCATCGTCATCCGAGTATTTTTTCTTCTTGCCGAGTCTTCAGAATAGGACTGTAAAATCATTTCAGCAAATCTTTTTGTAGCCCCCATAATATTTGTAGGCCTAACTGCCTTATCTGTAGAAACTAAAACAAAGGTTTCAACTTCAGAATCTATTGCCGCCCTTAAACAAGAGATTGTTCCAAATATATTGTTGGATACTCCTTCAAAAGGATTTTCTTCTACTAACGGAACATGCTTATAAGCAGCTGAATGATATATTGTGTCTACTTTGAAAGTCTTACATATATCTTTAATCCTCTTTTCATTTGTTACGTTAGCGATGATTGAATGCAGGTTTACATCATAATTTTTAGATTCAATTTCCATCTTTAATAAATAAAGTGCGTACTCATTAGAATCTAAGATTATCAAGTGATTAGGTTGACCTTTTACCGCTTGTCTTGCTATCTCAGAACCTATTGAACCGCCAGCACCAGTTATTAGAACGACTTTATTCTTGATATTTTTATGTAAAAGATCTGGATCAGCTTCTACTTCAGATCTACCTAAGAGATCTACCGTGTCTACTGCTTTTAATTCCGATACAAGGACCTTGCCTTGAGCAAGTTCAGCTAGTCCCGGCAGTATTCTTACTCTTACTGAATATACTTCTATCTCTTTCAGCAGCGATCTCAAAGCAGACCTTGAAACTGAGGGCATCGCAATCAAAACTTCATCTACTTTTCCTCTAGACGCTAATCTCTCTAGTTTTTTAGGATGCAGTACCTTAATGCCTCCCAAGTAAGTTCCATGCAAAGATACGTTATTATCAATAAATGCTACAGGTTGTATTTCTTTACTGACTCTTAATGCTCTAGCTAATTGAATTCCAGCTGAGCCAGCACCATAAATAACTACTTTTTGTTCTGAATCAGTCTCCGATAAATACAAACTAGCTATTAATCTAGAAATAATTATTAAAAAAGAAAAGGTTACTAATCCTACTAGCCACCCAATTAAACTAATAATAGGCTCTGAATAAGAAAAATTATAAAAATTTAAAAAAGTACCATATAGAAATTGAATTAAGAGATTGGCTAAAAAAACAATACAAATAGCCCTAGCAATGATGATAACAACTGAAAAATCAATATACCTAACGACAGAGCTATATACTCCTAAGAACCAAAAGGAAGTTACACAAAACAAAGGCAGCCATATGAGTCTTAAAAACTGCTCGAAATGAATAGAACCAAAATTTACGTCACTGATCACTAATGCAAATAAACTTGCAACACAAATGCAGAAAAAATCATTCAGAAGAACAAGCAATTTCTTATTAAACCTAGAGGTTGAAATTAATATCTTTCTGAAACTCATGCTTTCTATCTATTACTTTTTATTCAATGAGAGATGCCATCTCTTTTTAAAACTTTAAGTACAGTAAGCCAAATAATATATAAATCAAATTTAAATGACCTTTGTTCTAAGTAGTTTTTATCGATCCTTACCTTATCAACTATAGAGAGTTCATCTCTACCGCTTACTTGCGCCAATCCTGTTATCCCTGGAATTAAATCATGTACTCCTTCTTCAGTTCTTAAAGAAATTAGATCCTCTTGATTGAATAGAGCAGGCCTTGGACCTACTAACGACATATCACCTCTAATAATGGAGTAAAGTTGTGGAAATTCATCAATACTAAATTTTCTAATAAATTTTCCAATTGGAGTGTAGTAATTAGAGGGATTTTCAAGCAGATGAGTAGCAACTTCGGGGGCATCTATAGACATTGTTCTGAATTTTGGCATGTAGAAAATACGGTTTTCTTTTCCAATCCTTTTTGACCAATATAAAAAAGGACCTTTAGATGTAGATAAGATTAAGATTGATATCAATAGCAGAGGTACCAAAAATATTATTAGCAAAGCTATGGATATGAATAGATCAAAAAAGCGTTTCATTCATATCTCCAAATCTCAATCTTGCACTAAAGCCTAAAGATTCAATTTTACTTGATGAATAACTCTCATCTTCCACTAATTTAGTTATTTTTTGCTTTAATGTTCCAGGTACAAGGCTCAATATCTTAAAAAAGAAAAAAGGTAATCTCCATTTAGGGAGATCTTTTTTAAGCGTTTTACAAAAAGTTTCGTATATCTCTGTAGTAGAATATTTGTTTCCATCAGTGACAGTATATATTTCTCCATCTAAACCTTTTTCATAAATTAAGAAAATAGCTCTTACCAAGTCATCAACATGGACCATAGATCTAGAATTCTTAATTTCCGGTAAGGGAGGAAACCAGCCTGAATTTATCGCATTTCTCATACTTAATAAATTCCCTTTAAGATCAGGTCCATATACTAAGGAAGGTCTGATAATTAAAATTTTCATATCTGTATCTCTAGAGAGTTCTACAAGCTCAAGCTCTGCCTTTCGTTTTGTCTCTCCGTAGATACTTGTGGTTTTTATTTGACTGTTATCTTGAAGGTTTGTTGGAATTTCTGCCTTGACGCTACTTATAAATACGAAAGTTTTTACCCCCTCTTTAGAAGCTTGAATAGCCAAATCTTTTGTAGCTTCAATATTCAATTTAACATATCTTTCCATAGATTCTTTAGGGTTAGAAACATCATGAGCATATCCAGCAAGGTGAAAGACTGTGTCTATACCAAACATAGTCCCTGTTGTTAGTTTATCTGTTTCAAAATCGCATATTAGATTTGCCTGAAGATCTTCATTTCCTGTTCTTGAGACCCCTATAACATCTTGATCCTGCTTATTAAGGAAATGGCAAAGCCTACTTCCTATGAAGCCAGAAGAACCTGTGACAATAGATTTCATATTTTACTTATCTAATGATCTGCTAACTAAGTAAATAGAGTATAAAAGACAATTAAATGAACCTTCAATAAGCAGTGTCTATACATTGACGATATATCTCGTAATGATCCTCAACAACCTTTTTCTCATCAAAACTGGCTTCTGCAAATTTTCTGCCTGCCTTGCCCATCTCAATTAATACTTCAGTATCCTCTAGCATATATGATATTGCCTCCATTATTGCTTCAGAATTACGTGGTTCCACCAAAATTCCTGTCTTTTTATTGATTACAGCATCTCGACATCCAGGATGGTCGGTAGTAATTATAGGGGTGCCACATGCTGATGCTTCTAAAAGTACTTTTGGTATTCCTTCAGAATAATATGAAGGTAAGACAAAAATAGAAGCTGAATCTAATAAAATATTCATATCATTTCTGTTTCCTAAGTATTCAACATTACTGTCTTCGCAAAGAGATGTAAGTTCATCTTCTGAAATGGATGTTGGGCTTAATTCATCTATAGGGCCTGCAAGTTGAAATTTAACCTCGCTGTTTCCATAATTATTAAGTTGTTTTGCTGCCATACAAAATTCTCTGATGCCTTTATCTGCAAGCATCCTGCTTGCCATTAGTATTCTGTGTTCATCCTTGTTGGATGTAATTGGTTTAAACTCATTAAGATTTACGCCTGAACCTGGAATAATTGAAATCTTAGATTCAATACAAACTCTAAACCTCAGCAAGGTCTCTTTATCATGTTCACTTTGACAAATAGCTTTAGCAGATTTAGCGCTATAAATAAATTTATAAACTAGCAAAACTAACTTAAACCGCAGTCTATATAGCAAATTGACTTGGTTGGATACTGGTCCAAATCCTGTTATTGCACCAACAAAAGGGGTTTTTGTAAGTCTAGCAATTATACCCAACAGAATTATAGGTTTAATTGTCACTGCATGAATAAGATCAGGCTTTTTCTTAAGAATTAAAAAATAAGTTTTAATAAATTCAATGATTACCAAAATAGAATACTTAGAAGATCTAGATATTGGACTTTGCAGTAAACTAAATTCTTCTGAGTAGTCCATAGCATTGTTTTTTGTAAAATCAGTATAGACAAACATTTCTACGCTGTTCCTAATAGAAGATTTTGCTATCGGCAATCTATGGGAAAGAAAGAACCAATCTACATTTACAAACATAAAGATTCTCTTCATATATATCTCATAAGGGTTACCTTCTACAAACCATCCCTAGAAAGCCAAACTTCATTACTTACTTGTAATAATACATCCTTAAACGGTGCTGTTGCATCTATAACACTACATTTATCTGATAAAAATGTTGCATCAGAGTTTAATAAGAACCTATCACGAAGTTCATCTTCAGTTTCTTTATCAACCTTTTCTCGCTTATTGTTTCTATCAATGGCTACTTCTAATGGCACAGAAAGCTGAAATATAGTATTAGCAGGTTTTATTGACTTATAAAATTTTTGTTCAAGTCTGTAGAAATGTCGATATAACCGCCCTCTACTTGCATCAAGTGGAATTCTAGGAGAATCCATTTTTCCATTAATAAGGCCTGGGTACCGATCACAGATTACAAGATACCCTTTCTGGCTTAATTTATGGGCTCTATTTGTTTGAACCTTCCTATCATAGGCCAAGAGAACTGATCTTATTGCATAAATAATCGATATATTTTTTTCTGATTGATCTAAATATCTTTCTTTGTTTATCAGTTTTATCCTTCTCAAAAAACTATAAACCGCAACTAATTGATTGAAAAAAAATGTCAAAGGATTTGAAGCTGGTCGACCTAAGTGCAATACTTTGGTGCAGAAGTATCTTGAATAACTTTCACTTAAAGAAAAAACTAAAGAAGATTTTCCTGAACCATCTAAACCACAAATTGCAATCACATGGCCAGGATCAAACATTTTCTTTTTCTTTATAAAGAACTTATTCATAAAACGGATAATAAAATTTATATATATGTAAATCTGAAGTTGAAAAAAAGATCTTCTTCTAAATCTTCTTAGCTTATTTTTTAATCTTAATGACAGAAGTATTTTTCTTAGAAAAGAGGATGATTCATACACTTTATTCATTTCATCAAAATCTTTACTAGTTAGATCTAAATCTACAATTCCCTTGTATTCAATCTTATGGTTATAAGAATTCCATTCATTTGAGTACTTTTCTATTTCTCTCCAATATTGCAATAAGCCGTAAAGAGAACCAATCTTAAGAAAATATCTGATCAAAAAAATGCTAAGTTGTCCTGAGGCATTAATTGTTGGTAAGACGGAAGAGGAATCTAAATTATTTAAAATATATCCTTCTAGTGGAAGAATATAATTTTTTGATACATGCTCTCCAGTTACAATTTTAAAATAAACGTGAATATGTACAAATTTGAGAGTAGATCTATCTAAGGCATAGTAGTGTTCAATAAAATCATGCTTTGCTTGAAAAGAGATAACTCTCTTAAATCCCTCTTTTTGTGCAACTCTTTCAAACTCAGATTTATAGCTTAAAGGTATAAAAAGGTCTAAATCACCATCGCCATTTAAGTTGCTCTCTACAGAGTGATGGGCCTTCCAATTACAGAAGTTCACCTTGTTAGCATGCAACTCTACAAATAAATTATTGAATATCTCCAACATTTTTAATAATTCTTAAATCTTTACACAAATTGGGATATTCCATGAGTAAGACGCCTTCTATATCTTGATTTCTATTAGTAAAAAATGAAATTGATAAAAAATTAAGGCGTTTGTGTCCTCGGAGGGTTAATCTTTCTTTTATGATGTCATGCCCTGGAGACTTTAAAAACTCAACATTTATTCTGCTTAATTCATTAGATACGAAATCTACAACTTTTAGAGTATCAGTATTTAGAAAAAGGAAAGGTAGGTGAGAAACTCCTTCATCCAGAATATATGTCTGGAGATCATCTTTCATTGAAGTTCTTAAATCCTTAAAATTTCCAAACTTTAATACGGCATTCCTAAAGATATTAATTCTAAAAAAAAGAGAGGCGCTCTCATTCAAGGACCACAAAAACAAAACTTTGGTTCTTTCTAGGCCTAAGTATCTAATACCAACAAAAAAATTAAATATTTTTGTAAAGAAATTCTTCGGGTAAGCATGGAATTTTGTATTGAGAATCAGTTCATCTTCAATAAATTTGGTTTTGCCGGAGCATGATTGACCTGTTATCTCTACAAAACTCATAAAACGAATATCTTTAAATAGAGTTGTACACCCTCTTATACCCTCGAAGCATATTGTTTACACTAAAATAAGTAATTGAATAGTCTTTAGAATCCGCTCTGCCAGCCTTAATTTTTTGAATATTATCCTTTACATAGTTTAGAGAATTTATGATCTCTGTCTTATTTGATGTATTAACAAATAGATTCCTTTGAGATGGAGGTGAGATTTCCTTGTGAGGGGGTATTGAAGATAGAATTGTGAAACATCCTGCATACATAGATTCCAGTACTGCTATGGGTAAACCCTCTCCATTTGATAAAGAAATAGATACATCAGCTTGTAGCATATGTTCTATTGCTAAATCTCTAGAAACTCTTCCTTTAAAGATAATAGAAAGAGAATTAGAAATATTTTTTGCAAAATTAGTTAGATTTTCTCTATTTACTCCATCACCTAGGAATATTACTTCACCTTCTATATTTGACACCTTTAAAGCTTCGAGAAGAGCCATCTGATTCTTAGTTTTATTTAAAGCCCCTACACAAATTATTTTTACTTTTGCATCGTTTTCAAAATGGCTAACATCTAAGCTATTATTCTCAACTCGATCAATCCTGGCATGATCAAAACCATTAACAATAGCTTCTGTTTTGTTTCCGACAAAGAAAGTTAAGAGACTTGGAAGACTGTCTCTACTAGATATACCGCAAGTACAAATTTTCTTGCTAGCAAGCATTACAAAAAAATTTAGGATCTGGTTTCTTAGTTTTAGAACATTCCAACTATTATGTAGAGTAAAAACGACCTTCTTAAATAAGCGAAGCTTAAATGGAAATGCCGCAATCATAAAAATTATTCCTGTAAGGCCACTATGTATATGAATCACATCATAATTATTTTGGCTAATTAAATTTTTTATAATTTTTATCATTCTTAGAATAGACCCATTTCCATGAAATCCTTTTATTTCTCTATCAATAAGAATATCGTGTCGAAATAATGAACAAAAGGTTTGATCTATTGTTTTTTTGAGGCCAAGAGAAAACTGATTATATGGTGCGCTTGTCGAGTTTACTGTATTAGCCAATCTTAATAATTTCATAAAATTTTTATTGTTGCATACCAAAATAGTGCAAATTACAGAAAGGGTTCATTTCTTAAAGAACGATATCAAACCCTTACGCCATAAATTTAACTCATGCTGTTCTGTTTCAGCCAAGATACCAAGGAAAAGAGACCGTAAAATCCTCTTTTATGATGTCTTTTTCTGTTGTCTAAAAGAGCAAGACCATCTATTCCTGTCTTATTTTCTAGATACTCATTATCTTGTTGATTATAAATGCTCTGATAAGAATCAGTCTTCCACCCAAAACCAGTTTTTGGCAAGTTCCATCCTGAATGTGGTATCTGAGATTGATATATCTTTTTTAAAATACTCTTTTGTCCATTTTTTAACATTACAGAGGATGAAATACTCAGTGCAGCATCAATTATTTTATTATTTAAAAACAATGGTCTTGCTTCTACAGAATTAAACATCGAAGCCCTATCAACCTTGTAAAGCATTTGGTAAGGAAGCTTAAATCTTAAATTTAATATTCTGAATTTATCCATGGTTCTTAAGCCCTCAAGCTCTGCCAACATATCTTTAAGATAATGCAAAGGATCGTAGTCAGTTTTAATCACCTCTTGCCATTCCCTTGTTTTGAAGCCATTACAAGACAAATCAGCTAATAATTCATTTTCAAACATAAAAAAACGCGCCAGATCAATTCTTTTATAATTGGCAATGAAATTACTAAAAATTTTACTTGGGTGCCTAATGATAAAATCAAATTTCTTGTCCAAAAAAACTTCTAATTTGTTCAAATTGCCAAATGAAGAATATCCACAAAATAACTCATCTGCGCCATCCCCTGTAAGTGCAACTGAATATCCAGATGCTTTTAAGGACGAAAAGACAATATTACTTGGAATAATCGAAGTATCGTCAAAAGGGCTTTCACATATCTCTGAAGTTAACTTTAAAGAATGATCAACATCTTTCTTTGAAATATCCCTTATTAAGTGGTTTTTATGGTCCAAAGTCTCTGATAAAGAAGAAGACCTAAGTCTGGCGTCATCACCTTCACCAAAGTCTGCAGTTAAAGCGCAGATCTGATCATTTATATTTCTAGCATTTGAAAATATCAGACTTGAATCAACTCCCCCACTAAACAAGCATGCTACATCAATACTTGCATCCATGCCTTCTTTCATGGAATTATTAATTGAATCTGAAATAAGATCTATAGCATGACCGAAGTCGTTTACTTCATTGGTTATGCTCGGCTTCCAATAATGGG
>CEVR01129542.1_pt1 | contig 31369 bp, 38 predicted proteins | sample 356541 | NCBI WGS metagenome assembly CEVR01 (sample SAMEA2623734, study PRJEB7988) | marine metagenome | isolation source: saline water (ENVO:00002010), including
CGAGGAGATTGTTGAAAATCGTCGCGAAGCGAATGCGAAAGTTCGCGAGTATGAAGAATCTATGCAAAGGTGGGAGATGTGTGCGAGGGGAGAGGAAAACAAGTTGTGGGAACTTGGTGCCCATGTCTATGATCGTGATAGATGGGACGCGGAAGCCCATAATTTTTGGGTGGATGACGTCAATGGACGATTGGTGAATGGTCCTTAAAGTTTTTAGCAGTGTAATATAGTAATGAATGTACTTCAGAATGTAATGCAAATTATAGACAGTATATCTGATAAAATTCCCGAAAACGTCTACCTAACTCTCTGCGCCGAATTAAAGAAACTGTATTCGATCATTCCCAACACAATTAGACCAGCCCTCTCTAGAACAAATAGTGCCGCCAACATACCTTCAGCATCGCCAGCGAACGGATTCTGGTTTCGTTAAGAATGTCGAAAATGGACTTAAGTTAGAGATTAGAATTGTAATAAAATTATCCAAAATGTCTTACGTGAACGACACCCTTATCACGTTGATCCGCGCGGGAGAGCTTCGCGCTGGTAGCTATGTCTCATGTACTCTTCCCCGTAACGGGGGTGTGTGTAGAGGAGTGCTACGACCAAACGGTAAGATTACTTTTGGGATCGGCGGACGAACGGTACCCTTCTCCCTGAACGAGTTTGTGAAAACAGTCTTCGGTTATGGGCCAAATGCCTGGCTTTGCGTGCGCGACGAGCATGACGTCACGCTCCACGAAGTTCGAGCACGATACGAACGCGAAACTGGACACCAGCTCACAAGAAAACAGAACGGAAACGCGCGTCGATCCCGTCGTGAAACCTCACCCCCGCGGGGAGACCGTCGTGAACCAATCGACACCTCTGAGAGAGTGGTGAGCGTCGTCGTGCGAGATAGGGACGGAGAAAGAGTGATTTCAACTTAAGTTAGAGATTAGAATTGTAATAAAATTAAGAAAATATGGAATCAGTTCAAAAGCTTAGCCATATCGAGCACGTCTTAAAGCGACCCGACTCCTATGTCGGTCCAGTGGACGCTGTTCGGGAACCCTATTGGGTGCTAAGTGGTAAAAAATTCAAAAAGACCACGACCAAATACAGCCCGGCTTTGCTCAAGATCTTTGACGAAGTACTCGTCAATGCCATCGACCGGAACTCCATGTACCCTAAACAAGTCACGTCGATTTCTATCAACGTCGATAAAAATAGTGGTATGGTCACCATCGACAACAACGGCCCACTCGGAGGACTCGTCATTCAAAAAAACCAAAAAGAAGATGTGTGGAATCCCGAACTCGTGTTTGGTCACCTGCTCACGAGTACCAACTACGATGATACACAAAAGCGTATTGTGGGAGGTAGGAACGGATATGGAGCAAAGCTGGCGAATATCTATAGTAAATGGTTCTCAGTCATCATCAAGGACCCGGAAACCAAACAAGAATATTCCCAAGAATGGTTCGACAACATGTCCACGTGCTACCCTCCAAAAATGAAAAAATTCAATGGTGCTACTGCATCCGTCTCCGTTTCTTTCAAACCCGACTGGTCTAGGTTTGGAATGAAAGATATGGAGAATGGGATCTATAAGATCATGGAGAAGCGTGTTTGGGATGCGAACATCTGCACCTCTGCAAACTGCAAGGTGAAGTTTAATGGTGAAGCTCTTCCCAAGCAAAACTTCGAAACCTACGCGAAGATGCACGAAGGAGTTGAGAACGTTTACTCCGCCACGACTGACCGTTGGTCTGTTTGCATCGGACCTTCGGAAGATGGTATGGAACAGGTTTCCTTCGTCAACGGACTCTGTACTACTAAGGGTGGTACACACGTTGATCATGTGGCTTCACTGGTTGCTTCAGGGATCATCGACGATATGGCTAAGAAGATCAAGTTGAAGCCCCAGCAAGTCAAAGCAACCTTTCGCATCTTCGTCAAGGCGACCTTGGAAAATCCTACCTTCTCGAGTCAGGTGAAGTCTGAGTGCACGCTCAAGGTTCCCGATTTCGGTTCGAGGTTCGAGATGCCAAAAACCTTTGTGAAAAACGTTTTGAAGACTGGCATTTCCGATGAGCTCACAGCGCTCTCGAAATTCAAAGAGATGAAAGAGCTGGCTAAAACTGACGGTGGAGCTCGTAAGAGTAAAATCACCGGAATCCCGAAGCTCGATGATGCAAACAAGGCGGGTACAGCCCAATCGAAAAAGTGTACTCTCATCGTCACGGAGGGTGACTCGGCGAAGACTCTCGCCGTTGCCGGACTTTCCGTGGTCGGCAGGGACCACTTCGGAGTCTTTCCCCTTAGAGGAAAATGCAAAAACGTGCGCGATGCTTCTGTCGCACAATTGAGTTCGAACCAAGAGTTTTCTGATCTCAAGAAGATCCTCGGTCTTCAACAGGGTAAAGAGTACACGGATGTTTCCGAGCTTCGATACGGACGTTTGATGATCATGACTGATGCAGATAATGACGGTTCCCATATCAAGGGGTTGATTATCAATATGATCCACGCATTTTGGCCATCTCTTCTTGATCTTGGATTCGTCGTTTCTATGGTGACTCCTATCATTAAAGCCACGAAGGGATCTCAGTCTAAATCCTTCTACACGGATTCTGCCTTCCGCGCGTGGTATGGGGATGGAAAAGCTGGATGGCGAATCAAGTACTATAAGGGTCTCGGTACTTCTACGAGCGCCGAGGCTCGAGAATATTTCAAGATGATCGAGACGCTCACAGTCAAGTTCGACGTGGATGTCATGACGGATGAATCGGTGGTTCTCGCCTTTGACAAAAAGAAGGCTGACGCGCGAAAGACCTGGCTCCTCGAGAGTACTGCCAAGGAGGCGAATCAACTCGAAGTACCCTACGGTAACATTAAGCAGTTGGATATTTCAGAGTTTGTTCACAAGGATCTCGTGAACTTCTCATTGGCTGATTTGAAGCGATCAATTGCTCATGTGGCTGACGGTCTCAAACCCTCTCAAAGAAAGGTGATGTATTCTTGTTTCCAGAAGAATCTCAAGGATGAGATGAAGGTAGCACAGCTCGCGGCCTATGTGGCCGAGAAGAGTGCCTATCACCACGGTGAAGTATCCCTCGCAGAGACGATCGTGAAGCTGGCCAACGATTATACCGGTTCGAATAACATTAATCTTCTTGAACCGTGTGGGCAGTTCGGAACGAGGCTCATGGGTGGTAAGGATGCATCTCAAACGAGGTACATCTTCACAAGGCTTTCCAAAGAAGCGCGTACTATTTTCGATCCCAAGGATGATGATGTTCTCACCTATCTTGACGACGATGGGCGGTCTATTGAACCAGAATATTACATGCCTACACTCCCTATGATTCTCGTGAATGGAAGTGAAGGTATTGGAACGGGTTTTTCTTGTTATGTACCTCCATTCAACCCGGATGATATCAAGCAGAACATTCTCAGGTTTACACGCGGGGAAAGTATGGTCAGTATGAAGCCATGGTTCCGTGGATTCAAAGGTAAAATTATGGAACAGGACGATGAAACATGGGTGGCTCAAGGTGTGTGGACATGCATTGGAAAGACGGTCAAAGTATCCGAGCTTCCACCGGGTCGGTGGACCCAGGATTACAAAGAACATTTGGATTCACTCGTTGAAAAGAAGATTATCAGTGGCTTTACAAACAATAGCACAACCGAAAATGTTGACTTTGTGATCCAAGATTACAGTGGTAAGGATGTCGTAAAGGATCTTAAATTGGAGAAGACTATTAGGTGTTCGAATATGCACTTGTTCCATCCCACTAAGGGTATCTGCAAGTATAAATCACCGGGACATATCTTGGTCGATTTTATTCAACTTCGTATGGAATTTTACAAAAAACGCAAAACGCACCTTATCCAAGTTACCAAAGAAAAAGCTGAATTATGTTCACATAGAGCGCGGTTCGTTAAGATGGTAATAGACGGTGATATTGTGGTGTTCCGACGCAAGAAACAGGAACTCGAGGCTCAATTGTCTACGATATTCCCCAAGGTGAATGAATCATATGATTATCTCTTACATACGAAGACTATCGATTACACAGAAGAAAGGGTAAAGGCTCTATTCGAAGAATGGACCAAACTCAAAAACGATTTGTATCTACTTGAGGCTACAGGTTATTTTGATATGTGGGAAACTGATCTTAAAAAATTGTGAGCATTAGATAAGTATGACTGAAAAGGGGATATTACAAGGTCATCATGAGGGAGCTACATTGTCTTTAAATGCTATAGGTCAGCAGGACAAGGACCTCTTACGAGACGAGCCCGATTATTCATTCTTTAATTATAAAACCGAACAACATTCAAACTTCACGAAGTATCATAGAGGAATCACAGTATATAAATCACCTGCGGCTAAACCTACGTGGCCATTCGGCGAGTCTGTTAAAGTTACACTTAATCCTCAAAACATGGGAGATTTACTCTGTAACATGTATGTGAAGATAAAATTTCCCGCCGTAGAATCAAACTCGAATATAGCCGATCAGATTGGGAGACACGTTCTCGAGAGTGTGACTATGAATGTAGACGAGTTAGAAGTTGATAAGTATCACGACGACTGGGGAATCATATACGATGAACTATACCTAGACTCTTCCGAAAAACGCACGAAGCGTTACATGTTAAATAGGAATCAAGCTGATAATACATCACATCTTAACGACCACATTCTATCTAGATATCCATCCGAGTTATTAATACCTATCCCATTGTTTTTTTCTAGAAAGTATGAAGGTGATGAATACGAATCGAATTCTCCTAATAGACCATACTTTCCCACGTGTGCTGCTTACAAACAAAAGATCATTTTTGACTTTAAGTTTAGACCACCTACATTCTTCACTAATAACCGAAATGCACAAAACGTTTTAACTCTACCTGAATTTAGTATTTTTATGGAAGAGATAACAGTCACAGATGAAGAACGTTTGTATTTAAAGCTGAACAAGCAAGTGTTCATTACAGATATAGTGAAGAAACATCCATCCACGGAGACTGAAGTAGGTAAAGAGAATGTAAAGTTACAGCTTGTCCCGGATATACCCGTCAAAAGCTTATTCTGGTTTTTAAGAAAAAAAGCGTACGAAGATGAAAATGTGAGTGGAAGCACTAACTTACCAGATGCTAATTCTCAAGAACGCAATTTTTCCAACCGTTTCAATTTTTCAAGTGCATCTACATACTCTATATCCAATTCGTTTTTCAACGCCGTCATGGAAAGTGCAAAAATATTTATCAATGGCCAAGACTTACCGAACGTTCCAAAACCGGATCATAGTTATTACAAATACTTAATCCCATACAATCATAGATTGTCTAGACCTGATAGAAATATATACACGTATGCATTCGCGATGAATCCGATCAATGTAGAACCATCGGGAAGTCTGGACTTTAGTAAATTAAACTCAGATCGTACACTTCTTGACGTTACCCTAAAACAAGGTTTAACGGATGTCTATACTCTTAACATGTATTACGTTGGATATCAGACACTTATCTTCGAAAAGGGGTATATGAAATTTGCGGCTCCCAATGTTACTAGGTATATACCCGAAGTCGAACCCAGTGTTACGCCTTCTGGACCATTAGGAGCTAGACCGAGACCTTCAGGTGCAGGTGTTGGAAATTTGCTGCAACTGAAAGATGAGAGTACACCTTCTGGGCCACTAGGAAGTAGACCAAGGCCAACAGGGGCGGGTAATTCTAGATTTTCTGTAGAGGGATATTCCCTCCCTTATTAAATAAGGTGTTATGATGCTTACGAATATAATCAACGATATTGTTCTTTATACACCATCGGATGAAATTCAGCTGTGCAACAGTCGTATGAATTTCCTCTGATGATTCTGGTAGTTTGTATGTTATCTTTTCTGTTCGGCAAAATGGATCAAATAGTTTTTTACTGTATCCATCTAAACTCGATTTGTATGCACAATGAACACTAAATATTTTCCCATCGCTTGTAGTATAGGTTAAATTGTTCTTCTTAGAATAGTTCGTGATAAACCATTCCAAATTTCTAAGAGAAATCCCTCCACTTTTATTAAGTAATTCGATGAGCGTAGCTTTATTCTCTGGGTTAGTATAAAACGTGTTTATAGATGATAGTAGAATATCCGATTTGTTCATTATTACATAATAGACCCTAAACCTCTAACCTCGTTATTTCTCATCGCATTACACGCTTCACAGTCCGCTCTCAATGGGGAAGGAAATGGGTGATTGTGAAGTAATACCCCCGCCGGTAAACAGATAGGTGTCGATGGACGTGGATCGTTTACATGAAAGCAGCAATACCCGTCTTTGGTAGCTTTGTTCGTGCAATATTTTCCATTCTTCTTAATACCCTTGCACTTAGTATCATTATCATGCGCTAGATCTACACGCAGTTTCCGCCGAGAAACCCCATATAATGTGTGCACCTTTTCTATTACCGATATCATATACTCATATCCTTCCTCTTCCTTTTTTCTTAGTTCCTCTTTGCACGCTTCTCTTATCTCTTTCTCTTTCTGTCTAAACTCATCTCTAGCTTCTTTTTTTTCTATAGCCACCAACCTCTGAACTTCCTTATTGATAATACCTTCTATCTGTTCAGGTATGGTTTTCTGCTGCGCAGACATATATTACTTAGGGCTTTCTTTTTTAAATATATCACTCAACATTAATTGCTTGGGTTCTCCTGCACTCTTCTTTGTTTTCCTTGGGGGTTTAGCTCGCATGAGAAGTTCTCCAAAAATCTCATCTTTTACATGTTCGAACAATGGCTCGAGTAAATCACATACAGGATTTAAGAATTTGTTCAAGAAATAATAGGCATAATCAATGGGTAAATTATGCTCTCGAACATACACCGGATCTTCTGACTTTTCAAATGCACGAGCTTTGTGATCACCGGTGTTAATGAGAATGTACGGAACCCTGTCTCCGGACTGTGGTTCAGATCCGGGCTGACGCTCCCTCATCTTTCGGACAACTTGCACATGAGCTTGATTAATGTCGACGATTTCATCTCCAGTGATCGACACACTCTTCCCTTTCACTTTATACGAGTCGGATAGAGATTGACTCAGAATAAGTTTTTCGTTGGGTACATCTCCCTCGAGTAGTTCCACGGCTCGTTTCCGAGCGAGAGCCTTGGGTGCATCCGTACCACTACTATCGAGCACTACATCCAGTAGTTCTTTGCATACCTCTCTCACGTGTGGAGTGTTATCCCGACGAACGAGCTGTAAACCCTTGACGTCAATGTAGTCCATATTCATATTCCCATCCTTACCCTTAGTCCAAAGTTTCGCAGCATAACGCTTCTTACTATAGAGGAAGTATGGGCAATAGACCTTCTCAAGCTCTAGGTTATTCGGAGCTTTAAACAACTTTGTACATTCGGATGCAGCACGCTCCCCAAGCTCCCAACTGTACTCGATAGCTTCCTTTCCAGTTCTACCTTGTACGTCGAATTCTACCATCACGGAATCAGTGTCTCCGTATCTTACTTTGGATCCGGGAAAGTTCTTCTCCACATAGTTCTTCGTGTCGTCAATCATATTCCTACCCTTCATCGTAGTCGTGGAAGCGATAGCGACACACGGAAGGATTCCCTTGGAAGCACCAGTGAATCCATACACAGAATTCATACTGATTTTATAGGCAAGTTGTTTACCATTAAACATCTGCTTTAATGCACCTGTCGCTTTAGCCATATCCTTTTTCGCTTGCTTTCTAAATGCCTTGAGTTCTATCAAAATACTAGGCAAAATGCTTGGAACGTCTTGTGCGAATGTATGATCTCCGAAGGTTTCATATTCAACTCCGGGTATATTTTTGTATTTGGGATCCATAACGAGTGTTGAATAACACAGATTATGCGCCATCATGATCGAAGGATATAGACCTTCAAAGTCTAGGGCTGTAATAGGGGTATAATACGCTCCAGACTGTGCCTCGAGTACAGTCGCTCCGACGTATCCAGTGTTATCTGTATGACCATATTCATATGTAGGAACTTTAAACCCCATCTCGCGAGCCTTTTTGGTCAACTGACTAAATACCTTAATCTGCTGACCTCTTTCTACGAGATACGACAGGGGTACCCAAGTAGCTTTCGCCATCTCCAACAAGTTGACGAATGTACACAGTTTATCCACGAGTCTATGGGGTAATAGTGTATCCTTAATACAATATTCGGCGACCTCCCTTAATTTTACGGGGTCTTCTTCTTCAAATCGGCGAAACATTTCCTTAGGAGCCATATCTATCTTATTGTCTCCAAGATACAGTTTCGAAACATTATCAAGTTTGTATGAATCCAGTTTATACTCACGTTTCACTTCATGGAATAGATCAAAAATAAATCTACCGGGCATGGGGACGAGCTTCAGCTCATTATCACCCAATGCACTCGAAGAGAGTTTCTTCCTAGATAGCTCACACGTATAATTCTTGAGTTTGCTCATTTGAAAAAACACGAGAGGGCAAACGTTATAAATACCACGTTCCATGATATATTCCAAATCAAAACCAAAGATGTTCCATCCCGTTATAATATCAACATCCTTTTCGCGCAAATATTCACTAAAAGCCATCAACATATCCTTTTCCGTTTTGTACGATTTGATAATCGAACCTTCCAGATTAGAATCAGTTTGCTTATAACAAAAACAAATTTTCTCAAATGGTTCGGTATCACCAAACTTCATCAGGGACATTGCAATCTGAAAACATGCATCACCAGGAATCTGTGGATCTGGAAATTTACCAGTTGAACTATGACATTCGATATCCAACGAAGCTGTAACAAAAGGTGCTGCATCTGTTGTTTCGTATGGTTTCAGTTTTTTCCAAGATGCACAGTATAGATCAATGTCCACCAATGCATGAGAAGCTCGTATGCAGGAATCTTCGGTGTCTACCCATCCAGTAGACTGTATACCCGTCCTATGCATAAATCGCAAAACGGGATCCAAGTTAGCTTCGTACAGTCGCAGGGAACTTACAGCTTCTGTTTTAGTTACATCCTTTTTAGACCGTTCAAAAACACCACGCAAGTATTCGACACGCTTATTCGCAGCAAGTCTTTCGTGTTCTTCAGAAAGAGTTCTAGCATGATCCTCAGCCAATGTAACATCACATTCCTTTTGTTTCATTTGAGCTATAGCCTTTTTAAGAGCGTCTTTGTTTGTCTTTCTCAGTTTATTACTAATAAAGCGTCTGGACATTAGGTTGTTACATGTAACCTGAATGAAAGATCTGTGTTCACCATTCTGGAAACCTTCCATATCCTTCGCTCTAACCACGTCACAACGAACGATATCTGGACATGTATCCGTCACGTGTACAATTGTATCCGCTGCATTTCTATTAGCAGGAACTTTCAGGAAGAAGTATGGTTTAAAGGGTGTGGTCACACACACGGATTTTCCCTCCATAGTTTTTCCGAACATCCTGATAATATGCTGGTCATCTTCGTCACGTGCATCCCATGTTAAAACATGGAACTTTACCATACTTCGTTATAGCGGTAAATTTTTAATATCATATACTAATAAATGTCAGCTGCTTTGATTGACCTCGTGTCAAAGGGAGCCCAGGATGTATACATTACTGGCTCGCCTCAAGTTTCATTTTTCCACCAAAACTATAAACGTCACACGAATTTTTCGATCAAGCCTGAACGTCTTGATTTTGTGGGTACATTTGGGGCCGGTAACGAGATAGTTATTCCTCTCCGAACCAAGGGTGATCTTTTAAGTTATATCTGGGTTGAAGGCCCCGAGATTGCCGCCACCGACGCTAACACCAGTGGATTCTTTAGCAGGGATGATTCCAGTACGACCGAATTTTCTTTATGGATCGGTGGTCAAGAGGTTACTCGCCTCGATTCGTTATTCATCCAGGGTGTGCACAACTTACTGTATAAGCAAGATCAGGCTAAGGCGTCTTGCGCGGTAACTCTAGATGAGATTCCAGAAAATGCGTTTGGAACCACTACTGGCGGATGTGATCATTACGTCATACCGTTCTTCTTCTCCGAGGATTGGACCAAGTCTCTTCCTCTCACCGCGCTTCAATTCCATCAGGTTGAATTACGCATTCGTTGCAGGTCTGGTATGACTCGCGCGGGTCTTGCCGCCCCCAAGGTTTACGGTACATACGTGTACTTAGATACAGATGAACGAGAGCTTGTCGTCAAGCAGGATCACGAAATCCTCATTACCCAGACTCAATTCCAACCCATGACTTCTAACGATACCGACATTGACCTTACTTATTTCAACCATCCTTGTAAGGCTATTCACGTTGTCTCTTCCGCGGCTGATAACAGCCAATGGGATACCAACTTCACGTTCGACACTTCCACTTTATATATCAACGGTACTCCCCTTTTCGAAGAGATGAGCGCGATTTATCATCACAACGTTGTTCCCGAGATGCATTGCACAGCGCTTCCTCCGGCCGCTCTAAGCACTGTTGCTACTTTCACGTGGCCGTTCTGTTTAACTCTCAACCGTTCGCAGCCCAACGGTTCCCTTAACTTCTCTCGCATTGATAGCGCTAAATTGATGCTCAATGGTGGTACCAGGTCTGGTACTCTTGTACGTGCCTATACAGTCAATTACAATGTGCTCAAGATAAAAGACGGTATGGGCGGAGTTGCTTTTGGTAACTAAATACTCATACATTGTTTTTTTAATTATAATTAACCAGATGATCCAAAACCACGGTTTCCGCGCTCGGTATCATCGATTTCCAGTACTTCTTCGATAGGAGGAAGTTCACACTTTTCCATAATGAGTTGGGCAATCTTATCGCCCTTTTTAATTTCAAATTGTTGACCACCCTGATTAAACAGGATCACCTTGAGTTCACCGGTGTAATCAGGATCAATCACACCCGCTCCAGTTTGGATACCGAATTTTACGGCTAGGCCAGAACGGGGGGCAATTCTACCATAACATCCCATTGGGATAGTAGCTGCAATACCAGTACTTACGATACCCCTTTCCAGTGGGGGAATGAACATGTCGATAGTACTGTATAGATCATAACCTACGGATCCAGGAGAAGCGCGTGTAGGAATAATAGCATCGTCTGATAGCTTCTTGATAAGGAGCTTCATCTAATATATATGTGTTCAAAATCTTTATGTATGCTAATATATATGGATGAACGTATAATTGGTATCATTCTACTGATTCTGTTGGTCATACTTTTTCAGGTATTATGGTTTGAATCAGATGTTGACTTCTTAGATAGAACCGTAGGAGCTAAGAAATTAGTCGATAAACGTAGTAAACATCAAAGAATCCGTGTTTTAGATTATAAACCTAATGAGTATGGTCTTACTAAATGTATGTTGTTAGATGACGAAATCCAATTATGTGAAGGAGAAGAAAAGGTTTATCACGAAATGATAACACACTTTCCAGCCTATTATGTGAAAAATCTGCGTCACGTTATCATAGTAGGTGGGGGTGATCTCATGGCGTTAAGGGAGATTATGAGGTATAAGAGCATACAAAGTGTTACTGTGCTCGAATTGGATAATGACGTCGTTACCACAAGTAAGAAATACTTTAAAGTGAAGTCATATGAGAACGACCCCAGGGTTTCTATTAAAATAGGAGATGCATCTAAAACTATTCACGAACTGTCTAATGGAAAATATGACTTAATTATCGTAGATTCAACCGAAGACGGTGAAATTAATTCTCCAATAGAAACCGGTAATTTTTTTGAAACGTGCAAAAGAAAATTAACTCCGCGTGGGATATTAATAAAAAACGGATACGTAGACAAAAATGCTTGGGTAGGTGACCTCGAAAAGGTCAAACAAATACGCACAAATTTACAAAAGACATTCCAACATGTCATACCGTATTACGGAAAAATGTATATTTACGGAGATAATAAATACGGATTCTTTATGTGTTCCGACTATAATCACAGTCGTATGCGCAACGATGAACTACCATCCTTTAAACACCGACTAAGATATTACAATCACACTAAACAAAATAAATATATAGGCTCATTATAGGATGTATATCAGGGGACCTACAGTAGTTGTACTGGCTATAGCTCTTGTTGTAATCATCAAACTTCACTTAATGTACAAACCAACCCATGTTGGGGTTCATTATATAGTGGATGTTAATAATGTACCAGGTGAATTGGTACATGATCATCAGGCACTTTTACGTATTTGTGAAGGCACTTTGCAATATTCCAAGTCGACCGTGTTAAATAAGATGATGCACGAATTTAAACCCCAAGGAATGACGATTATATATTTACTCGCAGAGAGTCACTTTTCCATGCATACATGGCCCGAGCATAAAAAAATACGCATGGATTTCTTTTCGTGTACGAATGAGAAGCAGTGTACAAGAGCTTGTGAATATTTGAAACAAGCATTTGGTAATGCATATGTTTCTGTTAAAAAGTTGTATCGGTAAAATTTCCGAATACATAAGGTTCTATCACACTCTCATCCCTCAATGCGAAATGAGTGGCTAATATGATGTTAGCTATAAACGACAATCCAAATGCAAGCTTCAAGCCATAATACTGCTTCAGTTTAAACCTATATTCTTCAAACTGAAGTCGTGTTTTGTGGTCCCTATTTATCATGAGATCTTTGAAATACGACAAATCTTCTATGATTTGGTCAAGTGAATCCATCATATTTCCATTAGTTTCTTCGTCTTTAAGTACTTACTAGGTTCGTACATGTTAATCTTACTCCATTTACATCTTTTCCGCGTCTCGATAGATGATCTCTACATATAAACGTATCATAATGAGTCATCTTTCTATCTTCGAAAATGGGAACATTATTTAACGTGAGTGTTACGTAAACAGTTTTTTTGGGTATCGGAAATTCTATAATATCCGGTAACTTACCCGGGATCAGGGGTGCGAGTCTTGCGATATTTGGATCAGATGTCTTTTCTTCTATATCAGCTTCAAACGCGACATTACCCGATCCACCTGGACTAGGAATACAACATTCAAACCTAAAAAATTTCAAGAAACACGAAGATGGAACAGTTTTTATTATAAATTTTGCTCGTTCATCCGTGAGATTGATAAACTTTAATCTATTTCTTTTCTGTGTATCTTTTGGAAAAAATTCGGATGGTCCAGGTACATACGTTGGATTGTCTATTCTATCTTTCAAAGCAGCTGCAATAAGATGTTTTGACGATAAATCTTTCCAGCTTACCGCACCTGGTATGAGAGGTGTCGTTGGGGGCGGTGATACGTCCGTTTTGGGTGGAACTAAAGATTGTGTTATAGGCATAACGACTGAAATTATTAGAGCACAACCAATTGCTACTAACGCTTGCATCTTAACATTTATACAGATTTAAAACCCATAATCGAGTTCGATGTACGCTTCAGCTTGCTCCGCTAACGTTGGTTTTTTCTTTATCTCCTGTTTCTTTTTCTCTTCCTTCTGATCCTTCTCAAACGCGCTAGACAAAAGATCCCTGAGCTGCTGTTCACCTGGGAAATCATATTTGGAATCCTTCGCGAGGAATAATGCATGAAATATAACGACAACCCAAGCAACTAAAAATGAAATTACAATCGTCCTGGCAATGGTTGGTTTCTTAAAAAACTTCATATATAGTTTATGTATATTTTTATTCATATTAAAAACTAAGTGGTATATAAGAGTATGATTGAGATATATACAGATGGAAGTTGCTTGGGAAATCCTGGACCCGGGGGGTGGGGTGTGATCTCATCTGATTTCAAATTAACTGGAGGATCACGTGAGACGACAAATAATATTATGGAGATGACTGCACTCATTAAGGGACTCCAAGAGTGTAAGAAACGTGGTATCGATGAAGTGCGTATTTTTACAGATAGTAATTATGCGAAGAACGGAATCACTTCATGGATCAAGAACTGGAAACGTAATGGATGGATCACAGCATCTGGGACCCAAGTAAAAAATAAGGAATTGTGGAAAACTTTGGATACCGTGGTTCAGTCTATAAAAATTGTAGAATGGCGTTGGGTAAAAGCACATAACGGAAATTATCAGAATGAACTTGTCGATAAATTAGCGCGTTCAACTGCCCAAGAATTTCAGAATAATCTGAGCATAACATAAGCACAGGCCATGTCTGAAAAAACTTCATTAGATGAACAGGTAAGTTGTTTGTGGTGCGAGAAACAAGAAAAACTATTAGTTCGATGGGCTGAGAAAGGTGCTGGCTATCGCTGGCTTCACAATCACTCTCGTCTTTTTTATAAAAAGCAGAATGACTGGCTCGCGTATCCGTCTATCGTAATAGCTTCTATTACGGGTGTGGGTGGTTTTGCGGTATTAAATCCGAGTGGTAATGATGGAGTAAGTAGTGAGACGAAAACTCGTATTATGATCATCCAATATTTCTTTGCCTTCCTTAATGTTTTGGCGGGAATTTTGACGAGTATATCCAAATTTAGTCAGGCTTTAAGCTTATCGGAAGCACATTCTGCTATGTGTGTACAATGGTCGAAGTTCTATAGGAATATAGATATGGAGTTATCATTGGACGTGAAACACCGGGTCCCTGTTGTGGAGTTCATGATGAAATGTAGGGAAGAGTATGATCGACTGTTGGACGAGGCACCGGATATTCCATCTGTTTCTATACAGGCATTTCAAGTTCAGTTTCCCGATAAACCCAACAAACCGGATGTGTGCAATGGACTCAGTATCGTTGTGAATGATGAAACAAATTCTGTTATCGCTTCAAAACGAGCTGTTAATAGATGGTTAGGCGCTTTTTCAAATATAACACAGAGAAGGAAAAGTAAGGACATGTCTTATCAAGATGACGAACTTAACAGGGTAGATTCTGTATGATCTCCCTCGTCTTCTCGTACATCTTCTCATGGTATCTGTTCGTAAACCCTTTCTTCAATCGTCCGTTCTCGACCACGTTCGATTTAAGAGAGTCCCATAGTTCGAGGCGGTTTTCGAGAAACGCTTTGAACTTTTCGGGATCGCTAGAAGACTTATATCGAAGTTTTTCACTGTTCATAGCCTTTTCAAGTGCCCGCTTTTTTTGTTCGTTGTACATTTTGAGTCGTTCACCGTATGGTACAGACGTAAACGTTGCATCCTCTTTCTTTTGCATTTATACTACGTACGCTCCATAACTTTAATATCCATATCTAAGAACTCTTGTAGTTACTCCGGGATATTGTCTAGAGAAATACATCTTAGCACCCCAATCACTATGTCCGATCGTGCTAGGTCCCGATCTATCTATTTTCATGTACTTACGCAAATCTTTGTAGTACACACGGGCTCCTTGGGCTATTATGTCTTCATGCTTTAAATCCACGTGATTATCTATAGGAAAGAAGTGTTTGTAATACTTACGCATATTGTCCACATGAATTAAGTAACACTTCATGCTTGTTATCCATTTTACACGCTCTAAACCCTTATCACTTCCCTCCGGGTATCTAGAAAGACAATGGAAGAAGCAAATTTCAAAATCATCACCCATAACGTCTATCACGCTCTGAATCTGATCAAACAATTCTGGACTCTTGATAATAACATTATCCTCAAATATAAGAGCATATTTTAGACTCTGCGAAAATGCTCGTTTGTAACACTGCATATGCCCCATGTAACATCCTATAGCTCCCATATCGAAATATGTGATATCAGGTCGAATTTCGGTCGTTCTATAATGTAACTTGAGCGCCTCGTTATAATACTCACTCTTCACTAAGTGTTTGAACTTTTCAGCATTTTCTACTATCTTCGTGTCCGTTCCATATACCGTTTCTATGGGTATGGTTTTATCGTACTGTCTAAAAAACTTCTTCTGTCTCCTGTGAGACGTTGGTAATGTGAGAAGGAAGCACTTATAATCAACCTTTTTTCTTCTTATCATCACCATGTACAGAAGTATCAGGACAGTGATCAACAAAAAATAAGTCAACCACATTTAATATATATCTATATAATAAATGTTCATCCCATTTCTTATGCTTATGACGACCATATTTTATGGTTTCGTCTATAAACTAATGTTTAAAAAGGAAGACTTCGGATTCACGGACAGTGGTTTAGATCCATGGTATTTTGCATTTACAACAATGTCGACGGTTGGGTACGGTGACATGGCCCCTAAGACAAACGCCGCCAAATTAGTTGTCATGACTCAACAGGCGTTCCTTATCATGGAAGGTTTAGCGGGTGCATTTCTTTTACTTTCCAGTAAGAAAAACAACGCCAACCTTAAGAATGTAAAAGCTGTTTAAAAATATGACGATATAATAATTTATGAACGCTTTAAGACGTATTGCTTCTTTGCATAACCAGATACGACCACACGCGGCCGCTATAGCAGTCAATGAACGAATATTGTTTCCAGAGAGTGAAAAGTCGGCAGCACCCCTAATGGATGACCCGCGCGAACTAGATCTATACGAAGCACCCCTATATCCTAATAGTTTTTCAATGTCTGTAAACGTAAATCACGATGAACAATTTATTCACTTGAAGACACAATCTATGTCCGATTTTGAAAGACTGACTATTTACATAAAAAACAAAACGAGACTACGAACGTTATACCCTAACTATATTATTCAGGAGCTTCACACTTAAAAAGAATGTAACATATCACTATATGTGTTTTGACTTTTTATTTAGAAAAAAGTATAACCCCTTACATAACTCATATACACGACGTTTTGTGTGTTCGTGTGATCTATGTGGGAGTCAATTTAATAATATGAAAGATCTCATTACACATCTAGGTGGTCATACGACTACAGAAATTAATAAAGTCTTAAGGGCTAATTATGGTATCGTCAGATGTCATAAGTGTTGGTGCTCGTTTCGAACCGTCAAGGATATGAGTGAGCATACGTGCGCACAGTTTGACCCCCACGGTGTTATACAAAATCTTACTCCCGTTGGTAGTGCAGATAGTCTTGAATCGGTGCTTATTCATGAAGATTCTCCGGTTTAGGTTTGACCGTCCAATTGCCATTCATGAGAGATTCACGAATTTCCCAGTCTGTGAGCTTCACGGTTCTCATAGGGGGAGTAACGAGTGCCCCCTCATTTACCACTCTACAGTGGTATCCTCCAACCCTACATGCATGATCGAGTTCGTATCTCGACGCAAATTGGATATACGGTGAATAAGAATCCATCTCAGCTTCTAGAAGCGTTTTATATCTAAACGCATCATCGAATGTCAGGAAAGCGACAATAAAATGTTGAGGGATGTCGTTTTCATCTCTATCCGTAACGGAATAAATTCCTTCTTCATGTCCCACCTTGTGAAACGCGAGGACATGAAAAAGATCGTGACCAGAAACCTTTTCGAGCGCCTTGCTGTTATCGTAATCGAGTGCGTAATAACTTTTAGTGACCACCTTTTTCGCTCTGGGCTTGAAGCGAATGGGTCTAGGTTGAAAGGCGGGTTGTCTGAGTGCAAACATTTTAAGATGTACACATATATTTTATGTGCGACTTAGGTGCTTAAAAGAAATATCAACTATATATTCATGAATCTCGAACCATACGAGAGACGTCTATATTCTCAAAATGGGGAAGATGGTATTTTACAAAAACTAATTCGTCTTCTTTATCAAGATTATACGCGTAAATATTACGTTGAATTCGGTGTCGAAAATGGTTCTGAATGTAACACGAGACTATTGAGAGAATTGTGTGGATGGACTGGTCTACAAATGGACGGAGGTAATGAACAATTACGTATAAATTTAAGACGAGAGAAGGTCACGCGTGAAAATGTCGTAGATTTGTTTCGCAAATATAACGTTCCCAATCATATTAATTGTTTATCAGTTGATATAGACTATAACGACTTTTATTGTCTGGGAAAAGTGTTGGAACATTACACGTGCGATATCATCGTATGCGAATATAATGCATCCATTCCTCCACACGAAGATAAAGTTGTTCCATATGATCCTAGTAAAACGTGGGATGGGACAAACTATTTCGGAACTTCCCTATTATCTCTTACTAAATTGTGTAATAACCATAACTACACCCTAGTATATTGCGAAAGATGTGGAGTGAACGCATTTTTCGTGAGAACAGACTTACTTCACGAAAGAGACGTAGAGATTTTAAACGTGGATGATGTAGATAAAGTATTTAAATCTGTTAACTATGGGGGGTTTTTAAATCCAAACGCCGGGTTAGGTACGGGTCATGTATGCGACCATCTTAATCGTCAATATATAACGTACGACGAGGCGCGTTCATTATACCTCTAATCATTCTTTTCAAAGGCCTCGTCGCCGAACGTATCTTGAAGCAGTTGCAGCATTTCTTCGGAAGTTCTAAGCGTTGACTGAGATGAACGCAAATTCCACTTAGCCATTCTCTCGAGCTTGGCGTTCACGCGCTTATATCTCTCGATCTCAATTTCCATTTCACGAATTCTCTCAGCTCCCTTACTGAGAGCCCTGTTTGCGATTTCTTCCTGTGACGGATGTGCGTACATATGCTGACGCCAGTGTCGCACGCGCCTCTTCCTAGTTTCATCGGAAACGGGGACACGGGCAGGCATCTGAGAGCAGGTGATAGTAAACATTTTATATATTCAACGGCTCTACGCTTTAATACTGATTACGCTGCACCCACTCTTGCATTTTTCCTACGCTCCAAATGAGACTCATGATGGCCGCTCCGTTTTTGAAAGTCTCATTTAGGGTGTTCATGTTTGTATATTTTTTGATATATTAGGGGTTTACTTAGGTACCCCCACGCAATGATCCAGTCACCGCTCTAAAAGGAGTAGTAACGGCACTGGTCACGGCACGCCGGGTAGATCTTCCGAAGCCCTGAACAGCTTTACGAGCATTAGAGCAACCTCTAACATTTTGTATTTTAACACATGGGGGGCGACGCGGACCTTCCCCAGCCACTTCTCGCACAAATGCTCTCATAGCTCTATCACTTGTAAGTGCTTTCATCTGCTTCCCTGAAATGACTTTTTGTTGGAATAACATTTTTAAAACCTTCATTAATATTTTAGGATAGTAGCCCGTCATTTGTGCTCTATATTCTATGTTAGCTTCGTTATAAGCTTCAACTAACCCCTGATTACGTGTTTTGTTTCCCTCTTGTACCTCTTTAGAAATGCGATTAATTCTATTCCGTTTAACAAGATTCTTATATTTCATTATTTCTTTCCTAAATTGCCTATACTCAGCGTTGTTCATCTACCATAGTCCAAGATAATTATCGATTAGTCCTAGGCGTTTTACCAGGGGTACGACCAGGGGTACGACCAGGGGCACTACCAGGGGTACGAGCACTGTAGCGGGTACCGGCCGAAGGAGGTGCGTTGCGTCGCAAGCGAGCCGCCCTTGCAGATCTCGTCTCTCGTCTAGACGGCGTCGTCCCTGTGATTTGTCTCGACTCTGGTATACTATTTAACCCCTGTTGTCTCATAGATCTAGGAGGTCTCGGAGGAGGAGATTTTTTATTACTGTTTATCTCCATATTGCCCCGCGGTGGTTTAAATGACGTAAGCTTAGTCATCTTAGTGGGTCGTTTATTAGGTAGTGCATTGTTATTTCTCTCACGTTTTACAACCGGAGTTTGGGCTTTTGTATTTTTATTGGGCGACGCGTTATTATTCCTCTTACGCTTTTCAACCGCCTCTCTCGCCGCCGCTCGAGCCGCTCTACCAAGTGTCTGAGTCTTGGTTTTAGCCGCGTTAGCAGCCGCCTTAGCAGCCGCGTTAGCAGCCTCTTCTCGCTTCGTTCGTTCTCTCGTCTCCCGTGCTTTCTTAATACGTTCTTTCGCAGCCCTTTCTTTTAATAACCGCTTTTGTTCTTGTCTACGTTTATATCGCAATTTTCTTTGACGCTCCTTCTCTTTTGCGCCATCTACACAACCTTCATTACCATCAACTTCACTCCATGAAAGTATAGATCTCGTAGCGGGATCAAGTACACCCACATTATGGTAGACAGAATGTTTAGCTAAACACTGTGGTAAACTACCACTTATAGCATCGACGACTAAACAAGCGCCTTTCTTATCGAGAAGGTCACACAATTTATTACGCCCTTCGCCAAACACAAACGTTTTGGGTCTTTCGTAAATGGGTTCATTATCCGCGAGATGGAGTAATATTTCTTGTGATAATTTTTCACACGCCTGTACGAGTGAACCCGAGTCACTTCCTAGCATACTCGTGATGAAATATAACATTCGACCAACTTTATCGTCCGCGTTTAATCCCCGTTTATTTGCATCCGATATGATGGTTTTTAAAGGTGTATTATAAGCTTTCCTAGATTTACGATAAATATCCGTACCCAATAATTTAACTAGCGTTTTATGCGCCTTTTTGGTATTAAAATCGTTTAAGTTGAGCTGAGCGGGATCTATTCTCTTTAAATTATTTCTCGTGTTTTCGGTACCTATGATATTTTTGAAGGTATTAGTCGCACGTGATCCAGTAAAATCGTGAAACGTATCTAAAATACTGAGAAATGCTTCTATGAAAGGTAAGTTTGTGGTATGAGTACCGGATGGGTATGCGAAAACCCAATAAAACAAAATGAGCGCCTTTTTATCCGCGGAAAACTTATGAAAATTTGCACCCACCTCCCGATTACCTTTTTCTTGTATATTTCGAGTATCTAAGAACCATTTAAACAGGGGTCCTTTAGTGATAATGGGTCTACCACCCGGTGTTATCAACTCTTGCATCCTATTAGGGTGATTCTTCATCGGTGTATTTCGGTTAGGAATTTCAAAAGCGTTCCGGACGGTCTTTAATTTGGACTGTAAAAATTTGGTTATTCTATTTACATTACCCGTTGGTACATCATAATAATTTTGTGGTTTGACCGTTTGATATATGGTAGGAATCTGTCGCACCACGGCTGCTAACGCGGCTACTCTATCCATAGTAACGAAATATGCATCATTATACATGGTACGATTGGATGATTCTTGATCGAACATACTGAGATATGCCTCCTCTAGCGTAACATCCTTGGATGGATCATTTATATCGTCCATGATATGAACATTATTAGGACGAGTTAGAAATAAATCCCCGGCTTGAACTTTGGACACTAACAGGAACTGAAAATAGTCGAGTAACCTTTTATATTCTAAAGGACTTCCACGGACCTTTATGTTCTTACCGGAATTGGATATAGATTTAAGTAAGTTAGTCAGTTCCATAACAGATGGAGCATTACCACTTAAAGGAGCTGTTCTAGCTAACTTGTATCCACGGGTTCCGTTATCAATCAAACCAACAAATTTTCTTCTATTATCGTAATTTCGTATAAAGTTTGACCTGTTATTAGCCTTCTTCAAGATACTAAACCCGGCATTACCGGTCGCCATCTGTGTGATACTCTTATTCAAGCCCCATGAGCTCGTGACCACCAATGATGGGTGAGTCATATCCGCTGGCTGTGATAATACATGCTTAGCGAATGGACTATTGTATGTGACGTCATTATCGAAGGAATATCCTGTGGGGGTTTCCTTTATAATGACGAATATCGGTTTATCGGAACACGACATATATTAATGTCTCAGATTAAAATTTAAGCATCGAGTTTAAATTCTTCGTGGTGGAAGAAGAAATACGTTTCGCATTTTTAACAATACCTTCAAATTTACGAGCCCACGTGTTTTGGATATCTAAGGGAACTGTACCGTTAAGAGTATTTGTCTGTTCGAACAGTTGTGAATACCTTTCATCGTTTGATGATATACCGGCAATCTTATCAATGGATAGAAGCATTAGAATAACATACCTCCAAAATATCCTCCGCGGTAAATTATCTCTCATTTCATACGTGAAAGTAAGGTACGTATTCACGAGCTGTTGACGCTTAGACCTGATATCCAGCTTATTATTCAACATTCTACCACTCGCTACATTCTGTGTAATTTTGGGTGTGGTACCAGTCTTAGTAATAGTTACTGTTCGAGACATCTAATATCTTCTGAGATTTTAATCCATGAACTTCAAAGGTAGTTTTTTGTATAGTTCCACCCAGCTCAAAACGCTTATATCGTCCTTCTTGCACCATTCGTATTCTTTACCATTATACCCTGCGAAATGATACGCGTCCATGCCCCAGTGTTTACAAACGCCACAAGTCGTGTCGCTATCGTCTATGATCGTGTCGAGATTAAGGGAGTGACATATATCGTATTTCTGAATTTCGTAACTCGTAAAACTATTCGTCAAAATAACGTCGTCAAAAATACCCGGGAAATATTCATTTAACCAGTCTTCGGTCTTCTCTCTAACGCAGTCGTGACGCCCCGTGACGATGTACATCTTATCTATATAGGGGCGCATGAGTCGGAGAACTGCTTGGGAATACTCGATAGGCTGGAGTGCATCGAATGCCTCGGAATCATAAAATTCTCGCACCATCTTCCGGGATTGGGGTTCTGTTATGTTAAACATTTCACGGTACACGTATCTACATTTTTCAGTTGGCATTTTTAACTTTTTATACTTAGCCATGGGTCTAACAAACGGTACGAGAACTTCATCAACGTCAACGGCAATTCGATTCATTTACATATTCATAACAAATTATTCATAGTCTCTAATCGCAACTCCCACTGGGAACCTGGGAACATTCTTGTCGGTCAAGTTCTGAAATCTCACGGTAAGCATCTTACCAATGAAACGTTCCTTGTTCGCGTATTTATACTCACGATCCTCCAGGGTACCTTCCGGGCGTGCATTGAACACGTTACCCTCTTCCGTCTTGCAGATCCAAACGACGCACTTTGCATCTCGACCGTGCCCAGTCGTGGCTCCGATGATCTCGTACTCCTCCGTCTGAAAATCCTTGTGCTTGAGAAGGTAGTTGCTTCGCTGACCAACTTCGTATACACTGAAGCGGTCGCGAATCATCGTACCCTCGTGACCCTCTTCGACGTGCTTCTTATGCACCTTGGGAAGATCCTTCTTAGATTTTACGAGTGTCGTTTTGACATACTCGTAATGGGGGTTGTAGATAGAGTCGTTGACGTATTCCCAGCGTTGCTCGAAAGTCATCTTGTCTCGAGCGAGGGCTTCGGCTCTGAGATCAAAGAAGTCGAACACGTGAAACTTGAGTTTCAGGGGATCCGTCTTGAAAGTGCTCGTGAGCTCTTCGAACGTCATGTTGGGGTCAAACGCCTCACCGTCGACGTATTGACCCGCCTTGAGACCCTTACCGAGAACCTCGGTCCCGGGAATAATCTTCCCGGTCCTCGAGATGCCGCCGTCCTTAGACACCAAGAGACGAACACCGTCGAGTTTGGGTTGAACGTAAAAAGGTTCAGAGATGTACTTCTCACGATCTTCCCACTTGTTCGCCAACATGGGAAGAATGGCCGTCGCCTTGGTGTTCGCATTCTTCCACATGGTCTTCGCGCGCTTCGTCGCACTCTCAAAACCGAGAGGGACTTCCGTCACGGATGTAGCCTCCTTGCCTCCAACCTGTCCAGTTGCCTTCACGATGCACCAGACATTATTGATCTCCTCGACGCGAATGTCGAGGTAGCGCTTCTTGCCGTTTTTGTCGGTAGTAAAAATTGTATTCATATTGTAGAATGATTCCAGTAGTAAATTATGAAAGGATGGAGCGACTTAAGCCTCCTCCGATAACGACGGTTCAAATGAATATGAATACAATCAGTATTGGGTTCATCATCTTAGGTGTGATTTTCTTATATAGACGAAATGTTAAAGTTACGCGGGCCCGTGAACGATCCCGTATTTGATACAATCGTCAAGGTTCAAATATACGTCCTTGGTCATGAATTCGTCTAGGGTTTCCTTAGGAATATCCGTAGCTGATCTATATAATTTTTTAATAGTTTTCATTATTTTTTTGCATGTTTTCAATTCGTCTTTGAGTTCTTGATATTTACCAAAAAATCCGGATGAAAGTTGATGGATCAAAATAAATGCATTTGGAGACATGAGTCTTTTTGAACCTCCCATTAGAATAAATGTTGCGGCGCTACAGCAATTACCTTCAGCTATACATTCTACATTTACCCTTGCACTTTTTAGAGTATCCATCATAGATAAGCCAGAAAACACATCACCACCTTCACTATGAATGTGAATTCTGATCAATGGGTTGTATCCCGCTAGATCTATGGACTTTTTGAGTAGATCAATCTCGAGTTTTCGAAATTCCTGAATAAACTCGAGACTATTAGGACGATCTACCTCGCCATAGTAATAAATATCACATCCAATCACGCGGATGATATCGGCGGTAGACTCTTCGTTATCACTATCAGAACTACTCATTGAGTATGTTTCGCATTTTCTTTTTAACTTTTGCAACTTCGGTTGCTTTTAGTTTGTTGCCAACGGCGAGATGGTTCATGATATCAAAATCGAGAGGTGTGAGTTTGTATTCGATTAAAGGGTCTAGATTACCACTAATAGCATATGTTCTAAGTAGTGATAGTTCTTCTGGACCCAATTTGGTTGTGTGTCTAGCTTGTATACTTTTCAGCTTGTTATGACGCATTTTGAAGTTTCCGTATTTAGTCCACGTACTTCCAGGTTGGACCTTTTCCGGCTTCATGGGTTCTCCTATATTAAATTTAGGTACAGCCATTCCCGCCGTGATATAGTACGGCATGTAATTCCAATCACCCTTATACATAACGGTATCGTATATATCGGCGATAGACAAAGACTCGATGATTTGGTATACATTACTGTTTGCACATGATAAATAGTTTCCATGTATAACATCGCATACATGACCATGTTCGTGTACTGTTTGTGAAACGTCAAATGATCCACCTTTACGGCACAATATATCTATCACGATGTCTTTTGAAGTTTTAAATACATCTTTCTCGTCAGAAAAGTTTAAGTAGTCGTAAAAATTCCTGATATTTCCATTGCACTTTTCGGCGGCTAACCGGGCACGAGGATTGTCGCATGCAAGAGAAAATATAGCGTCGGGTGTGCGCTTCGGAATTATGATAAGCTTAAAATTGGGTAGCATATGTATAGAGTTCGACGTCACTACAACAGACCCCCGTGTAATCCTTTCATTTCGCTCTGATATCTTATCTATTATCTGTTTATGACCATGAACAGACGCATCATACCCGTCTATGAGAACGTGATAAGAAGTATCTCCTATCAAGTTCATGAAAGAACTCTTTTTTTGAAAAAGTTCAGAATGTAGTTCTATCGTGTTAGAGTGATTAAGTATCGTATCGACAACAAAAGATTTACCGCATCCAGTAGGACCACACACGAACACGTTATGTCCTTGGGATACATATTTCTCGAGTAGTTCTATTTCGTGATGATGAAGCGTCGGTGGTCTTTCTTTTTTTTGTGGGATTATTTTAATGAAGGAGTCCATCACTGATGACTTTACTGATCAGGCTTTAGATATTATTTTAGAGAATGATACACTTCAGACAAGGATACTAGAACCAATCAAACGAAAGGTTTTTCCTTATTTGGTATGCATTGCAGTCTTTAATATTATGTTGTTCGTCATGATTGCGTATCTGACTAGACGTCTTTCTCAGATTCTATAACCACCGATAATTCCCTTGGAGTGGACTCACCTGTCCGTATAGCCCCAAGCTCTTTCTGTAGTTCGTCGCGCATCGCATCTTCCGAAATGAACATATCGATAGGCTGTATATGCATGATTTCTGGTTTGAAGAATTCAGAATCATCTGGGAACTGCCTCTCGAACGCCTGAATAATGGAATACGGAAGGGGTGGTGACTGCTCGATAAGCCTGTCGTACTCGGCTCTGCACGTCTCTATCATCACAGAACCGTCACAAGAACGTTCTTGGATAGGAAGAGAAAGCTCTAACCGAATTGTACGCGAAAGCTTACCGTACTGCAGTGACGCAACCCTGCAACCCTCCATTAATTCATTAATTTTTAGGAACTGCATTATAGTGGCAATAATCCCAGCGATCAGGTTAAGACCGCCAATCATGGCTGGTGCAGAACCTCTTATGCTTTCTGGAAACGACTGCTGCGCAAAGTTAGCCGTACCCGTGATCGTCGATAACACGATGACTGGTAAAGTAAAACGCATACTCTGTTTCTTGAATACGAGATACGCATGGTTATGCATGTATCTGTAACAGGCCGAGGCTTCACCCCACGTTTTCAAAATCTTTTCCTGTGAAGGATGCCAAACTCGTTTTACCTTTTCTTTTGGTTGGACTTTTTTCTTTTCTTTGTCCATACTAATAGATATGAACATAATTTTTTTGATTCACGTCTTACTTTTTTGCCTGGCTTTAATTATACCATTTACAAAAGTGGAGAAATGGTTAGTCATGTATTCGTTGATAATACCATTTCTATTTTTACATTGGGCGACGAACGATGATACATGCGCTCTTACTGAACTCGAGATAGCAATCACCGGTAAACCCAAAGAACAAACGTTTTTTGGTAGACTCGTGAGTCCCATATTAAAACTCGACACCAAGACATCAAATGACGCACCAAAGTATATCTTATTTGCGCTATGGATGTTAGTTCAATTTAAACTTGATAGAGTCCCAGCTGCAAAAATAATCTCAAAGATATATAAATGAAAAACAGGAACAAAACTGTTATGAATTTTGTCATGGTCATGGTATTACTGGGTACTATTGCTTACCTTTTGTCCAGACCTATACACAGTAAAGTTGTTCGCGTCCCCTATCCAGTTCATGTCGCCCCACCGATCGAGACACGCCCTAGACAGCCGGAGTACAGGGATCCCCCTATAAAAACATATAAACCTAAACGTGTCCAACAGATGGGTATTCTCGTAGGAGAAAATGAAGAGATGCTTCCCTTATATGGCAAAGAGGTGAGAGGGCGCCGAGATCAATATCATTATTACACATCAACTCCGGGTGATCAAATATACTCTATCCCGGTCACGGTAAATGGTAGAGACTGTATGGATGATTATGGATGTAAGGAAATATACGGTAACGAGACTGTTAGTGTATTAGGTAAAGCTGCACCGTATCAGGCTAAACTTTACAGAACCGACCACTTTTTTTAATCTCGGTATATATAAATGGTAGATATCCGAACAAAGGCCCGGAGAAAGGGTATTCGTTTGACGAGAGATAATAAAGGTAAACGCGTAAAAAAGACGAATGAAGCTTTACGAAAGGAGATTAATTTACGCGATTTAGCTGCTATGAAAAATCGCGTAACTCAAGCTGCCGCTACTATGCGTACGTGTCGTCAACTCGTTAAGAATCGGTGCACGTGCGCCATGAAGAAAACGAGTCCAGTGCGCCCCCCTCCACCACCTCCACCACCTCGGCGTATGCCGATGGCCCGTCCAGCTCCCATCAGACGTCCCACGATGCCTAGAAATCTACTTACACAGCTTCAAAAGAATTTAAATCGCCGTGGTCTTAGACAAATCGCAAACCGAAACGCGAGGACATCAATCGCTTAGCTCCAGTCATACTCGGTTTAGACCACAATAGCCACCTAGACCAGAATCCAGCTGTTTTTAAACCAGCTTTAGACCACGTTTCACCCATACGTCCATGGCGTGCGAGATATCTCTTCATACGCGATGGATCTTTGTGGATCGTATAATCAGAATATCCAGCACCACCAAAATCTACGTGGGATCCATCTTCAAAGGTCACCCTATATTTCTTTTCAGGGTTAGGACTTTTTTTAAGTGTGACCTTCATTTGTATGAACCCAGAAAAAAAACTCTTGTAATTATATAAAATGGCTAATAACAATATCGCTAACATCCCCGTCTGGGTCCTCCCGCTCCTTCTCATAGTAGGCGCTATCGTAGCGATGATACTGGTTGGGTCAGGTATGGGGTCCAAGCTCCCGTTCAACCCCTTCAGCTCAAAGCGTTCGCGGAAGAGGGGTAGAAGTGGCTATTGCTCTCGTTGCGGGATGTTCGGTGGAGCGTGTAAATGTCCAAAAGGTAAGTGTGCGTGTGGAAAATGAGATTTAGGTAGAGTCGGATATTCATCCGCTCGTTTAGGCGTTTTGCATATGGTATCACCACAGTGATCCCTATTCTGGTAAATAGAGTTTATGGAAACTGAGTTCTCGCTACACGATTTAAGTGACCATCTACCGAGTACAGGTTTTTCTACTTTAAAAAACAAATCAATAACTTTCTTAATCATACATCATATACGTATTGTTCTTTTAAACTTCAATAAGTGTGTGTTGTCCAAAATAATTGCGCTGCGCCATGAGAAAAGCCATAGACGTTTTTTGTTGATGAATAAAATCATATTGGTTAATAGCTGCATGAACAGCCGGACACGGAACACCCGCGGTCATGCAGTGTAACGCAAAAATGCGTGCGTCTAGAATATGTTTATCCATGATGCCGTGAAGTTCACTCCCGATGAGCGGACACTCGATGATAGTACCCCTAGACCATGCGTTTACCACATCTACTCTAGAGGCGTTCCTTGTGTCCATCAAGCTATACCCCTCTAGAAGTGAGGCGGCAAACGTAAATCGCAGTGTATTCATAGCGATAGAAGGTTTAAATGAAGCAGTAATCTTCTGTTTTGTACGAACGGACTTGACATACTTACTCGTAATTCGAGTGTTCACCGCAGAGTTAATCACGGGTGTAGGAATTTCATATTCCAAACCAATTTGAGAACACCAGAGCCCCGTGCTGTTCATCTCAGCAACGTCAGAGATCTTCTTCATGTCATAATTCTCAAGCACCTTCAATGCGGAACGCACGATGTATCCATCCATATCAGTACCGATAGCTTGTTCCAAACTCTTCTGCATGCGATCGTCGTCGTGATCACAATAAGCGTATAGATCAGCCACAGCTTGCAGCATACCATATTCAACCCCGTTGTGAACCATCTTCGTAAAATGTCCAATTCCGTAGTCCTCGCCCATATAGGTATGCCTCTTAGCAATTTTAGACAAGAATGACTTGTTCATCTCGTAAGCATGCTTGGTACCCCCTAGCATGAGAGCGGGTCCCTGGCGAGCACCTTCGGCTCCACCCGAAAGACCTGTACCTAGATAGTTTACCTTGTGGGCCTTACATCTAGACCCCCGAGTTCTCGATACTCTGTAATGTTCATTTGAACAGTCTATGATCGTATCACTGGGTTTCATGTGTTTAAGCAAAACCCTAACAGTATCGTCGGTCGCCTGGCCATGGGGAAGAGCTGTGAAAATGACACGCGGCCATTTCATAGCATCTACCATCTCACCGATGGATTCGTGACCATATACATTTTCGGATTGTTCTTCAAGTGTAACAACTTTAGAATGTGTCTTGTTAAACACGTGCAACTTCTCCTTCTCTTGAATGTTCAGAGCAAGATTTTTTCCGATAGAACCCAATCCGATTACGCCAATAGAACTCGTCATTGTAATCTATAATGTCTGGATTTATTTAAGCTGCTTAAAACTTATTTCATCATATAAGATAGATGCGTCCTGTAATGAGTTTATCTGTACCGCGTATTTTCCGCGCACCGAATATTAAGGTGGAGAATTCGGAACAACCTGAATACAAGCCCAGATCATTTAGTCAGTTTATGAAAGGGCTCGATAATAAAGAATTTCCACAGGTACTCGTGCGACCCGCTAAGAATCAGGCCGTCTTCGCTGAAGAGAATGGAGATTACGGAGATGTCGCAATCGTTCAATCTGACATGTTTTGGGAGAAGTTGATTGAAAGTGAAGCAAACGTAAACATAGACACCTCGCAACCACAGAATCTCGCTGAAAATGTTATCGTAGGATTTTTCATCTTGTACGCTTTCACCATGTTCCGCGCCATATTTGGAAGTACGGATGGAGGTGGGATGGGGATGCCCAACCCCTTTCTCAAATCAGCAGACTTCGCTATGGAAGAGAACGTAGAGACGCGATTCACTGACGTTGAAGGTATTGACTCTGCTAAATATGAACTGGAAGAAATCGTCGACTTTCTCAAGAATCCCTTGCGATATTCGGGTAGCGGGGCGAAGATTCCTCGGGGTGCCCTTCTTTCGGGTTCACCCGGAACCGGTAAAACACTTCTCGCTCGAGCGATTGCAGGTGAATCGAGTGTTCCTTTCATTCAATGTTCGGCAGCGAGCTTTGTTGAAATGTTCGTAGGTGTAGGAGCTAAGCGTGTACGGGAGCTCTTCGAACAGGCAAGGACTAATCAGCCCTGTATCGTGTTCATCGACGAAATTGATGCTGTGGGTAAAAAGCGTGCAGGTGGGTCCATGCCTGGTAACGACGAACGTGAGCAGACGATTAATCAACTTCTTACCGAAATGGATGGATTTGATGACAACACTGGAATTGTCGTCATCGCAGCTACTAACAGGAGCGACATTCTAGACGAGGCCCTTCTTCGCCCGGGTAGGTTCGATCGCAAAATTCAAGTGACTTTACCAAGTGTTAAAGGTCGTAAAAAGATTCTCGGAGTACACGCTCGAGGTAAGAAGCTTGATAAGAATGTGAGCCTTGGAAATCTCGCGAGACAAACCACGGGGTTTTCAGGCGCCGAACTCGCCAACCTATTGAATGAGTGTGCAATTCGTGCCGTGAGAGATGGAGATGGTACCATCACGGAAGCTATCGTGGACGATGTGTACCAGAGACTGATCGTAGGGGCAAAAGGTGACACGACGTTTACAGGTCACAAGAAGGATGTTATCGCTTTCCATGAAGCGGGACACGCTATCACGGGTGCAGTCATTCCTGGCTACGATCGCGTGCGTAAAGTTTCCATCATTCCTAGAGGTGCAGCCGGTGGTGTGACCTTCTTCCAGCCTTCGGAAGAGGATGCAGAATCGGCTCTCTACACGAAGCGGTATCTCAAGAATCAGATGATCGTAGCTCTAGGTGGGCGTGCAGCCGAAGAGCTCATCTTTGGACCCGATAATATCACCACGGGTGCTTCGTCTGACTATGCACAAGTGTATAAGATCGCCCGGGAGATGGTTACTACATATGGTCTAGGTGACAACAACTTCGATTACCGAAACCTATCACCCGCGGCTGCACTGATTGTCGATAAAGAGATTAACGATCTCGTGGATGAGTGTTACAAGCGCTCGAAAGAACTCCTGTCTATTAACATGCTTGAACTTAAACAATTGAAAAATAAGCTTATTGAAGATGAACTTGTAGATGGGTCATGGGTGTATGAACTGTTTGGGGGTGAAATTTCGTGTAACAGTGTAGACAAGTGGGATGATGAAAATGTTTCGTGTACGTTCGATTGAGGTGTCCGACCGGTCGGACACCTTGTAAAAATAAGACCAAAAAAAA
>CEVR01017955.1_pt1 | contig 30878 bp, 29 predicted proteins | sample 356541 | NCBI WGS metagenome assembly CEVR01 (sample SAMEA2623734, study PRJEB7988) | marine metagenome | isolation source: saline water (ENVO:00002010), including
TATGACGTAAGTCATTTTTCAGGTGATAATGCTGTAGCATCATGTGTGGTATTCTCTTCGCAAGGACCAGAAAAAAAGAATTATAGATTATTTAATATTCCTAGAGATTTATCCGGTAATGATATTGGCTCGCTTGAACATGTTATGGAGAGAAGAATCAAATACTATGCTGATTCAGAGTTAAAACCTGATGTAATTTTAATTGATGGTGGTAAAAATCAACTTAATTTTGTTAAGTCAATTATTAATAAATCAGACCATCATGACATTAAGGTTATTTCAATCGTAAAAGGCTCAAAAAGGGTAAGAGCTACTGAAACCATAATTAGTGAAGATGGTATTATTGAGTTAGACAAATATTCTAAGGCTTTTTTAATTCTTCAAGAGATTCGTGATGAGTCGCACAGGTTTGCAATTCGAGCACAAAGAAATAAAAAAAGAAAGAAAATTTCTCATTCTGAATTAGACTCCATCAAAGGTATTGGGGAAGTTCTAAAAAAACGTCTTTTAACAAAATTTAAAAGCATTAAAAATATTAAATCTGCTGATCTTAACGAATTAATGACTGTTGAGGGCATAAATGAGAAAATAGCCAAAGAAATATTAGATAAATTTAAAAATGACTAATTTTATAAACTTTATTACGATTGCTAGAATATTTTTAGCACCAATAATTTTGGTTTTTTTAATATTTGGGAACTATTTAGTTTGTGTTTTGCTATTTTTTTTAGCTGGATTGACTGATTACTATGACGGTTACTTAGCAAGAAAATATAATGCAGAGTCTGAATTAGGAGAAATCCTTGACCCTATTGCTGACAAGATTCTAATCGTTTTTATCTTGATAGGTCTTTCAGTAGAGCTTGATAGCCAATTAATGGCTCTGTTAAGTTCGCTAATTATTGCTAGAGAAATAGGAGTTGCTGCTCTAAGGGACTACTCTGCAAGAAATAATTTATCCGATAGAACAAAAGTGACATTTTTAGCAAAAGCTAAAACATCTATTCAATTACTTACCATAGGGTTATATTTATTAGCATTAGCTATTAGTTTTAATTTGTTAATTGTTATTAGTGATATCTTTCTTATAATTGCTACTTTTATTACTCTATATACAGGCTATCAGTACACCCTTAACGTATTTAAAAAATGAAGATCTCAGTAGTTAGTGGTGGATTTGATCCAATTCATTCTGGTCACATATCATATTTAAAATCTGCAAAAGAGATTTCTGATCATCTTATAGTGGCTCTTAATAGTGATGAGTGGTTGATTAATAAGAAGAAAAAAGTTTTTATGTCTTTAGAGGAAAGGAAAAATATCCTTTCAAATATTGAGTGTGTTGATGAGGTTATAACATTTAGTGATGATGATGCTGGAAGTTGCATTAACGCATTAGAAAAGATCAAAGATAAATACCCAGATGAGACTATTATTTTTTGTAATGGTGGTGACAGGACAAATAAGAACATACCTGAGATGATAGTAAAAGATATTGAATTTAAGTTTGGTGTTGGCGGTAATGATAAGAAGAATTCTTCATCATGGCTTTTAAAAAACTGGAATTATGGCAGTGAGAATAGGGTGTGGGGAAATTTTTATAATCTTTATGACTCAAAAGAGGTCAAGGTAAAAGAGTTGGTAGTAAAACCAAAAAAAGGTATGAGCTATCAAAAACATAATCATAGAAGTGAAATTTGGCTTGTTATAAAAGGTTCTTGTGAAGTTAATTATGCAAATGATAATCCTGAGTCAAAAAAGACTGTAGTTTTAAATAAGTTTGATAAGTTTATTGTGGAAAAGGGACATTGGCATCAAATAACAAATCCTTTTGAAAAAGATTGTCATTTAATTGAATTGCAATATGGCAATTCTGTTGTTGAAGATGATATAGAGAGATTGAGTTTTTATGAAGAGAAAAAAACTTAACTTTTGCTTTTATTTATGAATTTTATGAAATAAACTCTGCAGTCACTAGGCTGGATGGCAGAGTGGTTATGCAGCGGCCTGCAAAGCCGTTTACTCCGGTTCGATTCCGGATTCAGCCTCCATTGATATTATGAAAATTGGAATTGTCGGATATGGTTTTGTTGGTAAAGCTCTCGCTAATGGGCTCAATGATGATGTTGAGATTAGTAAGATTGATCCAAAATTTAATACCACAGTCGAAAATTTAATTGAATTTAATCCTAGTATCATATTTGTTTGTTTGCCAACTCCAATGTTGGATGATGGTAGTCAAGATATTTCCATTATAGAAAAAGTCTTAAATGACTTAAAAAGCAAAGATCTCGAATCTCTTGTGGTCATAAAGAGCACAGTTCTTCCAAAAAATATTGAAAATATTCAGAAAATATTTCCAAAGCTTGTTTATAACCCTGAGTTTTTGAGAGAAAAGTCAGCAAATGATGATTTTATAAATTCAAAACTTATTATTTTTGGTGGAGACAGGTCAAACTCAGAATTTCTAGCTTCATTTTATGATAAAAATACAAAATGCAAATGTAAGGATTATATTTTCACAGATGCAGAATCCGCTTCTTTAGTTAAGTACACCATTAATTCTTTTTTGGCTACAAAAGTTATTTTTTTCAACGAGATATTCAATCTATTTAATCAAATTAATTCTAATGAGAGCTGGGACAATTTTACTTCTATTATCTCCAAAGATGAGAGGATTGGAGATTCTCATATGATGGTTCCAGGACATGATGGGAGATTTGGTTTTGGAGGAGCTTGTTTCCCTAAAGATACTTCTGCGTTGATAAACTATGCAGACAGCTTAGATGTTGACTTAAGTCTAATAAAAGATGCTATTAAGCAAAATAATAAAATAAGATCAACCTACAAGAAACAGACTGAAAGAGAGAAAGAGCAGAACATTAGCTTTAAGGATTACAAAGAGAGTGAGTAAACTTAAAAACTTTTCGTGACATAATATGATATGTGTCTGATTTATTAGGATTTTATGAGTACAGATATTTTTTTAAGTAATCTAAATAACATTTTCGATGAAAATTGCATTAAGACTGATTCTTTAAACAAAGAAAAGTATCGTAATGATTGGTCTACTGATCATCAATCTAATCCAATTGCAGTTGTTTTTCCTAAAGAAACAGAACAAGTTATTGAAGTATTAAAATTATGTAATGAATTTAAATATCCTTTAATAGGATCGGGAGGAAGAACAGGCTTATCAGGCGGGGCATCTGCTACTTCGGAGGAGTTGATAGTTTCATTTGATAAAATGAATTCAATTTTAGAATTCGATGAGAATTCAAATACAGTTTTATGTCAACCAGGTTTGATAACTCAAAATTTACAAGCTTTTGCTGATGACAATAATTTATATTACCCTGTAGATTTTTCATCAGCCGGATCTTCACAAGTCGGAGGGAATATTGCAACAAATGCTGGAGGAATTAGAGTATTAAAATATGGATCGACCTCTCAATATGTAGAAGGTTTGGAAGTAATCACTGGAGATTCTTCACACTTCTGTATGGATGATATGCTTGTTAAAAATGCTACTGGCCCAAATTTAAAAAATTTATTTATAGGTTCTGAAGGAATTTTTGGCCTGACTGTATCCTGTAGAATGAAGCTTATTAATAAGCCTTCAGATACTAGTGTGGTTTTAATAGGCTTTGATGAGATTTCTTCATTGGATAAAATTTCTAATTCGATATTTGAATATGATATTGAGGCAATTGAATTTTTTACTTTTAATTCATTAACAAAAGTACAAGAAGCTTTTGATAAAGTTGAAGTAGGGCACCTAAAAAACAACTACTATCTAATAGTAGAGCTTTATGATCAAAAAGGATTCACAAACTTTCTAGAAAAAATTTATACAGATAATTTAGCTCAAGAAATTATAGTTAGCACCAACAACACACAAAAAAAATCTATTTGGCAATATAGACTTTTAATATCTGAAAGCATTACAAGAAGTCGTCCTATAAAATTAGATATTGCAGTGCCTCTTAAAAATATTACAAAGCTTATTGAAAAGCTCGAATTATTTTTCAAAGACAAGAAATCATATGATTTAGTTCTTTTTGGCCATATCGGAGATGGAAACCTACATGTGAATATCTTAACAAAATCAAAAGACCAAAAATTAGAGCAAAAGATGTTAGTTGAAAATGAGATTTATACAATTGTTAGAGATTTGAAAGGTACATTTAGTGCCGAGCATGGCATTGGTTTGAATAAAGTAAAAACTTTTATGGACAGAGCAGACAAACTAAAAATTGAAACTCTCAAAAACCTTAAAAAACATTTTGATAAAAATGGAATATTAAATCCAGGAAAATTAATTGAAAAATAATCTTTATTTTTAAGGTAATCAATAGAATTAATATATAATTTATTTTTCTTTTCCAGCCCGGGTGGTGGAATTGGTAGACACAAGGGACTTAAAATCCCTCGAAGGCAACTTCGTGCCGGTTCAAGTCCGGCTCCGGGTACCATTATTATTCTATGAAAATACTTATTCTTTTATATTAAGTAAAAATGTTATAATTGGTCATTCTTATAAGCTTAAGCTTTATAGTGGGGATTAATCTAATACAATTAACAAATTAATATGAATGAAAATAATAATTCAAATAGTCTTGATAACGAAATAGATCTCGCTGAGCTTTTTAGTATCATTTGGAATAAAAAACTATTTATTTCAATATTCACATCAATTGCTGCATTAATATCAGTTTTATATGCTTTATATTTACCAAACATATACACTTCTTCTAGCCTTTTAGCTCCAACTACAGAAGACAATTCATTGTCTTCACAATTAGGGAGTTTTTCTGGATTGGCGGGACTTGCAGGTGTAAGTTTGCCCGCTGGCAACATTTCAAACAGTCAAATAGCAGTTAAAAGGATTGAATCTTTTGAATTCTTTTCAAAATACTTCTTGCCAAACATTAAATTGGAAGACCTTATGGCAGTCGATGAATGGGATGCCAAAAATAATACAGTGGTTTATGATGATAGCGAATTTAATTCAACTTCCAATGAATGGAGGAGAAAACCATCAGACCAAAAAGCATATAAAGAATATAAAAGAGCACTTAGTATTAGTCAGGAAGAATTGACAGGCTTGGTTTATCTTTCAATGAAACATAAATCTCCTGTAGTTGCTCAAAATTGGGTAGATACCATAATTTACAACATAAACGAATGCATGCGTGAGATAGATAAACAAGATGCACAAAACTCTATTGATTTCTTAAATGAATCTCTCAAAAATACAAACAGTCAATCAATTAAGGTTGTTTTCGCAAAATTAATGGAGAGTCAGATGCAAACACTAATGCTAGCATCATCGAATGAAGCATATGTTTTCAAAACTATCAACTCTCCTATCGTACCTGAGGATAAATCATCACCAAGCAGAGCTCTTATTTGTATTTTAGGCACATTGCTTGGCGGTATACTTTCAATATTAATTGTTCTTTTTAGAAATTTTAGACAAACTTCTTAAAATAAAGTGAAAAAAAGACGTATCTTTGTAACTGGATCGGCAGGATTTATTGGATTCCATCTTTCTAAGCTTCTTCTTACTGAAGGACATGAGGTTCATGGATATGATGGAATGACTGATTATTATGATGTGAATTTAAAACAAGCACGTCATAAGCTTTTAGAAAATTTTTCAAATTTTACTAATACAGTCGGAATGTTAGAAGATCATAAGTTGTTATATGATGATTTTAAAAAATTTAATCCTGATGTAGTAATTCATTTGGCCGCTCAAGCCGGAGTTAGGTACAGTTTAGAAAATCCCAGAGCATATATTGAATCTAACATAGTTGGAACTTTCAATATTATGGAAGCAGCTAGAAAAAATAGTATTAAACATTTACTTATGGCCTCAACATCTTCAGTCTACGGAGCTAATCAAAATATGCCATTTGATGAGTGTGATAAAGCTGATACGCAGTTAACAATTTATGCCGCGACAAAAAAAGCAAATGAGAATATGGCTCATTCATATGCATATCTTCATAAATTACCTACAACGATGTTTAGATTCTTTACTGTTTATGGACCATGGGGGCGCCCTGATATGGCGCTCTTCAAATTTACAAAGCAGATTTTAAATAATGATGAAATTGATATATACAACAATGGTGAGATGTATAGAGATTTTACGTACGTTGATGACTTAGTAAATGGAATTAGACTGTTAATTGATGCTATTCCTGAAACTGGAAAGTCTTTATGTAAAACAGATAGTATTTCACCAGTTGGTCCCTATAGGGTAGTTAATATAGGAAATTCAAAAAAAATAAAACTTTTAGATTTTATAGATGCAATTGAATCAGAACTTGATATAAAGGCAAAAAGAAATATGATGCCAATGCAGATTGGGGATGTTACAGAAACTTGGGCTGATGTATCTTTATTAGAAGCTTTAACTGGGTTTAGTCCAAATACCAACATCAACCAAGGAATTAAAAATTTTATTCATTGGTATAAGGAGTATTATGGTGTCTAATTCAGAAAACCACATATTTACACTAGAAACAACTAAATTAGCAGTTATTGGTCTTGGATATGTAGGGTTGCCGTTAGCAGTAGAATTCGGCAAATACAGATCAGTAGTGGGTTTTGATATTCAAAGTCAGCGTATAAAAGAACTAAAAAATGGTTTTGATAACACACTCGAAGTGGATACCGATGAATTAAAAAAATCAGAGAAATTGGTTTTTTCAAATGATATTGCTGATATTGCAGATTGTAATGTTTATATAGTTACGGTACCCACACCAATTGATGAAAAAAAACGTCCAGATTTAGGACCTCTCCTTAAGGCATCCAAAACAATTGGAACTGTGTTGAAAAGGGGAGATGTTGTTATATATGAGTCTACTGTTTATCCAGGCGCCACTGAAGAAGATTGTGTTCCAGTTTTAGAAAGCGAATCTGAATTAAAATTTAACATTGATTTTTATGCAGGATATAGCCCTGAAAGAATAAATCCAGGTGACAAAGATCATCGATTAACCAATATAACAAAAGTAACTTCCGGTTCTACACCAGAGGTAGCTGAATTTGTGGATAGTCTTTATGCGTCAATTATAGATGCAGGAACTCATAAAGCAGAATCTATTAGAGTTGCAGAAGCTGCAAAAGTAATAGAGAACACTCAACGAGATTTAAATATTGCACTAATCAATGAACTCGCTCTTATTTTTAATAAAATGGATATTGATACAGAAGCCGTTTTAGATGCAGCAGGAACCAAATGGAATTTTTTACCTTTCCGTCCTGGTCTTGTTGGAGGTCATTGCATCGGTGTTGATCCATACTATCTAACACATAAAGCAGAAGCCATCGGATATAGTCCTAATATTATACTTGCTGGAAGACGACAAAATGACTTGATGGGTTCTTATGTCGCAGAACAATTAATTAAATCAATTCAAGAAAAAGATATCAAATTATCGGATTCTAGAGTTTTAGTTATGGGATTAACATTTAAAGAAAATTGTCCTGATTTAAGAAATACTAAGGTTGTAGATGTAGTGAATAAACTTAATGATTCTGGTTTGAATGTTGATGTCTGGGATCCATGGGTGAATTTAGAAGAAGCAGAGAACGAATACGATATTTTACCCATCAAAGCTCCTGAGGAAGGGGTCTACGATGGAATTATTTTAGCCGTAGCTCATGAAGAATTTGTTAAAATGGGCGAGGAAGAAATACGCAAATTTGGAACTGAAAAACATGTACTTTACGATTTAAAGTATATATTATCCTCAGAAGAAAGTGATTTAAGACTCTAATATAGGAATTATTATGAAAAAATTTGCTTTAATAGGAGTGTCTGGCTACATAGCTCCAAGACATATGGCTGCTATTAAAGATACTAACAATGACTTGATTGCCGCACTCGACCCAAACGATTCAGTTGGAATTATCGATAGTTATTTTCCAGAATCATCATTTTTTACTGAATTTGAAAGATTTGATAGACATATACACAAGGAAAGAAGAAAAGGCATCAAAATAGATTATGTCTCAATATGTTCACCAAATTATTTGCATGACAGCCAAATACGTTTTGCTCTAAGATCTGGATCTGACGTAATTTGTGAAAAACCGCTTGTTTTAAATCCATGGAATATTGATGGTCTCAAGGAAATAGAAGAGGATACAGGAAAAATAGTAAATACCATTCTTCAACTTAGAGTTCATCCATCAATAATAGAATTACGTAATAAAGTAAAAAAAGAAAAATCAGATAAAAAATATGAGGTTGATTTGACCTACATAACTTCAAGAGGAAAATGGTACATGAGATCTTGGAAAGGCGATATAAAAAAATCTGGAGGTATTGCCACCAATATTGGCGTACATTTTTTTGACATGCTTCATTACATTTTTGGTGAACTACAAGAAAATATTGTGCATGAAAGTTCTGATACCATGGCTGCAGGATTTTTAGAATACGAAAATGCTCGAGTCAGATGGTTTCTTTCAGTTGATTACGAAGACATACCAGATGAAATTAAAGAAAAAGGCCAGAGAACCTTTCGTTCGATTACTGTTGACGGAAAAGAACTTGAATTTTCTGATGGCTTTACTGATCTTCATACAAGAAGTTATGAAGAAATTCTTTCAGGAAATGGTTTTGGATTAGAGGAAAATAGAGTGTCTATTGAAACAGTTTCTGATATTAGAAACGCTTCGCCTATTGGTCCAAAAGGTGACTATCATCCTTTCATAGATAAATAATATGGCTATAACCGTTCATCCAAGTGCAATTATTGATAAAGGAGCCAAGATTGGTGATGGATCACGAATATGGCACTTTGTTCATGTATGTAGTGGAGCTGTTGTTGGTAAAAATGTATCAATGGGACAAGGAGTTTTTGTAGGAAATAAAGTCACGATTGGCAATAATTGTAAGATTCAAAATAATGTTTCTGTTTACGACAACGTCCATCTTGAAGACGGTGTATTTTGTGGACCTAGTATGGTTTTTACTAATGTTTATAATCCACGATCACTAATAGATAGAAAAGATGAGTATAGAGATACGCTTGTATCTCATGGAGCAACTTTGGGAGCTAACTGTACAATCGTATGCGGAGTAACAATAGGTCGATTCGCTTTCATTGGTGCAGGTACTGTTGTTAATAAAAATATAAAACCTTATGCACTCGTAGTAGGTGTCCCAGGCAAGCAAATTGGATGGATGAGTGAGCATGGCGAGCAAATTCCACTTCCTCTTGAAGGGAATGGTGAATATAAGTGTGAAAAAACTGGCGATACTTATAAACTAGTTGACGATACTCTAACGAAGGAAGAATAATGGAAATTCCATTTATTGATTTAAAAAGTCAATATGAGCTAATCAGAGAACAAATAAAAAATTCTATAGATACAGTTCTTGATCATGGAAAATTTATAAATGGACCTGAAGTTAATGAATTTGAAACAAATCTAAAATCATATACTTCAGTCAAACATGCAATCACTTGTGCAAATGGTACAGACGCATTGGCAATAGCTCTTCTTGCACTAAAAGTTCAATCTAATGATGCGGTATTTGTTCCATCCTTTACCTATATTGCTAGCGCAGAATCAATAGCGCTTGTTGGAGGAGTACCATATTTTGTAGATGTTGGAGATGATTATAATATTTGCCCAAAGAGTTTAGAGATAGCAATCGATGATGCAAAAAAAAATAATCATAATCCAAGAATAGTCATACCTGTAGATCTTTTTGGTAAACCATCAGTTTGTGTTGAATTAGATGAATTAATTAATAATTTCGATTTAGAGACAATATATGATGCTGCACAAAGTTTTGGATCTTCTCATAATCAAATAAAGATAGGAAATTTTGGTGATATAACTACAACAAGTTTTTTTCCAGCAAAACCTCTTGGATGTTATGGTGATGGAGGAGCAATATTTACAAATAATGATGATCTTGCTAAATCAATACGCTCTATTAAAAATCATGGCATGGGTAACCATAAGTATGAACACGTAAATGTTGGCATGAACTCAAGATTGGATACTATTCAAGCTGCAGTTTTAAATGAAAAAATTAAGTTGCTTCAGAATGAAATCATTAAACGAAATCAAATTGCACAGTATTACAATCATGAGCTTAATGATTCCAGTTTAATACTCCCTAAACTTTCTAATACAAACTCATATGCGTGGGCACAATATACTTTACGTCACGTAGATAGAGATAAGATAATTGAATTCCTTCAATCAAAGAACATACCTTCAACTATTTATTATCCCATACCACTAAATGAACAAGATGCTTATAAATCTTGTAATGTTGTTAGTTCTGGACTTAATAATACTGAAAAATTTTGTAAGGAAGTATTTAGCATACCAATGAGTCCTTATTTAAAGAAAGAACATCAAGACTTTATTATTAGTACGCTTAAATCAAAATGGTAATAATTCGAAATTATTAGTTAATATCATCATAAAAAACTATAATTATCTTATGAAAGTCCCTATCTCAAAGTCTATTTTCACCGAGGAAGACATCAGTCATGTTATACAACCTCTTTCAGATGGATGGGTCGTTCAAGGACCAAAAGTACAAAAATTTGAATCAATGTGGAGTCAGTTTACTAAAGCTGAATACTCTATAGCTACAACTTCATGTACTTCTGCTTTATTTTTATCAATCGATTCTTTAAATCTAGAAGAAGATGATGAGGTTATTGTTCCAGCTCTTTCGTGGATATCAACTGCAAACGTTGTTGAAAATGTTGGGTGTAAAACGGTTTTTTGTGACATTGATTTATCAACATTTAATATCAATCTTGATGATCTTCGTTCCAAAATTACAAATAATACAAAAGCTATAATTCCGGTTCATTTATTTGGCTATCCTATTGACATAGAAATTATTAAAGGAATTATTGGAGATAGAAAAATACATATAATTGAAGATGCTGCATGTGGTTTTGGTTCCTATGTAGATGATATTCATGTGGGAACAAAAGGAACTTTTGGATGTTTCAGTTTTCATCCAAGAAAAGCAATAAGTACCGGAGAGGGGGGCATGATCACTCTCAATGACAAAAAATATTTAAACAAAATTAGATCTTTAAGAGATCATGGTATGGATTATAGTAATGATATTCAAAATAGTAAGCCCTCATTCATGAAAGATCATCAAAATGCTGGATATAATTTTAGAATGACAGATATTCAAGCCTCTTTAGGTATATCGCAAATGAATCGTTCAGATAAAATATTAAGAGAAAGACAAGACATAGCTTTTAGATATGACGAAGCATTTGCTTCTAATGAAGGAATTGGTAACCCTGTTGTAAAAGAAGAAAATTTTATCCATGGATATCAGAGCTATGCATGTATCTATAAACCAAATGATGTTAAAAAAGCATTAGAAAGCAAAGATTATGATTCCTTAATTAATATTTCAGAAAAAAGAAATAAATTTATGGATAGTCTCGCTGATGCTGGTATTGGAACAAGACCGCCCACTCATGCCATACATACTCTTTCATACTACACTGACAAATACAAAACATGCCCCCAAGATTATCCTTCAGCATGGGCTGCAAATATATGCGGATTTAGCATACCAATATTTCCAGGCTTAACTGAAGAAGACCAGGAATATGTAGTTAATACAATATCAAAAACTCTAAATTAAGGAGAAGTTATGATTAAGAATAAGCAAATTTTTATAACAGGCGGTGCAGGGTTTATTGCAAACACATTGATCAGAAGATTGGTAGATAATAATAAAATTGTAATTTTTGATAATTTTCATAGAGATACATTTTCAGGAAGTGATTTAAAAGATAACCAAAATATTGAAGTTATTAAAGGTGACGTATTAGATTATGAGCATGTAAAAAAGTCCATGAAAGGTTCAGATATAGTGGTACATGCTGCAGGTATTGCTGGAATAGATACAGTTATAAATAACCCTGTTCTAACTGGAAGAGTTAATGTAATAGGTACAGCTAATGTGCTTGAAGCAGCAAAAGAAAATAATGTCACTGATCGTTTAATTGATTTTTCTACATCAGAAGTATTTGGTTCAATGGCATTTAAATCATCTGAAACTGATTCAACAGTTGCAGGTTCTGCAGGCGAAGCTAGATGGACATATGCGGTTTCAAAGCTAGCAGGTGAGCATCTTGCTCATGCATATTACAAACAGTTTAATTTACCGTGTGTGACTGTAAGACCATTTAATGTTTATGGCCCAGGACAAACTGGCGAAGGCGCAATTCAAATTTTTATTAAAAAAGCCTTAAAGAATGAAACAATTTCTATCGATGGCGATGGAAACCAGATTAGAGCTTGGTGCTATGTAGATGATTTTGTTGACTGCATCATGGAATGTATTGAAAATCCAGTTGCAATTGGAGAGAGCTTTAATATAGGCAATGCTAGGGCTGTCATAACAATTCTTGGTCTTGCCAATACTGTCTGTAGAGTTTTAAATTCATCATCAAAAATTATTCATGAGCCTCCACTTTCTGCTGATATTGCCATAAGGATTCCAAGTGTAGAAAAAATAGAGCAAAAATTAGGCATAAAAGCTAAAGTTGATTTAGAAGAAGGAATCCTAAAAACTGCTGATTGGATGAAAAATAACCTTGTCATTTGACAATAGAAATGAAGTTAATAGGGAAAGCAATATTTCTTGGAAGCAAAGAGTTTGGATTAGAAATATTTAAATCTATTTATAATAGTGATGATGAAATTGAATGGCTAATTGTATGTCCTGATGACAGACAAGACTCAAGGACTCATTACCATGAGTTTAAGAAATTTGCAGATGAACATCGACTAAATCTTAAATTGGCAAAAAAAGTAAGCAATGTCGACGAAATAATTGATAATTTTTGCCCAGACATAATGTTTGTTATTGGCTATTATCAAATTTTACCAAAAAATTTACTAGATAAGATTAAAGAGGGAACTTGGGGAATTCACAATAGCCTTCTTCCAAAATACAGAGGAAGCTCTCCTCTTGTATGGCAACTAATCAATGGAGAGAAAAAAATAGGATCTTCTTTGTTCAAATTTTCAGAGGGCATGGATGATGGAGATATTCTCCATCAGGTCAGCTTTGATAATTCTTCAAAATATACTATTAAAACTGCTACAAAAAAACTAGAAAATTTGTGGATTGAGTGTTTGCCATCAATATGGAAAAGTTTTAAAAATGAGGAAATAATCCCATCTAAACAGAATCATTCTGATGCAACATATTGTTCAAAAAGAAATCCTGATGATGGAAAGATTAATTGGTCTAAATCTGCTGCTTATTTAGATAGATTTATTAGAGCTCAAGCAAAACCATATCCTATGGCATTTTTTCATTATGATAAAAAAATTATTCACATTGAAGAGCACGAGCTTGACAACAGAATAGTTTCTGGGACTTGTGGACAAGTAATTGAAAAAAATGAATCAGGCGTAATAATATGTTGTGGAAATAACTCAGCATTAAAAATAATTAAAGTTGAGATTTCAGGAGTTACCTATCATGCCGCTGAAGTTCTCAACTCTATTAACATCAGACTTTAAATGAGTAATCTAAAGATATGTACTAATTGCATATATGACGAAACGACACCATCAATTAACTTTGATGATAATGGCGTATGTAACTATTGTTTAATGATTGAACAACTAGTTGATGAGTATGGAACTGGCTCTGAAAAGGGTAAGAAAATATTTGAATCAATTTTAGAAGAGATTAAATCTCATGGTAAAAATAAAGAATATGATTGTGTTATTGGAGTGAGCGGAGGAACAGATTCTTCTTATATGCTTCATAAGATCAAAGAATGGGGCTTAAGACCATTAGCAGTTCATTATGACAATACATGGAATTCAGCAATTGCTACTCAAAATATAAAAATCATGCTTGATGAGTTGGATATAGATTTATATACACATGTAGTAGACAACGATGAGGCAGATTCAATTTTTAGAGCTTTTTTTCGAGCTGGAGTTCCTGAGCTTGATGCTTCAACTGATTTAGCATTAGCAGAAGTCCTTTATAGAGCTGCAGACAAATACGGAGTTAAATATATTATTGAAGGACACTCTTTTATGACCGAAGGTGTTGGGCCTTTAGGAGATTTTTACTTTGATGGTCGATACATAAATTCAATAAATAAGAAATTTGGTAATAAAAAGATAAAGACATATCCATTGATGACCTTTTACCAATTTATGAAATGGGTTTTAGTAAAAAAAATAAAAAAGATTAGACCTTTATGGTACCTTGATTATTCAAAGGAAGAAGCTAGGCGTATTTTAGAAGAAAATTATGAATGGAAATATTATGGTGGGCATCATTGTGAGAATAGACTGTCAGCATTCCTGCATTCAGTATGGTTGCCTACCAAAGTTAACAGAGATTTACGCTCTTTAACATTAGGTGCGAGAGTTCGCTCGAAATCAATGTCTAGAGATAATGCTTTAAAGAAAATAAAAGAGCCAATTGATTTTGAGCCTGGGCTAGTCGAATATTTCAAAAAAAGATTAAAAATATCAGATGAAGAATACGAAGAAGTAATTAAGTCTCCATCCAAATCATTTAGGGATTATCCAACTTACAAAAGACTATTTGAGAGACTCAGACCAATGTTTTATGTTCTTTATAAATCAAATCTCGTTCCCAAGTCATTTTATATAAAATATACTTCAAAAGATGAAGTTTAAAGTATACCAATAATAGAATGATTACAATCGTCGATTATGACATGGGTAACTCACGCTCAGTTGTAAACATGCTGCAAAGGATTGGATTTAAAGCAGAAATTACAAGAGATCATAAAAAACTTGAATCAGCAGAGAAATTAATTCTTCCTGGAGTGGGTTCGTTTGATACTGCGATGAAAAATTTAGAACACTTTGAGCTTAAAGAGCTTCTTGATAGAAAGGCTCTTATTGAGAAAGTACCATTTTTAGGTATATGTTTAGGAATGCAAATTCTTACAAATAGCAGTGAGGAAGGTAATTTGAGTGGCTTAGGTTGGATAAAAGGAAGTGCATCAAAATTTAAGAGCAATAATGATATCAAAGTACCTCACATGGGATGGAACTATATTCAACCATCTTCCAATAGCAGATTATGTAAAAATCTCGAGGACAATTCGAGGTTTTATTTTGTTCATTCTTATTATGTGCAAGTGCGTGAGGAAGAACATTCATCCATGAAAACAACATATAGTCTGGAGTTTGATTCAGGCATTGAAAAAGATAATATTTTTGGTGTTCAATTTCATCCAGAAAAAAGTCATAAGTTTGGTATGCAAATACTAAAAAATTTTGCGGAGTTGTAATGCTAAGATCTAGAATAATTCCAGTATTGCTAATAAAAGGAAGTAGTTTGGTAAAAACTATAAAGTTCAAAAAATACTCATACATTGGTGATCCATGCAATACAGTAAGAATATTTAATGAATTAGAAGTTGATGAAATATCAATACTAGATATTGATGCATCTGTTAAGAAAAAAGATCCACAGTACGACTTAATTGAGGAAATTGCATCCGAGGCATTTATGCCTTTAAGTTATGGTGGGGGTGTAGATTCCTTAGAAAAGGCAAAAAAGATTCTTCAGCTTGGAATTGAAAAAATTATTCTTAATTCAGCTGCTTTGGAAAATCCTGATTTAATATCACAAGTTGCAAATTTTTGTGGATCTCAAGCAGTTGTTGTGTCTGTTGATGTAAAGAAATCTTTATTTAGAGGGAAATATAACATTTATTCTCATTCTGGAAAAAGAAAGAGCAATATAGATTTGTTTAAATGGGCTAAAAGATGTGAGGAATTGGGTGCAGGAGAGATAATGTTAAATAATATTGATAGAGATGGTACATGGATGGGCTATGAAACTGATTTATATAAATTGATGCAAGAAAATTTGAACATTCCATTGATAGCCTGTGGCGGTGCTAAAGATATTTCTGATGTGTCTGATTTGATTAAAAAGAGTAAATGTTCAGCTGCGGGAGTTGGAAGTATGGTTGTGTTTCAAAAAAAAGATAAAGGCGTGCTTGTAAACTTTCCTAAGCCAGAGATAGTAAACCAAATGCTGCATTCATAAATGAACTTAAAAATAAAATTTTTTTTAACAGAACTAATATTTTTCTTTCAAAAAATCTTATTTTTCTTTTCAAATTTATTAACCTTTTGGATTCCTAATAGCAAAAACAAAAAAAGATTGATTATTGGAAGGGAAACAGCAAATTTACTAAATATGTATTCCCAAATATTTAATTGTTATTCAATAAACACAAGTAAAAACAAATTTTATGATGCCTCATATTCTATTGATTTGTCGAATGTTCCCAGATTCTTGAGATATATTTTCTTGCCCATTCTTTTTCCAATATTTTTGAAACAATATTCAAGTATATGGTTTTTCTCTGCAGGATCATTTTTTTTATCTAACGATGGAAGAAGTTGGGAGTTTAAACAAGCTAAAAATAAAAATGTAACTATCATATGTTTTTTTGTTGGTTCAGATATTAGATCTTTAAAATTATCAAAAGAACTAAGCACAGAACAAGAATTAGATCATTGGTCAAACTATGTTGATGAAGCTCAACTTACTAATAGCGACATAAAATCTAAGTTATATAGCGAAGCAACAAATAATTATGCAGACGCTGTTTTTAGCTTTGAAAACGATCAAGCGTCTTATATAACTAGAAAGATTTATATGCTACCAACACCAGTTTCAAGAAATAAATATAAAACTCATCTAGATAAATGGAATGACACATCTATTATTAAAATATTACACTCACCTTCGTCTCCTTTGATAAAAGGAACAAAATTTGTTGAGTCTGCAATAAAAAAACTTGAATCAGAAAATTACAAATTCGAATTTAAATTATTAACTAATGTATCTCAAGATCAAGTACTTAGTGAACTTGATAATGCTCACATAGCATTAAATGAATTTTTTGCATATGTGCCTGGAATATTTGGAATAGAAGCTCTTGAGGCAAACTGTCTTCTGTTAACAAGCGCATCAAGAAGCCTTGAACCTACTTTGTTTGAGGGATGTGATAGCGCATGGGTATCAACTCAATATAATCAAATTTATGATAATTTAAAATATTATCTCGACAATATAGATTTAGCTAGGGAGCAAGCAAATAAAGGAACTTTATGGGCAAAAAAACATTTTTCTCATGAAGCAACAAAAGATTTTGTGGATTCAGTATTAAATGAGTAGTTAAAAGTATGGCTAATTCAAATGTTTAAAAATTTTTTAAGAGATTCTGTTGGTTTTTCATTGGCTAATATTGCAATTAAAGCTCTCAATATTATTTTAATACCAATTTATGTGAGGTATTTATCATTTGAAGATTATGGAGTATTTGAACTTATCACAACACTCGTGATAATTTTTGTTGTTGTTATCTCTTTAGAGTTAACACAGTCAATTATAAGATTCGTTCCTGATTCACTTAATGACAAAACACTACAGAAAAAATATATTAATAGTGGTTTTCAGATAATACTTTTTTCATCTATTGCGTTTATTGTTCTCAGTCATCTTTTTTCTAATTTTATTTCAGAACTAATTTTTAAAGATACTTCATATTCATATATAGTAAAATTGGCTTCATTCATAATTGCATTTCAAGCTATTAATTATGCTGTCGCTGTAATTTTTAGATCACAAAAGAAATTCTTTTTTGCTATAAGGCATTCAATAATTGTTGCTTTTATGTCGGGATTGCTTGCTCTTACTTTATTGATTTATTCGGGTGGAAGTCTTCGTCTTTTGCTGATCGGACAAATTTTGGGTGGTTTTTTATCAGCATTATTTGGCATATTTACAATACGAGGCAGTCTTTCTTCTTCAATAGATGTTGTTATTGGAAAAAAGATGTTAATTTTTTCTTTGCCTCTAGTTTTGTCAAGTACAGCCATTCACTTATCTTCTTTTGCAGATAGATTAATAATTAATGATGTTTTGAGTCTTGAATCCCTCGCGGTGTATGGAATTGCAGCCAAAGCAGCATCAGTTATAACAATATTATTATCTGGAATTCAAGGAGCGCTATCACCTCATTTTATTTCTACATGGAACACTGCTTTTGGTCTAAAAAGCTTAAGTAGAATATTTTTTATCTACTTGGTTATTTCAATATTTTTATTAATGTTTTTAAAAATATTCGATAAATATATCTTAATCTTTTTAGGTACTTCCAAAGCATTGGGGGGAACTAAAGTTTTATTAATACTAGCAAGTGCTTCAATAGTAAATGGTCTTAATATATTTCTTTTTGGATTAATAAAGTCATTGAAAACATCTTTACTGTCAGTAATTTATTTATCTACAGCCGCACTAAATATTTATCTAAATTATTATTTAATTAATTTATATGGTATTGAGGGCGCGGCGTTTGCAACACTTATATCTGCATCGGTTGGATTTTTAATTCATTTTTACTTTTCTTCTAAACATCTAAAATTACCTTTTTCCTTCTTGATTCCCTTTTGTTTTATAATCATGATACTAATTCTAAATATTCTCATGGTTGCATAGATATGAAAAAAATCTTAACTGTCGTTGGTGCAAGACCTCAATTTATCAAAGCCTCTGCATTATCGCGTATTGTTTCAGAATCAAACGACTTTAAAGAAATCATTGTTCATACAGGGCAACATTTTGATCAAAACATGTCCGAAATATTTTTTGAAGAGTTAAATATTTCAAAACCAGATTACAATTTAGGCATTGGTGGAAGTAGTCATGGTGAAATGACTGGCAGGCAACTAGAAGCTTTAGAGAATGTAATGGTTGATGAGCAACCAGATTGTGTAATTGTTTATGGTGATACAAATTCAACTTTAGCGGGAGCGATTGCAGCTGCAAAACTAAATATTACTTTAGTTCATATTGAAGCAGGTTTAAGAAGCCAAAATAGGAAAATGCCAGAGGAAATTAATAGAATTTTAACTGATCATGCTTCAGATATATTATTTACACCTACAGACTTAGGTGCAGAGAATCTTATTAATGAAGGCATTACTAATGACAAAATTTTTAACGTTGGTGATGTAATGTATGACGCTTCAATTTTTTTTAGTAAAAAAGCAGTTAAATCTAAAATTATCGATGATCTTAATATTGATCATTTTGTTTTAGCAACTATTCATAGGGCTGAAAATACTGATAACCCTGAAAGACTTGAAAAAATTTTTAAAGGACTATCAAAATCTACAATACCTGTTATTTTACCATTACATCCTAGAACAAAATCTTGCCTTAAAGAATTTAATATTAAACTTGGAGAAAATATTAATTTAATTGAGCCAGTTGGTTATCTTGAAATGATTTGGTTGGAAAGTAACTGTCAAATTATTTGTACCGATTCAGGTGGCGTTCAAAAGGAAGCATATTTTTTTAAAAAACCCTGCATCACTATAAGAGATGAAACTGAGTGGATTGAATTAGTTGATAGTGGATGGAACACTTTAGTGGGAGCCAGTGAGCAAAAAATTAGCTCAAAAGTAAATAACTTTGATGTTCCAAAGGAATATAGAGCTTTGTATGGTGAAGGAAATGCTGCAAATATGATAATAGATATTTTAAAAAAAAATGTTTAAAAAAATTATAGGACTCTAATATGAGGATTGCTCTTCTTGGTGATATAGCAGCATTTGGGAAATATTGTCTAAGGAATGACAAAAATTTATTAAATTATTTTGACGATATAAAAAAATATCTATCTATATTTGATCTTGTAATAGCAAATCTTGAGGCCCCTTTTGTAGTTAATGAAAAACCAATTAGTGGCAAATCTGCAACAGTATGTGCTCATCCTAAAAATATTGAATTAATAAAATATCTTGGCATTACACATTTGAATTTAGCTAACAATCATATTGGCGATTATGGACTAGATGGTTATGAAAGAACTGTTGAATTAATTGAGGATAACAACCTTAAGTGGTTTGGAACTGAAAATAAACAACTTAATTTAAATTATGATGGTGAAAAAGTTGCCTTAATGGGTTTTTGTTCATTTAATACAAATCCTTCGCCAGTAAAGTCTAAATCTAAATTTGGACTAAATTATTTAGATGTAAATAAAGTTATAGAAAATCTTAAAGACAATGATGAAAAGGGATATTTTAATATATTGTCAGTTCATTCTGGGCAAGAGCACATTCATATGCCAAGTAGCGATGATGTTAAGTTTGCAAGACATCTTGCAAATCAATTTAACTATGTATATTACGGTCATCATCCTCATGTAATTCAAGGCTTTGAGAGAGTGAATAAATCTACAATATTTTATAGTTTAGGTAATTTTATTTTTGATGATGTCTACACTTCAAAAGATAAAGAAAAACCACTTATTGCACTATCTGAGTCTAACAAGACAGGAGGTATTGGAGAGATCGAAATAAATAACGGAGTTATTAAAAAAAGTTGCATTACACCAATATATTTAGATGAAAATAAAATGCTTGTTGGAGATGAGGTTCAAACAGCAGATCTTAGTGAATATGATTCACATTTAAGAAATGCTTGTTCAGAAGAATATAATCTTGAGCGATCTAGAGCCATATCAAGTTATATCTCTTCAAGGAAAGAAATGAGAGATTTTAAGTGGTATATTTCTCGATTAAACTTAAATTCATTGGGAATAATTATTAAATCAAAGCTAAATTCTTTTTTATACAATAAACACTTCAGTTCAAAACTAAAAACTATGGAGATTGATTAAATGACTTTACCAACAGTTGCAATTGTGAAATCAGATTTCCATGATAATCACACAAGTGCTTGGGGCCAAGTATGGATAAATTATTGTAAAGAACAAAATATAAAATTTGATCTTATTGATTGGCGGTCACTTGGAGCCTTTGAAGAGCTCGCATCCCATGATATTGTTATGTGGCACTATAGTCATTATTCTTCAGATGAAATGCTTTTTGCACCAAATATCCTTTCAGCTTTAAAAGCAAGGGGATGTAGAGTTTTTCCCGATTTATCAGATTCTTTACATTTTGATGACAAAGTTGCACAAGCATATTTATTACAAGCTTTAGGATTAGATGCTCCAGTAAATTATCCTTTACATTCACTGGATTCTGTTGATGAATGGATAGACAAAGTAGGTAATTTCCCAATTGTTGCAAAACTTAGAACCGGATCAGGCTCCAACAACGTGTCACTCATAAAAAACAAATATGCCTTAAAGAAATATGCAATAAAGATGTTTAATAGTGGCATTGACTCAAGGCCAAGTACTGTTTTTAAGCTTAAATCAAATCTTAAATCTACAAAATCACTCAAGGAGTTTTTCAAAAGACTTAAGAGGGTACCAGAATTTTTATTTTCTAGAAAAAGCGCAAAAAATCTACCAAAAGAAAGAGGCTATGTTTATTTGCAGGAGTTTATTGATAACGTTAACTATGATCTAAAAATAGCTATAGTAGGAGATCGTTTGAGTTTTGTTGCTCGAGGAACTAGACCAGGTGAATTTAGAGCTTCGGGAGGCGGAAATTTATTTTACGATAAAAGTTTAATGGATACAGATATGATTAGATCAGCTTTTTTAGCATATGATACATTAAAATCAGATTGTACCGGTTTAGATATGATTAAAGACCCAAGAACAAATAAACCAATAATTTTAGAGGTAAGTTATGGTTTTTCACATGAAGCTCAATTAGGTGCAAATGGTTATTTTGATAGAAATGCTGTTTGGCATGATCAACCTTTTAATCCTCCTGAAGCACTATTGCAAAAAATTATTGAAGAATTTGATAACGCATGAAGGTTCTTTTCGTTGTAACGGCTTTCTATCCTGAGCAAGCAATTGGCTCAATAAGGATTTCTAAATTTGCAAAATATTTCAACAAAGAAGGAGTTGAAATTTCAGTAATTTCATTAACACCTCCTCCATGGTCATCTAGAGATGAATCTCTTTATTTTGATGCACTAAAAGATATAGATTGGCAAGTTATAGATCAATCTTCGATTTTTAAAAAGGTCTTTCAAAGAATGAGAGTTGCAACAATTGGAACTGTGCCGGGAAATGCTGGTGCTTCAACAATGAAATCAAAAATTACAATAATGACAAAGATTCGTAATATCGCACAATTTTTATACACTCTTTTAAAGGGAATAGATTGGTCAATTCGTGTAAAGAAGTATGCTTTAAAAAATTTAAAGAATGAAAACTTTGATTTTATTTTTTGTAGTTATCCAAGTTTTGCATCACCTTTAGGTGGAATCAAGCTAAAAAAAATGGGTATAGGCAATCAATTAATAGTTGATTTTAGAGATCCAATATTATCTCAAAAGACTTATAAATTTAATTTAAGGTATTTATTGCAAAAATATATAATCAAAAATGCTGATTTGAAGACATTCATATCTGAAGGGGTACAGAATCAAGTAGATAATAAAATTGTTAATACTAAAAATTTGATAGCTCCAAATGGATTTGATCCTGAAGATATGAAAAATATTAAACTTGATGGTAATAAGAATAAAGATAAAAAAATATTGAGGTTTGCTTATACTGGTGCAATATACGGTGGCAAGAGAGATTTAAGACCTTTTTTTGAAGCTATTTCAGAGATAGTACCTTCACTTAAAGATGCAAACAAAAAAATCCTTTTTGAATATGCAGGAAAAGAGGGTGATCTATTTTTATCACAGGCTGCAGAATATAATCTTCATAGCTATGTTGTAGATCATGGCCAGCTAAGTAGATTAGATGCTCTCAGGCTTCAACAAGAATCTGATATTTGTCTATTAGCAACTTGGAATACCTCTTTCGAACAAGGTGCTTTGACTGGAAAAATATTTGAATATTTTATGTTTAAGAAGCCGATATTAGCAATTGTGGTGGGAAATTTACCAAATAGTGAAATTTGTAAGATTATTAGCAGAATTGATGCAGGACACTGCTTTGAGGAGGCTGCAATAGATTCCAAAAAAAATTTATTAGCTTGGATAAAAAATGCGATTGATGAAAAGCAAAAAAATGGCACTATTGAGAGCAAATACAATCATGAAGTTAAAAGTTTTGACATTAGGGAAGTTGTTAAAGTTATACTAGCAAAAATGAATGAATTGAATAAAAACCGAGCATCCCAGTGAGAGGCGTATTTAGCATCTCTGGTGAGAAAATACTTATGTTAGGTCTTTTTTTGACTCCCTTCACATCCTTAAGATTTGGATTTGCCGGTCCAGGCGAAATACTTATTCTATTTGCAACTATGATTGCAATTTTTTCTGGAGGGTTCCTGATTAGAATAGATTCAAGATTAAGAATCTTTTATAACTTTTGGATAATATTTCTTTCGGTTTCAATACTCGGCTTATATTTTAATAATTTTTTTTCTTACATTCCGAGTGGGACTATAGAATCGATGGTATTTGATTTATTTTCATATATTTTTATTATTTTAACTATTGTTGTGATTGGGCACTATGCCAGTCAAAATGATGACTTTTCAGTTACTTTCTTTAAAAGATTGTTTGTTTACTGGGGTTTTGCCTATGTAGTGCTTTTCGCGATTAGTTTTATAACACCTTCAATCTTTGGCATGCCACTAAGATATCATGAATATTTTTCTCCTCTTGTTAAAAATATTCATCAAGCTTCAATGGTTACTGCTGCTATGTCTTTTGTTATGTTATATCTTGGAATTAAAAGTCAAAAAATACTATCAAAGCTATTATTTTTTGTAGCAACTGTTTTATTTGCAATTATGGCTCTTACTAGCGGTTCAACAAAAGCTATGTTAGGTATTGTAGTTGGAGCATTAATATGCGTTATTCATTTTATTGGCTATAGACCCACAGGAAGGGGGAGAGTATTTATTAATATGACAACTTTCTTTGTAACATTTGCTTTTTTGCTTGTCTTTTTATTTTTATACACCGATGAACTTATTTTTCTTGCTGTTCAATTTTTTACTGAAAATGATGGTGCAGACGGCTCTCGTCAAAAGATATATCTAACAGGTTTTTTAAATGGGTTAAATAGTCCATTAATTGGATTTGGTCCAGGTGCTCATGTTCCCTATAAAGGAGGATTTTGGGATGCACATAATTCTACATTAACAATTTTTTTACAGGCCGGTTTTATTGGTGTCTTAACTTTTATTTGGTTTAATATGCGAATCTTAATGAAGTTGTCTATAAATTTTGCTTTATTCGGAGCTATTGCTGCAATTGGAATGTACATTATCGGTGGTGATATTCTTCGACGCCTTCCTATTTGGATCATTTTAGTTGGACTGTATTATTTTTCTTTATACCAACCATGGAGCTCAAGAACTAAAAATATTTCAGGTAAATCTTTTTAATTAAATAAGTAATGGAAAATCAATCTATTGAAAAATTTATTCTAGTTGCTAGTCATCCAGATTCATTGATAAATTTTAGGGGCCCATTAATACGTGCATTACTATCAAAAAATCTCGAAGTTCATGTTGCTGCACCTGATTTAGATGCAGACAGTTCAATAAGAAGCAGTCTTGAATCTTACGGAGTGAATGTTCATAAAATATACATGAAGAGAACTGGCATGAATCCAATATCGGACTTAAAGACTATATTTCAATTGTGGATTTTAATGAAAAAAATAAAACCTAATTATTTCTTAGGTTATACACACAAACCAGTCATATATGGAAACTTAGCAGCATGGATGGCAGGAGTTAATAAGCAATTTGCTTTAATAACAGGTCTTGGTTACACATTTCAAAGCAAAATATTATGGCTTAATCATTTACTTCAATTTTTATATAGAATATCTATGCGAAAAGTTGAAAAAGTATTTTTTCAAAATCCTGATGATGAATCGCTTTTTCAGAATTTAGGTATTATTAAAACCTCTGACAATAAATCCGTTGTTGTAAATGGCTCTGGCGTTGATTTAAAAAAATTTAATACGTCACCATTTCCAACAAAGATACAATTTTTATTAATTGCAAGGCTTCTTGGAGACAAAGGCGTTCGAGAATATTTTAAAGCAGCTAAAGCTGTTAGAGAAAAGCGTCCAGACATTAAATTTGGTCTTGTTGGCTGGATTGATAATCATCCAGATGCAATTAGTAAGCAAGAATTAGATGAGAGAATTGATGCTGGTGATATATTTTTTTACGGGAGAATGGACGATGTAAAACCAGCAATATCTGAAAGCAGTGTATATGTCTTGCCGTCTTACAGGGAAGGCACACCTCGAACAGTATTGGAAGCAATGGCAATGGGGAGACCAATTATTACAACCGATGCACCAGGCTGCAAAGAAACTGTAAAGGATGGAATAAATGGTTATATTGTAAAAGTTAAATCATCGCAAGCTTTAGTTAAAGCTATGTTTAGTTTTATTGAACAACCTGAATTAATTGAAAGTATGGGTAATAATTCTCGCAAGATCGCAGAAGACAAATATGATGTTGATAAAGTTAACAAACATATGATGTTAGAGATGGGATTCAAAATCTAAAACTATAGCAGTTAATAACAAAATCTATCTATAGAAGTTTCGATATGATAGTATTCTCACGAACATTACATTGATTAGTTTAACTAATCTAAGCTTTGTAAATTTTTAGAATTTTAAGAGGCGTTTATTTTGTTAAAAAGAATATTTGATATTTTTATAGCATTTACTGCTCTCACTCTTTTGTCACCTTTATTGCTAATAATTTGTCTTTTTATAATCAAGACAATGGGTTCACCTATTATCTTTAAACAGAGTAGACCAGGAAAAGACGGTAAGATTTTTGAGATTATAAAATTTAGAACCATGTTGAATGATTTAGATGATGATGGTAACTACTTACCCGATGAGGAAAGACTTACAAAATTTGGCATATGGTTAAGAAATTCCTCTCTAGATGAATTACCAGAGCTCATAAATGTTATTAAGGGTGATATGAGTATAGTTGGCCCAAGACCACTTTTAATCGAGTATCTTCCCCTTTATTCTGAACATCAAGCCAGACGTCATGAAGTTTTGCCTGGTATTACTGGTTGGGCTCAAATAAACGGAAGAAATTCTTTAACATGGGACGAAAAATTTAACTTTGATGTATGGTACGTCGACAATCAAAATATTTTATTAGACATAAAAATAATTTTTAAAACTTTTTCAAAAGTTCTAGCAAGGTCAGGTATTGATGATGATATAGGTGTTGGACAGGAAAAGTTTAAAGGAAATAAAGATACTTAAATTAATTTAGATTATTTATACTTAAATGACATGAAAATATTTTTATCCAAACCTCATATGAGCGGAAAAGAGCAGATGTATGTTAAAGAAGCTTTCGCCTCTAATTTTATTGCACCTCTAGGCCCTCATCTTGATTCCTTTGAAGAGTCAGTTTCAGCCTACCTTGGTAAAAATTTGTATTGCGTTGGTTTAAGTTCTGGTACTGCTGCCCTTCATCTTGCTTTGCTTGTTGCTGGTGTTAAAAAGGATGATGAAGTATGGGTTTCATCTATGACTTTTGGTGGCGGAGTTTTTCCAATTAATTATATTGGAGCAAAACCTCGTTTCTTTGATCTCAATAAGGATACATGGTGTATTGATGTTGATATTTTGTCTGAAGAGCTTGAATTAGCATCTAAAGAAAATAGGCTTCCAAAAGCAATCATTCCAACAGATTTATATGGACAGTCTGTGGATTTAGATAGGCTTGAAAGCTTAGCAAAAGAATATGAAATTAAATTAATTGTAGATAGTGCAGAAAGCTTAGGAGCTGAATATTTAAATGGAAGGAAGGCTGGAACAGGGGGGGACATCTCAATACTTTCCTTTAATGGGAACAAAATCATTACAACATCTGGTGGGGGAATGATTGTCACGAAAAATAAAGAATGGGCTGAAAAAGCAAGATTTTTATCTACTCAAGCTAGAGATAGAGCTATTCATTATGAACACTCTACAATCGGATATAACTATAGACTATCAAATATTTGCGCAGCCATTGGTTTAGGTCAAATGTCAGTTCTAGATGATAGAGTTCAAAAAAGAAGAGAAATTTTTTCTTTATATGCAAATAAATTATCAGGGGATGGTATAACATTTATGCCTGAACCAAATGGTTACAAGTCAAGTCGATGGCTTACTACTCTCAGTATTGATGAAAATATTACTAATAAGTCTTCAAATGAAATAATAGAGCTTCTTGATAAACATCAAATAGAATCACGACCTTTGTGGAAACCAATGCATATGCAGCCTGTTTACAAAGAAATACCTTATCATGGCATTGGATTTGATGAATCATTGTTTAATTCAGGGTTATGCTTGCCATCATGTAGTGATATGACTTCAGAAGAGCAAAATGAAATTATTGATTTGATTTCCGAGGCTATAAAGGGTTAGCTTCATCTAAAATATTAGCAGCAATTTTTTTCGCAAAACCAATAATTCGACCACAATGTTCAACATGCCATATACCCATTTCACCTACAACATTTCCTGCTAGGAGCGGACCATTAATATAAAATCCTGGCATTACTTCAAAATTATCTCCGACCTTAAGACCATGATTTGATGAAGTTGAGCTGCATATTCCAGACTCAATGAGTTGTTTCAATAGCGGAGACATTCCAGCCTCTGTTAGACCCGATGATCCTGCACAATTTATTACAACATCATATCTATCCATTTGGGTTTCACTTACATTATCTTTTTTAAATAATACCTTAGTCACATCAGTATCTTTAGAGAAGTTTATGAATTTCCCTTTAATGACATCAAGTTTATTTGTAAGAGAAAGTTCTTCTACTGGTTGAGTATATTCTAGTCCTGCTCTTCGTTGCAGTCTGCCAATTTCTACACCATGAAAAGAAATAAATTTTTGTTTTTCTTTTTTAGAAAGCCTCTGAACAAGACCACCTACATGATTTGTAAAGATTGGTAATGTATCTGAAATATCAAAGTTATTTTTATTTGCATCATCTAAGTCTTGCTTGAGTGCATCTAAGATCATATCAGCTTTAATTTCATGACCTGAGATAGAGAGTTCATTAAGAGAATTAGCTTTAAATGTTGTTTGTTTATCTTTTATAAAAAGGCCAGGTAGTTTTCCTTGCGGTGACATCACAGTGAAATGTAAATTATTTTCATCCACATCAATATAGTTTGTTATTTGATATATAAGTTCTAACGCGCTTGCATTTGCTCCAACTATTAAAATCTTCGATGAGTTTCGTTTTTTTACGTAATTACTGATCATGGTGATTGATGATTCCAAGTTAGGGAAATATGGATCTTTTAAAAATACTACATCATTTAATTTTGTATTTATTTCACCAAGAGATCTAATTTGAGGAATACCGATACCTAACAAAATTTGGTTTGCAGAAAAATTGATTTCACTATTAACACATATATTAAAATCACCTTTTTCATTTTGTTTAATAGAATTTACTTCAGCATTTATAAAATCAAGTTTTATCGATTTGTTTGAGGTTGAACAAGCATTTTTTAATTTTTCCCAAATATATATCCCAAAGAAATATCTAGGAATATGAATTCTTGCACTTTTTTTTAATCTAATCTTTTCTTCACAATCTTCAAGCCATTTTTTAGATCTATTTCCAGCATTTTGCTTAAAAGGAACTATCAACCAATCAATATTTTCACTCATCCATTCAATAAAAGAACTTAGTTCGCTTTCAGGCAGAAACTCATCAAGTGGAGTTATAATAAGAGAGGTAAATCCTGATCTTCTTCCATATGGAATCCCACCCCATAGCCAAGAATCTTTTTCAAACATAATAATTCTTACAGAGTCATTGCCATGAGAAGTTTTAAGACTTGGCATTTCTTCTAATTGATTTATATACTCAATTAATGTGAATGTTGATGACAAACCTGAACCTATAAAAGCAATATCTATATCTTCATTGCTCAAATCTCTGACTTCATTATCTCCAGAATAATACTGACCAAAGTTTTGCAAATCACTTTTTACCCAATCGTACATAATTATTTATCTTTAAGAACCTTTTTGTGTATGTTTAAAAATTGCTTCAGCATCACCATCAATTTTCTCTAAAATTGCACGATTAACTAAGGTATAGTTTTTTCCTTCAATCTCAACATATGCACCGTCATATGGAGGAAACCAAAAAGCTCTTATCTTTGCATCGATATCATCACCTGGTTGAATTTTCTTTAGAGATTCCATTTCATTTCGCGATAAATGTCTACCACCACTCATTTTTTCACTAGATAAAATTCCTTCTTTTTTTACTCTTTTAAGTGTTTTCTTAAAAAGCTCAACCATCCTTTTATGACTTTTTCTTTCTAGAGATTGGGCTGTTTCACTTTTAGCATCGATTTCGAATCTATCTACTTCAATTATAGGACCAGTATCAATCCCTTCGTCCATGTAGTGGACTGTAACCCCAAATTCATGATGATTTTCAAGAATTGCTAAATTAAAGCCACCTGTGCCTCTTAATTCAGGAAGTGGTGCAGGATGAAAATTTAAAATACCAAGTTTAGGAGATTGAATTAAGGGCTTTTTAAGAATTCTCCAATAGACATAAGAAACAGCAAGATCAAAATCTAAAACTTTGGAATTTATTTGTTCAAGTAGCGAATCATAATTGAGAAGACTTAAACCATACTTGCGTGCCATATTAGCGGTTGGAGAAGTTTCTTGATGATTATCAGTTACTACTGCAACCACGTCCCAATCGTTATTAATACACCATTCCAAAGCCTCAGCCCCGTAAGACTTTCTTCCCATGAAAAGTAATCTATTCATAATCTAACTTTATAAGGTTTTGAATCGTGAAATTATACTTCAATATTAATTTCATAGTTTATTTAATTATATAAAGATTTTTTTGAGCATTTAATTTTGTAGATTATTTATTTCATAAGATTTAGTATATAAAAATAATTTTTGAAATGAGAATTAAAGATCTTGATAACCTTTAAAAATTTAAGCAAAGATATACCGTACGTTCTTTTTAAGGATAAATATGAAAGAGCTGAATCTGCCAATCAACAAAATGTTGAAGCTATGTGTATTTCTTCCTATTCAAAAACCTTAGAAGAAGTAAATGCTAGATTTGTAAATCTTAAGTTTGTTGAAGACAGACATTTTATTTTTTTCTCAAACTATGAATCTCCAAAATCGAGAGATTTTGAATCTCATACTCAGATTACTGCTTTATTTTATTGGAGTTCAATTGATACCCAAATCAGAATGAAAGCTAACATTGAAAAAACATCAAATGATTATAATCAAGAGTATTTTAGACCTAGAGACATTCATAAAAACGCGTTAGCTATTTCTTCAAAACAATCAAAAAAAATTGATTCGTATGAAGATGTTCAAAGAAATTATAAAAAATCATTAGATAATGATGATTTATCTTTATGCCCAGATTACTGGGGAGGTTTTAAATTTAAGCCTTATTATTTTGAGTTCTGGGAAGGCCATAAATCAAGATTAAATAAAAGAGAAATATTCAAATTAGATAATAACGATTGGACAAAATATTTCCTTCAGCCTTAAAATGTTTGCGAAATTCACTAATTAGTATAAAATCTGCAAAATCTAATGAACGATTCAATGCAAACATCCATTATCTATTGCTAATCTTTTTGATGCTCAAATTATTTAAATTTAATAACTTTGCGTAAGTTTTTCTAATGGCGATTTCAAAAAGAAAAACTGTTCCTGTAAATGACAAAATAAAAGCTCAAAAAGTTCTTCTTATCCATGCTGATGGAAATAAAAAAGGAATTTTAGACATTGCTGACGCTCTTGAGGAAGCAAAAAACGCTTCTTTAGACTTAGTACAGGTTTCTCCATCCGATTCTGATCCTGTGGTT
>CEVR01088136.1_pt1 | contig 30841 bp, 26 predicted proteins | sample 356541 | NCBI WGS metagenome assembly CEVR01 (sample SAMEA2623734, study PRJEB7988) | marine metagenome | isolation source: saline water (ENVO:00002010), including
TGACTTCGCTTTGGCGAACTCGCAGATGTACCAACGACCATTTCCCTCATCTCCATTGGTTTGCGCGGTGCCGTTGAAAATCATCTGGTTTACCGAGTCGAATAGTGACATGGACTTATGGATGGCTTCTTGAAGCGCATCCAGCCCTTCGACTGGCCCGCGACCAATTTCCCAGACGCCGTCACTTGTCCATAAATCTAACCATCCCTCTTGATCTCCTTGGCAAACGCGATCTGAGTAATGGTGGACAAGGTTGCGAATAGCTTCAATCTCACTCATCTTCGAAGCTCACTTCTGAACCTTGTAGTTGCCAGACTTTGTTCCATAAGGGTCACAGGTTCGACTGTATAGATAGTCGAGAGATCTATCTCCTGCTGTCTGTGGCTGCTGCGATCTAGGCTGCCAAAGCCATGCATTACTGCCTTCCCCCATTTCTACAATGTACCTCTTGGTGCGCCTCGGCAGCGTTTACTATGAGCGTCTCATATTGAGAGCAGCAGCCTGCGCATCGGAATCATCTTCTAGTGGACCATCAAATATTTCTGCTTCAAACCAATCAATGAATTCTTGGTTTTTTGACGGCTTCCAAAGGGACCAAGCGGCTTTAGCCCCTGGGCTTCGCATCAAACCAAGCTTTAATAAATTCATTCTCATGTCTAGCTGTTCTTGCGTCGCTAAACCGTTTTGATATTGCTCGTGAGTGTCAAAAAGATCAACGAGCATCGTGTTGGTCCAAAGGGTCACGCGCCACTGATCCTCGTTGGAAAGGTCTTCCGAGGCGAAATCCTTGGAAAGAAAAGCGACAAACTCTTGGTTTTGAGTAGATGACAAATAGCGCTCGTAAAGCCGATCAGTGAGGGTGTGACTGAACTGCGCCTTAGTGAGCTTCACATTCAGTTGTGCCTCCCGAGCTAAATAAATTAACGAGAGGGGCAAAAGTGCTCCCTCTATGATTTGGGCGATAGCTCCAAGGTCTTCTATCACTATTACTCCTTCGATCTTTGAGGATGGTCTCGTGTTTCGTGGAAAGTATTTACGAATTTTCGGTCACGGATAAAGTCGAGGGCGAATCTTTCGTTTTATTTGGAGCCAGTAGCACTTAGCGGACAGCGGCGGATTAACGGTGATTCCTAGTTTGAAGCGACATGAGCCTCTGGCATTTGTGTTGAGGTACTCCGTTACGGCAAAAATACGCAGCACCAAGGAAGCAGTTTGTTCTACGGTCTGCCGCATGACGACTAAGCCTTATTACGACCCAGAGGTGAAAGCTGCGCTGGAGAAGCAAGAGAATCTTGGCACAGTCAACGCTGAGACAATTTCAGGGGCGCGTGCCTCTCGGCTGCTTCGAAATGAAGAAGTCGAGCTTTCTGATGATGTTGAGCGAGTAGATCATTTAATTACCGGTGCGGACGGAAATGAAATCCGTGTGAGAACGCACCGGTGCGTCGACGCGGATTCTTTGCAGCCGGCCCTTTATTGGACGCATGGTGGCGGCTATGTGCTTGGATCCCCTGAACAAGATGATGATCGATTTGACCGTTGGTGTCGTCGCTTTGATCTAGTGGGAGCGGCAGTGCAATATCGCTTAGCGCCAGAACATCCTTATCCAGCTGGTTTAGAAGATTCATACGCAGGCTTGAAATGGCTGAAGGACAATGGGGAATCGCTAGGGGTGGATGTCACTCGAATTGGTATCGGAGGCCCGAGTGCTGGCGGAGGGTTGGCTGCTGCGTTGGCGTTGCTGGTCCGAGATAGAGGTGAATTCGAAATCGATTATCAGCTGCTCATATATCCAATGATTGACGACAGTCGAGCTACTGAAACTGCCAGTTGGAGCGTTCCTATTTGGAATCCCGAATCTAATCACTTCGGCTGGAGCTCTTATCTAGGAAGCTTGTTTGAGTCCGAAGATGTCCCCAGCTATGCCGCACCAAGCAGAGAACTGGATCTCAGCGGCCTGCCGCCGACTTTCATTATGACTGGAAGCCTCGATGGCTTCGCTGATGAGGACATCGAGTACGCGAAAAGGCTTAACCATGCGGGAGTTTCGGTTGAACTTCACGTTTATCCGGGTGCTCCGCACGGTTTTGATGGATTTGCGGGTCAGACGGCGGTAGCGCGACAAGCCCGATCCGATATCAACGCCTTCTTGGCAAGGATGGTCGGCTAAATACAGTCGGCATCTTTTGGTGAAGAGGAAGTTTCGTCGCGTAGGGAGAGTAAATAGAGGGCTCCTTTTGTCGGAGCGCTCTTCTGGCCAGTAGATCACAAGAATCTTGGAGAGGTAAGTGGAGATCTTGTGTGACCTTAGAGATCCTCTGGGTACTAGCGTACTTCCATGAAAAGTCACAACACTTCTGATGGGCGTCAAATGGAGTCTTTGCTAGACCGAGCTCGAGTGCACCCTGAGAGATCAATGGTGATGCTAAATCTAAATAGGTACAAAGCTGACGTTGAGTTCCCTCACGGAGGCCAATACTCCAACTACATGGCTGCTATCACCCACTCTGTTAAGGCAAATGGAGGAGCCGTTTTGTGGCGAGCTGACGTTCAGGGCTCCGTTGTGGGAGGTCTCGAAGGTTTTCATGAAGTCCTTGCGGTGTGGTATCCGAATTACGAGGCGTTTACGAGTTTGCCCGATGCCGATGGGGCGAAGGAAATGTTTCGGTATCGGAAGATTTGCGTTGAAGAAGCGCACATCATTGAACTTTCAACAGCGGGCGCGTTGACTCCTTAGTCTCGCTCATACAGATAAGAAGAGTCCTTGAGGAAAGCGTCAGCCGTTACTTGCCCTGAAAGTTCGGTGACCGTTTCTCCATGAAAGCTAATGGGCCTTCAACAGCGTCCTTCGTTTGTGAAAGTTGTGCTCCTGCTTCTGACTCAAGCTGTAGCGCTTCCGATTCAGTCAGGTCAATAGACCGACGCACCACGTTTCTTGCTGCGCGAACTGCCAGTGGCGCGTTGCCCGCAATTACCTCCGCGATAGTCAAAGATTCCGATAAGACGGCTTCACGGTCCACTAGCCGATTGAACAAGCCGGACGGGGCGATGTCGTCACTCAGTATTGGTTGAGCGCACAAGAGCAATTCCATAGCCAGAGCATTGGGGACGTGTCGCTGCAGAAGAGCGGTTCCGCCCATCCCCGGCACCAAACCTAAGGCAACTTCGGACAAACCTAGCTTTACGCCCTTCGCTACGACTCTGAGATCACAAGCGAGCATGAGCTCCATGCCGCCTGCGATTGCATGTCCGTTGACGGCCGCTATAACAGGCTTTCCGAGATCGAAGCCTGTCAGAGTGGCGCGACGCATGAGATCTCGATCCTCGAAGATTGCTTCTTCAAACTCATCTTGAGGTTGCCGGGAACCCGTAATTACAGGAATAGTCGTCCCAAGATCGAAGCCGGAGCAAAAAGTAGAGTCTCCCGCTCCGGTTAAAACAACTGAACGAACGCTCTCATCCTCTTCGAGGCGAGTCCATAGCTCAGCGAGCCTGACTATCAACTCCGGATTCATTGAGTTTCGAGCTTCGTGCCTGTTAAGTGTCACCAATCCGACGTGGTTCTCTGCCGTATATTCAAGAACGCTCATGTCATATTCCTATATCTCTCAGGTTGTAGTCGCGTAATAACGGTCTCGTTTGTTCGCTCCAAACGAAGTCTTTCTCAAGCCCAACAAAAGGTTTATAAACGTAGCGATCTTCGTCGTTGAAATGCTGAGAACGAGCATCTATCGCCCACGCAATCAGTTTGGATCGTTCAAAAATGTATTCCTCGTTGTATTCCGATACTGGATTGTGAACTCCGCCACTACGAATTCCAAGTACCGATGATCGTCGATGAAAACCGAAGTTGAGTGTGACGCGAACGTTAGAACTCGTGTTAGCGAAAGACCCGTGAACCGCTTGGCGACTGGTGATTGCGACATCACCAGGACTGCAGATTAATGGCACTGCATCTGGAAGCCGGTCAGAGCCGGCGGCAGCGACCATTGATTTAATACTTAGTTTCCCGAGACGATTTGAGCCCGGAACAACCCATAGCCCATTTGTTGCGTCGCAACCGTATAGCTGTGCCATGAAATTGAACCCGTGGGTGTGATCGTCAAGTTCCGGGTTATTCCAGTGAGTCCAGCCATCCTGATGCCAAGCTACTGAACCACCTAAGCCAGGCTGTTTAATCCACACGGCTTCGTTAAACGGTGTGAAGTCCGGTCCGTTGATTGATTCAGCCACTCGCAATAACTGTGGGTGGCCGTAGAGGCGAAGGCACGCATCAGAAAACTGGAGGGACCCAAGAAACAGTTGAACAACGTGCTCTGGCGCCTCGGCAGGGGGAGTTGGCTCATTCATTTTTGCTTCGTGGCGACCGTAGGACGCATCAGTGCCCCCGAGAGGGTCAGATAACGGTTTCACCCAACTAATGTTTCGTGCCTCTAAATCAATACCTAAAGCTGGATTGCCGTCGCGATCTACAAGAGCGTCTTTGCTTACTGGTGAACGGTGAAGCATGTCTACTAAATCTGCTTCGATCTCGTTTAATTCTGTCGCGGTCAAGACGTCTGTAAAAACATAGAACCCGTTCTCTGTGTAAGCCTTGACTATGTCAGGCGCTAATTCGCCGCTGTCATCGAATCGAATTGGCCCCCGATTGCCAAGAGCGAGCGCGCGCTTTGTTCCCTCTTCTCGATAAGCGATCATCTGGGTTTGGTCGTCCCCGTAATCGACGATAGGCACTTCAACAAGTGGAAGCTTTGCTCGCATCGATTCCCCTCTGTTGCCGACTTGATGGTTCCCTGTGCTCTAGTACAGCATGTATTTGAAGAACAGCGTCGAATTGCTCCGATTGAGGTACGGTCCTCCCATGCCTTTAATCGAAAATTACATTGCCGGGCTTCTCAGGTACACGGACTTTAAAGGCAGGTCAGAGAGAGCGGAATATTGGTGGTTTACCTTCGCAAACCTGATTCTCGCCAGTGTGTTTTGGCTTTTGGGTGGGCTGGGTGGACCCATTCGAAGTCTTAGTCTTCTCTATGCGCTGGCGGTATTGGTGCCCAATCTTGCAGTGACGGTGCGTCGTCTTCACGACACAGGCAGATCAGCATGGTGGCTCCCCTTCGCTGTGCTCCCGACCCCGTTGGTCTTTTTGATCCTTTTCTTTATGTGTCTCCCAAGCGAGGCGGCCGACAATAAATATGGTCCGGCGAGCAGCCTCTAATGTCTATGCGAAGGACACCAACTCGGTGTTCCATGGAGCGGCTAGAAAGCCAGTAGCGTTAGTGGTGTGACAGAGTTCCTATACAGCGATATTCTCCCGACTACAGAGAGTGCCGTTCCGTACCGAAAAATCACCGAAGAGTACGTTTCGACATTTGAAGCAGGCGGTTTGAAGTTTTTAAAGGTGGAGCCCGAAGGTCTGCGTCTGCTCACGGCTGAAGCAATGCGCGATATAGCGCATCTATTTCGAACTGAGCATTTGGCACAACTTTCATTGATCCTTAGCGACCCTGAAGCTTCAGACAACGATCGCTTCGTAGCTACGGAGCTTTTGCGAAACGCCAATATCGCGGCTGGTGGTGTCTTGCCGAGTTGTCAAGACACAGGCACTGCAATCATTTGGGGAACCAAAGGAGAGCGCGTTGTCACAGGCTCCGATGACGGAGAAGCGATTAGTCGGGGAGTGTTCGACACCTACTTAACTTCGAACCTTCGATACTCCCAATTAGCTCCGTTGACGATGTTTGAGGAACGGAATACTGGAAACAATCTTCCTGCTCAAATCGAGATCTACTCCGGCCCCGGTGATGTCTACAAGCTTGCCTTTATGGCCAAAGGGGGAGGTTCAGCCAACAAAAGTTTTCTGTTTCAGCAGACCAAAGCGCTTCTGAACCCGACCAGCCTTACGCAATTCCTTGATGAGAAATTGCGAACCTTAGGGACTGCAGCCTGCCCTCCGTATCACCTCGCCGTTGTGGTGGGTGGCACATCGGCGGAACATGCACTAAAGACGGCGAAATATGCCTCTGCGAAATATCTTGAGGGACTTCCTTTAGAGGGCAGCGATGCTGGTCATGCATTTCGTGATTTGGAGTGGGAGCAACGGATTCTGGAATTGACTCGTCAATTTGGGATAGGAGCCCAGTTCGGGGGAAAGTACTTCTGTCATGATGTTCGGGTGATTCGCTTGCCGCGTCACGGAGCAAGTTGTCCCGTCGCGATTGCAGTGTCGTGTTCTGCTGACCGGCAAGCGTTCGCAAAGATCACTTCTGAGGGAATTTTCCTTGAGCAACTTGAAGAAGACCCGGCCCGTTTTCTGCCAGAGGCATCAGATTCGGAGTTGTCGAGTGAAGTTATACCTGTTGACCTAAATCGCCCGATGAGTGAGATTCGTTCGCAACTCACGCAGTTCCCGGTCAAGACAAGATTGTCATTAAGCGGCACCCTTGTAGTCGCACGAGACATCGCCCACGCAAAGATTCAAGAAAGACTTGATGCGGGCGAAGGCATGCCAGATTATTTGAAAGAGTTTCCTGTCTATTATGCGGGTCCTGCTAAGACTCCAGAGGGTTACGCGTCGGGTTCATTTGGGCCTACGACCGCTGGTCGTATGGATAGCTACGTCGAGCCCTTTCAAGCTGCTGGAGGCAGCATGGTGATGCTAGCTAAAGGCAACAGATCCGCTCAGGTCACCGATGCCTGCAAAACTCACGGAGGGTTTTATCTCGGTTCGATTGGTGGGCCAGCTGCGAGGCTTGCGAAAGACTCGATTCGTAAAGTCGAGGTGCTCGAATACCCTGAGTTAGGGATGGAAGCTATTTGGAAAATCGAGGTTGAGGATTTTCCCGCCTTTATTGTGGTTGATGATAAAGGAAATGACTTCTTTTCCGAAGTCTCGACTCCGGTGTCGATAAGCCGCTGAATCGGCGTCGGGTACTGAAGGATTTCCCCGCTATCGCACGAATGTGAACCATACAGAAAAAGTGATTCCGGCAAGAGCCATTACCACCATCGTGACGATGCTTGATCTAGGGAGCCTGCCGTCGCTGTCGCTGGGTAGGCGTTTGCGGACTATTTGAAGCAGCCGGTCCGCCCAGGCCACGTCTCGGCTGAGAATCCCTAGCCCGATTGCAACTATTAAGAGGCCAGGACCAGGGAGTGGCATCATTATTACACCGAGAATTGTGACTAGTGTGCCGGCCGTCATTCGGAGTAGCCGGGTGACTACACCGCGGCGAGCCGCCTCCCGGGTCTCTTCTCGAAAGCCAGTTTCGAATTCCGCTTCGATTGCTGCTTCCTCGAAGCGGTTCTCCTCTTCGCTCACTGATTTCCTCTTTTCCCTTGGATTCGCGGATCTTATTGAGTCGTTCTAGTGTGGCTTATGGAACGACCAGACTGTAGGCGGTAGCGCGTCATTAGGGGGAACGGAAATGGCTACATGGAATATTGGAGATGTATCGATTACGAAAGTTCTCGAAATGGAAAAACATTGGCCATTTTCGGCGCTCCTTCCCGGCGCTGAGGAGGTAATCGACGACTTGGATTGGCTGCGGCCCGACTTTGTAACGGATGAAGGAAGGATGAAGCTCTCGATTCACGCCCTCGTCATCGAATCCGATGGGCAAACAATAATTGTGGATACTTGTTGCGGAAATAACAAGGACAGGCCGGGTGCTCCGGCGTTTGACAACCTGGAAACTGATTTTCTTGGAGAGCTCAGTCGTTGCGGATTTTCTCCCACAGACGTTGACGTTGTGTTAAGTACCCATTTGCATGTTGATCATGTTGGATGGAACACGCAGCTGATTGACGGAACATGGGTTCCGACGTTTCCTAATGCGGAATATCTTTTCGTTCGGCCTGAATTCGAACATTGGGCTGCTGAGCCTCAAGATTACGGGCCGGTTTTTGAGGATTCAGTTCAACCAATTATTGATGCGGGGCTCGCGACGGTTGTTGAAGCGGATCATCAAATAACGGCCAATATTTCGCTGGAGTTGACCGCTGGTCACACTCCGGGTCATGTGAGTGTCGTTATCGAATCAGGGAACGACATGGCCCTTATTACTGGTGACATGACTCATCACCCAGTTCAATTCGCTCATCCAGAGATGGCCTCTTCGGCCGACTGGCGACAAGATATGTCGACTGCGACGCGGTTCGAGGCGTATAAGAAATGGAGTGATGGCCGGCTAGTTATAGGGACTCATTTCGCTGGGCGCACAGCCGGTCGACTTAAACCGGTAGGAGATGTGTGGTCCTTCGAAGTGGACTAAAAGGATCCGTCATCTCCGAAATTTATGCCCCTTCGCAGTTAGGCATTATCGAACTTGGTTAGATCTTTGGGCTAGTAATCCGGCTTCAGCAAGTAGCACTCTTGGCTTTTCGAAGGTGACTGCCGAAACCGATCGTATTTAGGCAGAAAAATTTACAATAGTAAGTTCAGCCTAAGCTGGTGAAGAGTCTCGGGGCCTAGGCCTAATGAATTGATAACGAAATTCTCGGTGCCGCCGAAGGTGTCATCTAGGTAATCAAGGGTCTGTTGCATGGCGGCTCTAGGGGCTGACAACGCTGGTCTAATAGCTTCAATGTCTGCTCCGGCTGCTCGGAGACTGGGGGTTAGTTCTCGGATGCGTTTTTCGGATCTAAGGCGGTTTGTCAATTCGTAGTCATCAAGCACTTGGGTCCGTTCGACTCCGCATAATTCAAGGATTAATGCCGCAGCTAATCCAGTGCGGTCCTTTCCTGCGGTGCAGTGAAATAGTAGGGGCCAATATTCATAGTCAGCTGCGAGGTTGAGGAAACTTGCGAACTGATTACCGGCATCAGTCAGCATCTCCACATAGCTGTCCGCTACGTCAGAAACTGAGACGACAGTTACCGCACCCGCTCTTACTCTCTCGACGAACTCAGTCTGCTGGGCTATCTCATCACCGATTGGCAACGGAGCATGAGTGGTGACCGTAGACCAGAGTCGAGAGACATCACGATTTGCTTCGGCTGAAGTCCGGAAATCTACGACGGTTCTAATTCCGAAGCTTTCAAGTTCCTCTTGATCATCTTCGGTCAGTTGGCTGAGTTTGTCAGACCTGAACAGCACATTCGTGCGAATCTGTTGGCCATTCGCAGTTCGGTAACCACCCACGTCGCGACAGTTCATTGCTCCTTCAAGCGGAATTACCGCGCTTGTGCGGCTCACGACTGGGGCCGAGGTTCCCGGGGCAGGCCAAGAATTCGCTCCCCGATGATATTTCTTAGGATTTGTGTGGTCCCACCCATGATCGTATAGGCAGGGGCGTAAACCAGATTTCTTGCTACGCGGCCACTGAGCATCGCTTCGGAACCCGTGACGAGACCCACGAAGTTGGCGACTTTTTGCTCAAACTCTGTGCACCAAGTCTTAGTTACCGCTGAGTACTGGGGGAACGGTGTTTGACGAAGAACGTTCCGAAGGACCATATCCCGACCAATTTTGTAGCCGGTCTCAATTTCGGCAATCTGCTGTCGAATAAGAGCATTGGGTGATTCAACCGATGCTTTGGCATCAAGGTATAACCGTTGGTTCGAAGCGAGGCGGTCAATTCCGCCTCGCTCGTGCTCTAACTGGCGCATGGTTTGACCGAAGCTATTGTTGATTTCTCCGACCAGGTTTTCGTTGGGAACCAACACATCGTTAAAGAAGACTTCGTTGAAGTGTGAATCGCCCGATGCGTCTTTGATGGGTTTAACTTCTATCCCTGGGGACTTCATATCAACAATGAATTCGCTCATTCCCTTGTGGGGGGCGGTGTCGAAGTCCGTGCGGCAAATCAAGTAACACCAGTCGGCAGATTGTGCACCACTCGTCCAAATTTTTTGTCCATTGACTACCCAGTGGCTTCCATCTTGGATTGCTTTGGTGGCAATTCCAGCAACGTTTGATCCCGCATCCGGTTCTGACATTCCAATACACCATTTGGATCGCCCAGCTCGCATGGAGGGTAAGAATCGTTCTTGTTGCTCTTCGGTTCCGTAGGAAAGAAGAACCGGACCAATTTGTCTATCTGGAAAAAAGGAGCCAGCCATTGGAGCGCGCCCGAGTAGTAGCTGCTCCGTAACTATGAAACGTTCGACCTCGGGGCGACCATCACCTCCTTTGTCTATTGGCCACGTCATGCCGATCCAGCCTTTATCGGCTAACCGGAGAGTGAATTCGTCGCTGTATCCAACAAGCCATCCGTCATCTGTGTTGAAAAGGTCGGAGGTGGCTTCTTTTACCCAGAGACGAGCTTCTGTTGCTAGTTCATCGAATTCTTTGGGCCACTTGTAATCCATCGAATCCTGAGCGTAGCCAAGACTGCGCAGTTCTGACGATTTTGCATAGATGAATCCCGGTAACCTCGCCGGAATGCGAGCTGTGGTGATAACTGAATACGGAGATGTAGATGTTCTGCAGGTGCAGGAGGTTCCGGCGCCCGTTCCTGGCCCAGATGAAGTCTTGGTTGAAGTGATGGCGTCTGCAATGAACCGCGCCGATTTACTTCAACGAGCTGGCCAGTACCCTGCGCCTGGACCGCAACCAGAGTACGAAGTTCCCGGATTGGAATTTTCTGGAACGATTGCTGCGGTTGGCTCTCAGGTAGTCAGTTGGTCTCCGGGTGATGCAGTTATGGGCATAGTTTCCGGTGGGGCAATGGCAGAAATGCTTGTCACTCATGAACGCATGCTTCAACCAGTTCCTGGCAGCGTTGGGTTAGCCGATGCCGCCGGCATACCTGAAGTTTTTATGACAGCGCACGATGCGCTCGTCTCCCAAGGCATGCTTACGTCTGGTAGGCGTGCACTAGTGCACGCTGGTGCCTCAGGTGTAGGCACAGCCTCGATTCAAATTTGCCAAGCGATTGGTGCTGAGATCGCAGTTACTTGTTCTACCAACAAAGTTGGAGCGTGCTCGGATTTGGGAGCTCATCTCGTCGTTGATTATTCCAAAGACGATTTTGTGGATGCGGTCGGTGATTGGACCGGGGGTGGGGGAGTCGATGTTGTTCTCGATGTAATTGGTGGCGAATATCTAGTCCGCAACATACGTTGCTTGAAGACCCAAGGTCGCATTGTTCAGGTAGGCGTTATGGGTGAAGCGGTCGCATCCTTTCCATTGGGGGCTCTGCTTCCGAAACGTGCTTCGCTGATAGGCACGGTTCTGCGCTCTAGGCCCCTAGAGCAGAAGATCGACGCAAATCAGCGTTTTCTCTCTGAGTTGTTACCGAGGTTTGATGACGGAACGCTTCGTCCGGTTATTGACTCGCGTTATGCCTTGGAAGACATAGCGGAAGCTCACAATTACATGGCCACGAATGCCAATATTGGCAAAATACTGATCGATATTTAGGTTAAAGAACCCGGTACTAGCGATCAGTAATCGCTACGTAGTCGCGCTCTTCAGGCCCGGTGTACTTCTGTCGTGGGCGATATATCTTCTGCTCCGGGTCATCGAGCATTTCTTGCCAATGGGCAAGCCACCCGGGTGTGCGTCCGATCGCAAATAGCACTGTGAACATGTCCATCGGGAAGCCCATTGCTTCGTAAATGAGGCCCGAATAGAAGTCCACGTTGGGGTAGAGGTTGCGATCAATGAAATAGGAATCGCTGAGAGCGACTTCCTCAAGTTTCATTGCGATATCCAGCAACGGATTCATACCGGTCACTTCGAAGACCTGGTCTGCTGTCTTTTTGATAATCGTGGCTCGTGGATCGTAACTCTTGTAAACGCGATGACCGAAGCCTTGCAGAAGAGTTTCGCCTGACTTGACTTTCTCTACGTAGCCGGCGACGTTTTCAAAGCTTCCTATCTCATGGAGCATGTGAATTACTGCTTCATTTGCCCCTCCGTGGAGTGGGCCGTATAGGCCACATGTAGCTGCAGCGACCGCTGAGTATGGATCGGCATTGCTTGACCCGACTGTGCGCATTGTCGTGGTTGAACAGTTCTGTTCATGGTCAGCATGAAGGATTAAAAGAATATCTAGAGCACGCGTTAAGACAGGATCTGGCTCGTACGAGGGGTCAGCGACATTCCACATCATTCGCAAGAAATTGCCTGTATATCCGAGGTGGTTAACTGGGTACTCGTAGGGCAGTCCAAGACGGTTTTTGTATGCAAAGGCCGCCATCGTTGGCATTTTCGCGATCAGGCGAATGATCTGGATTAGGCGGTTATGCGGATCGTCGATGTCTTTCGCTTCAGGGTAGAAGGTCGATAGTGCTGCAACCGTCGATACGAGGGTGCCCATCGGGTGAGCGTCGTAACGGAAGCCTTGCATAAAGCGAGTGATATTTTCATGAACGTAGGTGTGGAAGGTGATGTGGTCGACCCACTCTTCGGCCTGCTCTTTGTTTGGTAACTCGCCGTTTAGAAGTAAGTAACAAACTTCGAGAAAGTTGGACTGCTCAGCCAGTTGTTCGATTGGATAGCCGCGGTACCGCAAGATCCCGTTGCCGCCATCTATGTAAGTGATTTTGCTGTCGCAGTTTGCGGTCGACATGTAGGAGGGGTCATAAAACCACATTCCTTTATCTAGCCCGCGTAAAGCAGCGGAAGAGATTGTGCCATCGACGATTGGCACTGTGACGGTCTCTCCGCTCCGGTTGTCAGTAATTGTGAAAGACTCTTCGGACACGATAATTCCTCTGCATTCTGTACTTCTAAAGCTCCACGAAGGGGTCAAGCCTTGAGGTGCGCCGTTGCACGCTTGATAATCCCCGCTCCGGACCGTACCTCAAGTTGAGCCTCTTCGCCTCTTTCAGAGGGGCAGATTTGTGTTAGTCGTAGGAAGAATTACGCGAAAAGCGGGTTTATAGCCCATTTGAGGGTATTAGAGGGGAGAATTGTCGTGTCTTCGATTGGGTAAACGTTCCCGTTTGGAGCTGAAAAGGCCAATGAGGTCGGCTAGTTCCTTTCTGGTCTCAGCGGGATCGATGACGGCGTCCACAAAGCCGCGCTCTGCTCCGACGTACGGGTTGAGGTAGGTTTGCTCGTAATCTTTGACCCACTCTTCGATAGCTTGCTCTGATTCACCGCGCTGGAGAATCTGAGCTGCTTGGTTTGCGCCCATAACTGCAATTTCGGCCGTGGGCCATGCTAGGTAAGCGTCGTTTCCCATAGTTTTGGAATCCATCACTATGAAGGCCCCGCCGTAGGACTTACGCAGCACGACTGAAATTCTGGGAACAGTTGCTCGGGCGTATGCAAAGGCCATTTGAGCGCCGTGGCGGATCATTCCTCTCCACTCCAAATCTTTTCCCGGGTAAAAACCAGGTGTGTCGACGAAGGTGATCAATGGCAGATTAAACGCGTCGCACATAGACACAAATCTGGCGCCTTTTTGTGATGCTGGGATGTCTAGAGTGCCTGCGATGGACATTGGCTGGTTTGCGACTATGCCAACTGGTTTTGCGCCAATGGCGGTTAACCCTGTTACTAGATTTCCGGCCCAGCCGCCGCGGAGCTCAAGAAATTCGTTGTCATCAGCCACGAGTTTGATCACGTCTCTTACGTCATAGGACCCAGTCGCTGTCTGTGGTAGGAGGTCTGCGGCTTCGGGCGTCTTTCGGTCTATTGGGTCCGCTGTCGGTTGAAGTGGTGGTTCTTCATTGTTGGTAGATGGAAAAAAGCGGAGTATGTCGCTAATGGTGGGAAGAACATCGTCGTGCGATACGACCATGCTCGCGGCCCCTGTGTCTCTGTAGTGAACGGCGGAACCTCCGAGTTCCTCGACGTCCACTGTTACGCCGGTCATTTGTTGCACGGGGACTGGGCCACTTACGAACGCGTAGGCTTCGTCTGCCATTACGACAATATCGGCGAGTCCGATTAGTAGGGCAGTGCCTGACACTGCGGGTCCCGTAACACCGGCGAGTATTGGCACAATTCCGGATGCCTTTGCGAGCACACGCGCTGCTCGTCCCCAACCATCGAGTGCGGCCACGCCGTGGTTGGCGTCGGCTCCTGATGAAGCGAGGAGTAAAACGATTGGGATGCGCTTCTCCAAAGCCACCGTTGCAGCGGTTGTTATTGTGTCGCCGTCTTCGGGTGTGAGTGCTCCTCGGTGTTCGGGGTCTTCGGCTCGGATGAGCATGACTGCGCGTCCGTCAAGGTCGTGAACGCCCGCGACTGCGTGGGCGGGTGTTCCTTGTCGGATTTGCAGGTCGATAGGGGTCGTCACATGAATGAGCGTAGGCGCGTTCGGGGTCCGAGTAGTGGTTGTAGTAATAAAGCTGGTTAAACAGCGTTGAGTCCTTCGATTGTTGGTGCAAGTTCTTTCACGACGCGTCGAAGTACGTCTCGGGTTGCGGAAGCGGGTGCTGAAAGCATTCCCCGTCGACGAACGGCCAAACCAACGTGTCGCCTCGGCATGTTCTGGAGTGAGAGTACCGCCCAGCCTCCTCGGCCGACCCATGAAGGAATAGCGGTAACTGGCACGATGGCGGGGGCGTAGCCTTGGAAAGCGAGTGTCGCGGCGAGTCTGATTCCGTCCAGCTCGGCGACCGTGCGCAATGTGACTTGTTCTTGCCGGGCTTTGTCGTCGATTAGGACTCGAAGGTTTGAGCCGGGAGGACTGAGGAGTAACTCATGGTTTTGAAGCTCGGTTATCTCTATCGGCCGGTCACCGTCGGTGGCAAGGGGATGACCTTCGGGAGCTATTACTACTAGTTGCTCCTCAAAGAGGGGGCTTGTGAAAAGTTCATCGTGTTGAAGTGGGGTATTTATTACGGTTAGGTCTAGGCCCCCTTGTTCAAGTAACGGAATCAGGGCGGTTGTGGTTGAGTCGATCACCGTAGCCTTGACGTCGGGGAAACTTCGGCTCAGTTCATCCAGTAGCGGGGGTAGTAGCCAGCGACCAGTTGTGCCAATGATGCCGAGACGAACCTGTCCGGTTACGTGACTAGTCATTGAGGTCACGTCATCTCTTAATGCTGCCAATTCCGTATTGATTCGTCGTGCTCGGGTGAGTACTACCTGGCCTTCGGGAGTGAGTTCGCCGGCGCTTCTATCTACGAGGATTGCGCCGAGGTCGTCCTCCAGTCGCGCAATGTGTGTTGAAATGTTGGATTGAACAGTGTCTAAGGCTCGAGCTGCTGCCGAGAAACGTCCGTGTTCGGCCACTGCGGCGAGTGCGTCTAGTTGCTTTAATTCCATGAAATCAGGCTACCCGAAGGAATTTAAATATCTATAAAAGAGATTGAAACTATCTACAGGTTCGGCTTGATGAATGACCCATCGGTAACTAAGTTGTCATTTGTCGAGATAAAACGACTTCCCCCGAGTCGCTTGACAAAGTTCGACCGTTATTAAGGCGCCCCCCGCCTCAGCGGTCTGCCGGGGAGGAATACCCCTTTCCTCCTAACGGCTCTAGAAACCGGCCCGCCCCCCGGGCCGGTTTCCTCTTTTTAGGAACCGGCCCCCACAAAGGTCGACTAGGCGAAAGCAGCAGTCGAATATAACCTTGAACGTTAAATAGAAGCCCGGATGATGTTCAAGGCCGAACCTGCTTTAAACCATTCAATCTGTTCTGCACTAAAGGTGTGGTTGGTTTCGAAGGACCAGGTATCACCTGCGGCCGTCGTTACTTCAACATTGACTGTCTGGCTAGGGGCGAGTTCACCCAACCCGCGAATTGCTATGCGGTCGTCTTCTGCTAGTCGCTCGTAGTCTTCGCTATTTGCGAATGTGAGCGGCAGCATTCCCTGTTTTTTGAGGTTTGTTTCGTGTATGCGAGCGAATGAGCGAGCGATTGCTACAAGTCCTCCACGAAAGCGCGGTTCCATAGCAGCATGTTCACGGCTGGATCCTTCGCCCATATTTTCGTCGCCTATCACTACCCAACCTTGCGATGCTTCGTGGTAGGAGCGGGCTATGTCAGGAAAGGTTTGTGTTGCGCCGGTCAATTGATTTTTGCCGTAGCCAACTTCGTAACCGTCAAACGCGTTGACGGCACCCAGGTATAGGTTTCCGGAGATATTCTCGAGATGGCCGCGGTATTTCAACCAAGGACCAGCCATAGAGATGTGGTCTGTCGTGAACTTACCTTGCGCTTTTACAAGGATGGGAAGATCCTCATAGTCCAAGCCATTCCAAGCCTCGAAGGGCTCAAGGAGTTGAAGTCGATCTGAAGTAGGCGAGACTTTAACTTCGACGGAAGATCCGTTAGCGGGAGGGGCCACAAACGTGTTTTCGCCAGGATCGAACCCCTGGGGAGGTAATTCAATGCCCACGGGAGTTGACAGCGAAATCTCTTCGCCTGCGTCGTTAACTAATGTGTCGACCAATGGGTCAAAGTCGATTCGTCCCGCCAGCGCGAGCGCCATAACTGTTTCTGGTGAGGTTACGAAGGCGAGAGTTGCCGCATCACCATCGTTTCTTTTAGGAAAGTTTCGGTTGTAAGAAGTGACGATGACGTTTGCCTCGCCGGCTGTGTGGCCATCTTCGGCGCTGCGATCCCATTGTCCGATACAGGGGCCGCAGGCATTTGCGAGCACTGTAGCTCCGAGCGCTTCGAAGTCGGCGAGCAGGCCATCTCGCTCAATCGTCGCTCGAACCTGTTCAGAACCGGGCGTTATGAGCAGTTTCGATTTGGCACTTAGTCCCTTTGCGGACGCCTCTCGTGCGATGCTTGCTGCTCGAGTTATGTCCTCGTAGCTTGAGTTAGTGCAAGAACCGATTAGAGCAGCGCTAATCTCGGCCGGCCAGCCGTTGGCCTTTGCTTCGTCACCCAGCTCGCCTACTTCTCGTGCGAGATCGGGTGTGTGTGGCCCGTTTATGTGCGGCCCGAGGGTCGATAGGTCAATTTCGATTACCTGATCGTAAAAGGCTGAAGGATTCTGTAGGACTTCTTCGTCAGCCCTTAGATCTTGAGCGACTCTTGTTGCAGCATCTGCAACGTCCTCGCGTCCAGTTGATTTGAGATACCTAGCCATAGCTTCGTCGTAGCCGAAGAGCGATGTTGTTGCTCCGATTTCGGCGCCCATGTTGCAGATTGTCGCTTTTCCTGTGCAGCTTAATGATTCTGCCCCGGGTCCGAAGTATTCGACGATTGCGCCGGTCCCGCCCTTAACGGTAAGAATTTCAGCGACCTTTAAGATGATGTCTTTTGGGGCGCTCCAACCTGATAGCTGACCAGTCAAATTCACACCAATGGCCTTTGGCCATCGAACGTTCCACGGAAACCCAGTCATTACGTCCACAGCATCGGCGCCGCCAACGCCAACTGCAATCATTCCTAATCCGCCGGCATTTGGCGTGTGGCTGTCCGTCCCTATCATCATGCCGCCTGGGAATGCGTACTGCTCGAGTACGACCTGATGAATTATCCCGCTGCCGGGCATCCAGAATCCGGCACCATACTTAGCGCAGACACTTTCGAGGAAGTCGTAAACCTCTTCATTATTTTCTGAAGCGGCTAAAAGGTCTGTTTTGCCGTCATCGCGCGCCTGAATGAGATGGTCACAATGTGTAGTGGTTGGCACTGCTACCTCGGAGAGTCCAGCAGTCATAAACTGAAGCCAGGCCATTTGGGCAGTTGCATCCTGCATGGCTACGCGATCAGGGCGCAAGTCGACGTAGCTAACGCCTCGCTCTAGTTCTTGGTCGTGGGAAGCTAGGTGGTTGATCAAAACCTTTTCTGCGAGCGTGAGCGACCGCCCAAGTTTCTCTCTTCCCATAGCCATGTTCGCCGCAAGATTGGCATAAACGTTTTCGATTAGGTCTATAGGGGTGTTGGCAGCGACTGGCATTTAGGCTCCCTTGTTGTTGATCGTGCTCATGGGCGCTAATAAGACGATACGCCCTATCGTAGGTTTCGCCACTAGTGACCTAGCCTCAAACGTATGGCCAGCGGCGACGGCTGTCAGTTTTGTCCTCAATGTCTGTAAGAGCCCATCTTCGGCGCCATGGCGAACCGTCAGGTCCCTGGATGCCCGGGTTGCTTTCCGAGTGAGCTCGTTGCCGCGAGGCGTACCAATTTCCAGTAGCTGTTTCATCGGCTAAAGCTTCCACAGAGGTCTGGAGTCTTTTAGTGAAGCTCCTGTTGTTGTCGTCGTCGGCGAACTCTAGTGGGCGACCGAAGTTCACTGTTGAGGTCGATTTTTTGGGCCAATTACGGCCCTTCCTCAAAATATCGAAAGTGCCTCGAATGTGCACCGGTACGACGGGAACATCGGCTTGCTTCGCTAGGAACGCGGCTCCCGGTCTAAATTCTTGACCCCAGCCATCTGGAGATCGTCCGCCTTCCGGGTAAATGACCATGCTCCAGCCGCCGCGAAGAAGGTCGACGGCCTTTTCGATCGTGTTTCTATTGATCGACGTTCGCTCTATGGGAATTGCTCCAATAAATAACGCTGAAATGGCAGCGGTAGATTTGTTGCCAAAAAAATAATCAGCGGCGGCTCCGACAAATGCCTTGTGTTTCCATGGCGCAGGCATTGAGGTGAGCATCAATAGGGTGTCAGCGTGACTCTGGTGGTTGGCGGCAAAAATAGCTGGACCCTCTAGATCATGGAGGCGATCAAGGCCGCGAATGGTGGGGTTGGCGTAATAAGCAATTACTGCTTTTCCGAGGCTGGCGAGAGCTAAGCGTCGAGTGAGCCTAGATAAGTAACGGCGGGCCCAATCTGTGTCGTAGTTCCCTCCAACGTTTGAAGGCAGCGGGATTTCTCCCGCTGGGGTTTCCGCTGCCTTAAGAGGGAATTCGACGGAACGAACTACACGAGAAATGGAAGGCTTAGACGGCCTGTCAGTCAGGTGACTGATGGGGTTTCTCCGGTTGAGGTCCGTCATAGTGGTTCCTGGAATCAGACTACATCGGCCATGAGGACCGGGGGGTTGTGGATGTGAGTCAATGAAGGATCTCGGCCGACTACGTCGGTCGCCATCTCCAAAGCATCGCGCATAGTAGTCGCTGATCGAAACCCCATCCTTTTAACTGCTCGCTCTTCCCCTCCAACAATGATTACTTCACCGACGTGCTCAAGAGCATGGGAGCACCAGTACCACATATAGAAAGGGTGCACGCCGTGGTAAGCGTATGAAGTCCGGTATAGATGTCGGTACCACTCGTCTTCCGCATACCGCTTTTCGTATTTGTGTTCTATCTTTTCGGGGTCGGTGCTATCTGCCAAAACTTCTTCAAAGAAATCAATGTAACTCGGGTGGTGAACAGGATGAAACTCCTGTGGGGTCGGATGACTCATTATCACCACGCCGCCCTCTCGTACTAGCGGTTTGCCTTTGTAGAGGTTGAAGAAGTATCCGAGGCCTAGGCACGCAACCAAGATTGGGTTCATGATTGAGTTCACGTTGTAAGGACCTAGGTAGGGCAGCCCCATTGAGAGGATGTCGGTTTGTCCTTCTACTCTCACGAGGTGTTGCCGGTAGACATTTGCTGTTGTCACCTCATGAACAGCTTCTACTTCGCCGGCTTGGATAGAGGTGAGACCAAAGGGCGCCCTGATTCCTTGGAAAATCGAACGAGCAGCTTTGCGTGGGATTTTGTCGAGAAACTTTTTGGTCCCGAATAGAAACATTCGCTCTTTGGCGTTCATCTCCCATTCGCGCTTTTGCAGGAAATCCCATGGTTCGGGGAACGTGTTGTTGTTTAACGTGGTTTCTATTTGGAAAATCTTGACTCCTGCATCCCGTATTAATCTGCCTTGGCGCCAATTTTTGGTGTGTAACTCACTATTTTCTTGATCCATGAAGGATCTAGACCGTCGCATTGTTTCAACATTGTGGTGATGACGAAGGGCCGTATAGCCCGACAGTCCTGTGGCAACGCTCTTATGCCCTCCGTCCATGGATACGAGGTTGATGTTGACGTACACGATCAGGTCCGACTCGACAGCGCGTTTAGAGATAACGACTTCTTCCCCGTGGTCTGTCTCACCCAGGTGAGATAAACCGTCGGGGTCTTCTGCGTCGAAGTTGTACAACTGGCCGTGGGGAGCGAACGCGTCGTAAACGCGGTCGCCGACGGCATGTCGGAGTTCGGCTTCGGTCATTCGTCTGTGGAGAGCGAGTGCGGCGATGAGGTGGACATCGTCGACGCCTGCGTTTGCTGCGAGGTCGAGGACTTGTTCAATGATTCGACCTCGAATATCCGGCGCTTGCATTTGTGGAAGGGGTAAGGAGATGTCGTCGAATGCGATTGTCAACTTCATTCCTGGTTGAAGTAGCGCCTCCAATGGGGGTGAATCACCTAGTGGGTTGGCAAGGGCGTCTCTGATAGCGCTATCGACATCTTCAATGGGTTCCACCGGTTCATTTGGGTAAATCACTCGGCTTCCCGAAGGGAGCTTTTCGAATCTAAAACCTTCGCCGTGGTGGAAGAGAATTGGCGGTGTACTTCGGTCTACTTCGAGCACCAGGCCCTGTCTGGCAGGCATTAGCGGACTCCTTGATGGGGTGGTTTGACCTTTGGGCGTTGCCCCATAGGTAAAAGTGGTTTGGGTGCTCCTGAGGTCTTTGGCCAGTTCTCTGTTAGCCAACCGCGTTTTTCTGCAATTGTCACAAGTCTCGTCTCCGGGTTGACGGCGACTGGATACCCAACTGCTTCAAGCATGGGTAGATCTGAAGCGGAGTCAGCGTATGCGACGCCTTGCTCAGGGAGAAGTCCGTTTTGTTCTGCCCATTCGATCATGAGCTGAGCTCGTACCTCGCCGGTGGGGGGGACATCGATCATTTCTCCGGTTAGTTTGCCGTTTTTGTTGTCTATCTGTGCTGCGATTATGTGGTCGAATAACGGGCGGAGGGGCTCAACTGCGATGTCCAAGGCACCAGTTATAAGAACTGTTTGATGTCCTGCGGCTCTATGAGCGCGTACCCTGCGCAGGCCAGCTGGGAATGATTTTATGAGAATGAGCTCGCTGAGCATTTCGGCGGCGTCTGCCTGTAACTGTCCGAGGGGGGCTCCTTTGTATCTCTGGTAGAAATATCGCAGGAAGTCAGTTCTGTCCCGTTTGTCTCTTCTCCAGAGACCCGGTGTTTCGCTCAGGGTCCGTAGCGCGAATTCGAACCTCTGTTTGGGGTTCAGTCGGCGGGTAGCCAACCATGCGTAACTCTCTACTACGTTGCTCGCAATAAGGGTGTTCTCAAGGTCGAATGCTGCGAAATGCCGGCCGGGGTCCAGGACAGCTGAACGTAGACGCTCTGATCGGCTGGGACCGCTGCGCTTCTCTGGCGTTGTTTTTACCCTGGCTTGAATAACTACTGTTGGTAAGTGCACCTCGGTGATGTAGTGATGCCAGTCAATAACCCGTGGATCGAAACCAAATTGACTCCTATCTTGATCGGTTAATGACTCCCACAGTGCGAGAGTGCGGTCAATTCCGTAGATTGCTTCGCACTTTCCGTATGCGCCGTAAATGTTGACGTACCCCTTAATCTGGTCGAGGTTTTGTCGGCGTTCCGCAAACTTGCTTGTGAAACTGCTTTCCCCTCGAATTGGAAGGCGGTTTATCACCTTTGCGGCGACGTCAAACGCCTTGACGACTCGATCGAGTTGCTCTTCTAAGCCGCTGGATCCGGCGTATTTCCATTCAGTGCTGGCTGTTGGATGGCCGTTTGAATCGTAGACGGGGTGCTCTTGGAACCACTCCATGGCGGTGTCGAGGAGCACTTTAAATTGAAGCGGGTTCGTTGACCCTGAGGCGACTTGGAAGATCTCTGGTTCGGTCTCTGGTCCTTTGGCGGCCACGGCGATGATTGCGGCGGCGACCATATCTACTGGGATCACGTCGATGATCCCTTCGGGATAGCCAGGGAAAGTGTTGAGTTCACCTTTTGCGAACGAAACAATTAGGGGTTCAGCCATTCGAAAGCCCCTAATCCAACCTGGGGCAGGTTGCTCCCAAGCCGACTCGATGATTGAGGGCCTCACGATACTTATTGGTATCTCTCCATGAAGTTCGATCAGCGCTGTCTCGCCAAGAGCTTTGGAATATGTATAGACGTCTGGCCAACCTAGAGAAGTCGCTCTACTTCTGCCGGCTTCGACCATTTGGTCGTTTACCCATGCTTCTCTGAGTTGCTCAGTTTTTGCTGCGAGCATGGGTAGCCCTGCTGCACCGAGTTCCTCTCTTGCTCCTTTGCCGAACCGCTTTAGCTCCTCGGGCACGCGGCTGCGGGCATCTAGGTCGCTTCGTGTTCGTCTCGCTGCGTCAACTTCTGCTCTCCAGTCCACCTTTACTTGAAAGGGCGTGCCTGCGAGCAGCTCTTCGTTTGCTGCGCCTCGACGGTTGCCAGCCACGTAGCAGGTTGAGACAGCAATGAGATGAGGTGTGACGGCCTCTTCATTTAATAATTGGACTATTCGATTGGGTCCGAGCAGGTTGATCTCGATGGAGCTATCGAGAGGACTGTCAAAACTCACCGTTGCGGCAGAATGAATTATTACGTCTGCCGAGATAAATAGGCGGCGATCGAGGTCGCTAAGGCCAAGACCATCAGCGCTTACGTCACCAGACACCACTGAAATTCGCTGGTCGCAGGTTTCTTCGAAGCTTTCTCCCCATTGTGACCTCAGGGAATCAAAGGCATCGTTGCGGAGGATTTCTCGTTGAACCCGCCGTTCGGCGCTGTTGCGCCGGGTTGGTCTTACCAGGAGCACCAATTCGCAATCTGGGACCTCTCGAAGAATACGTTCGACAAGAGCTGTCCCTAAGAAACCAGTGCTGCCGGTCACGGCTATGCGCTTTCCTGCTAGGGACTCACTTATCACGAATCTAGTTCTAGCAGAAAACTTACCAAATGGTAAGTCTATGTTCGAATTTGATCTAAAATGTGGTCGTGCCTGGTAGTACGCGTGAACGGATTTTGGATGCAGCCCTAACTGCATTCGGGTTACGCGGGTTCGATTCGACTTCTCTGGATGAGCTTGCCGCTCAAGTAGGAATTACGAAACAGGCAATTCTCTACCACTTTTCCTCTAAACAGGAGTTGCTGGCGGCCACGATCGAGCTTGCGGTCCAAGAATTAGGTGGGGCTTTGTCGGAAGCGGCTGATGCTGAAGCGAGAGGTTTTCAAAGGATCGAAGATTTAGTTCGGGCGACGTTTTCTCTTGCTGCCCGGAGGCCCGAGGTTTTAGGACTTGTGCGTATTGTGTCGCGGCAGGGGGGTGCTGCTTCAAGCAAGTTGGCATCGGCAATGGGCTTCATGCTGGCGGAAGCGGTGAAGTTTGTTGAGGAGGAGATGTCTGCTGGACGTTTTCGACGCCTTGAGCCTCGGATGCTTTTATTGGCGGTCTACTCAGCGGTGGTTGGGGTTGCAACTGAGCCCGAGGTAATGAGGGCTTTGGGGTTAGAGCCAGACTTAAGGTCGTTGGTTAGAGCTCGAAGGGAGACAATCGAATTCCTTCGAGCAGCGTTAGTTGCCGATTAAGGAGCTTCGTTCTCCAAATTGGCGAAGTATCGAGGGCAGGGGGCTACTGCTCTGCCGCCACAGGAGATGCCGAACCGAATGTAAGGGCTGTCGGCAGGGCCGTATTTGACCAGGTCTTTGCAGGCGCGAGCATCCTTTTGTCCGCAGAGTAACCAGAGTTGATCTAGGAATTCGTCATCGCCGGGAGGTTGTTGCTGTGGATCGAGAAGAGCCAGCGAGGGTGGCCGACCTTCCTCCTCAAGGATGAGAGCGCAGTAGCTGGTTCCTCGCGCCCCGCATGTCGACGCAAATTGGGCGTAGCTGGATCCGGTGGGCGCGATAAGGCGCAGTTCGCCGCAGGCGGTGGCGCTGCCATTTGAGCATCGGTCCCACCACGCATCTAGATTTGGGTCTTCGCCTGGAGAAGGGGTAGAGGGCGTGAGTTCGCCTTCGAGTTGCAGAGCGCCGAGGAGAAGTGAGCAGTCGATATTGCGTCGCCCTCCGCAACTGAAAGCGAACTGTTCATAGAGACTGCCTTCAGGTGCAGCATAAAAAAGTTCGTCGCATGCTTTGGCGTCACCTTGGCCGCACATTTGCCATTGGAGGTCGAGTTCAGCGTCGTTGCCGGGTGGGGGATCCGTGGAGTTGAAAGCAGATGGGGCTCGTAGGAGCTGTGGCGGAAGCTGTAATTGGTCGTCAAGTGAAGTTGGTGGCTTTAGAGAGTTGCTGTTATTGAGGCAATAATCCTTCGCCATGTCGAGGGCGCTTTCTTCTTCTGGAGTGAGATCATTGTTGAGTTCAGCGAGGTTGAGGCTCCAGCCGTTGAGGAGGTGCTCCTCTATGCATCGTCTCGTTTCCTTCGACAGGCCCGTTACTGGGTCATTTGTGGCGCCGGTTCGTTCTGTCGAATATGAACAGGCCGTTAGAAGAGCAACAGCAATAAGGATTAGATGTCGACGCATTTAGGTCAACTTGTTTGCGATTGCGCCGACATCTCGAAGCGCGGTTCCGTCCGCACCGTCTGTGCGAAACGTGATTGCGGGTGCTGCGAGAGCTTCTTCGATCATCTCGCCTAATAGGCGACCGAAAGGAACGCCTTCGTGGGCCCAGAAATACCAACTGAGAGAGCCTGGGATGGTATTGATCTCGTTGACCCATAAGCCATCTGGATTCCATAGAAAATCGATTCTTGCCACTGATCTGACCATGGCTAGGTCAATAACGCGTGCTGCGATGGTGCGGAGTTGCCCTTCGATATCAGCGGGTAGTTGGGCTGGAAGTTCACGTGGCGCACTCGCCATTCCTTGTGAACCGCTCAGATATTTATCCCGATAGCTGTAGATGCCGGGGACCTCGGGGCGTAGCGGCCTCTCAACTGCGCTGAGGCTTACTTGGGGGTGTGTCCGAACTGAGATATTTAAGTCGACAGCGTCTTCTAAATACCTTTGGACGACCGCGCCGTCTCGAAGCAATGGTTGACTTTTGGCGAGTGCTTTTGCGGTGTCTAGGTCATCAACTACTTCGATCCCTATGGAGGAACCCCCAAATCTTGGTTTGACGATGAAGGGACCTTGTTCGTCAATCGAAAGCTCGGGCGTGATTTGGTGGAGTGGAAGACTGGGTATCGACGCAGCTTCCATTGTTCCTGAGAACGCTAATTTGTCCATGCCAAGGGCGGCGCCTGCTTGGCTTGGGCCGGTGTAGCGAATGCCTGCCAGGTCGAATGCCGCTTGGAGAGTGCCATCTTCCCCGGGTCCCCCGTGACAGCAAACCACCGCGATGCTGATCTCAAGCCGTGATTGTTTACCGCGTTTCTTTATTTTGTGGAAGCCGCCTTCTCTGCCAGTTTGAAAAGATAGGGGCTCAGCCGTTTTGGGGAGCCCTTCGGAGAAGTCTTTGGCTTCGACGTCTTGTGGGACTTGATGCCAGTCGCCGGTTTTGGACCAGTAGAGCGCTATGACGTCATTGCCCATTTCCGCGAGTGCGCGCACTGCCTGTAATCCAGTGAGGATTGAAATGTCATGTTCCGGTGATGGGCCGCCGAAGCAAACTGCTGGAGAATTCATTACTACCTATGAAACCCTAGATTTCGTCTGAGGGGAGGTCATCTCGTGATCTCGCTAACTAGATGGTTTACGGGTAGTGGTCTGGTAAGTCGTTTTCGTAGAGCACAGCGTCCCCTTGAGTGAGGTTCTTCCGAACCCATTCAGTGGCTTCTTGACGGTTGGCTACAAAATGGACTCTGGCAGTGCCATCTCGGGCGCCGTTGGTGAGCGCTGCCCTGTTTGTTTTCCCGACAATGACAAAGTCATCCGCAATCAGACTTGCGTCAACGCCGAGGCGACGGTTTTCTGCGGACTGGCGACTACCCAACTCGACCATTCCTGGGGTAACGACTGCCTTTCTCTGGGCCTGAAGTTGAGAGAGAGTTGAGAGGGCCACTGCGGCGCCCGCTGGGTTGCTGTTATACGTGTCGTCGATGATCTTGATGCCCGACGGACTGGTCAAAAGTTGGCGTCTGTGTTCGGGTACGGGAAGGGCACCGATGCGTTCGACTATTCGTTCCTCGGCAACGCCGAGACTTACAGCGACAGCGATAGCGCAGGCAACGTTTATCGGCACTGCATCCGATTTAAGGTTCCTGGCGATTTCGCGACCGTCGATAGAGATGCTCAGTCCCATGTCAGCGGTAACAAAAATATTGGCTGCCGCGTTTTCGCTGGAACATTTTAGGACTGTTATTCCTGATGCTTGGAGCCGATTAGCTTCGGTGTCGAGTCCGTAAGCGTCGATGTTGACTATCGCTATTCGACTCGACGAGAAAATTTCACTCTTGGAAGAGACAATGGTGTCAAGATCACCGAAGCGTTCGAGATGGACCGGACCAATGGACGCAAGCACTGAGATTGATGGCTGCACCCATTTGACGAGGTCCGCGATTTCGCCTGGACCGTAGGTGCCCATTTCAGCGATAAATACTTCGGTTCCTTCCGTCAGGTGTTCGTTTACAGCTCTCGAAAGGCCGGCGCTGTTGTTGAAGCTCGCAGGACTGGCGACAACGCTGTAGTTATCTGATAGCAGGTGGCGTATGTAACCCTTAATCGTTGTCTTGCCGTACGAGCCTGTAACCGCAACTCGGACGGGGTCGATGCGTTCTAGCGTTGTGGTTGCTTGAAGGACATAACGGTTAGCGGCTCGTTGTTCTATGGGGCGAAGAATTGCGAGAGCTAGATCAACCAAGATAGGTGCAGCAAGCGATAGAAGGGCGTAGCCGAAGGCGCCGATATCAATTACTCGTAGCGTCGTCAGCACTGTAAGAGATAGAAGCAAGTGAAGAGCAGATAGGGTTTGCAGTCTTCTGGTCCAAGCAAGGGAGCTTGTGCGTCCCTTCAAACCGAGACCGAAGGGTCCAAAAGCGGCAAGAACTGCCGTCAGAATCGCTCCTGCGGCAAACCATACCGATGAGATTACGGCGGCGAAAGCCATCGTTAAAGCGAAAAGATTGACAGCTCCGAGCTTCCACCACCGGATTGCGAAACGGGTTGTCGTCCAGGGAAGGTAGTGCTCGCGCTGGGCCACGCGAAGCCATCTCAGAGAAGATAGGGCGAACCCGACGAAACAGGCGATGAGGCACACATCGGAAAAAGTCACCTCAATGCACCGAGTCTTCGATCGATTGCTTCTCTCAGTGCTTGCGGGGCGTTGGTTGGTACGAAGTGGTCGACCCCGCCTAAGAGAGTAAGTCGGGCGTCGGCCAGTAGGGCTTCTGCTCTGCTTGCGATCTCAGGTGGAGCTGCATTATCTCCGTCACCCCAGACGAGGTCGACTGGTACAGAAATTGAACGAAGCTGTTGTTCGTAGGACTCGTTGACCACCGTTACTAAAACGTCGCGCATTACGCCGCTGGCAGCTCGGTAGTCGGCACTTCCATACTTCTCGCGAAGCCCCTCGAGCGATTCGTCTTTTATCAGGCCGAATCGGTTCATTAGCCGTCCCAGTCGATAGGGAAGGGCTGGTCGTTGCCTTCCGTGAGCTCGGTGCAGCAGCGGAACCCCTGTCAAAACCAGGCCGCCGATTAGAGCTGGCCGCTGTTCCGCAAGGTGGACCGCAACGCGACCTCCGAAGCTATGTCCCACGAGGATCACGGGCGTCTTACATTCTTCTAAGACGGGCGATAATAAATCCGCATATAGGGAAGCTCCGCCTTTATGGGGAGGAGGGGGTGAAGCGCCGAATCCGGGCAAATCGATACTTATAGCATTAAGGCCATCTAGCGAGGCAGTGAAGTCTTTGTGAGATCGTCCCCACCCATGCAGTGCGACGACCCGCGCTGCGTCATACCCAAATCGAGTGCCAAACAAAGTGCCGTCTACAAAGCTGGAAAGAGCCACTGGGCTATTGTCACCTACCCCGAGGATGAAATAAACGCAATCAGATAGTTTCTGAGCGGTTTATCGCAGATAAAAGTGCATGGAAACTCGCAGTAACAATGTTTGGGTGTAGTCCGACTCCCCAGTGCACGGACCGATCAGCAGCTTCGATTTCGACGTACGCGGCTGCAGAGGCATCCGCTCCTGTTCCTACCGCATGCTCTTGGTAATCAACCAGTGTTATTTCTAGGCCGCATTCCATAGCTAACGCTGTCTTAAATGCAGACAATGGTCCGTTACCTTCGCCGGTCACGGTCTTCTTTTCCCCCGAAACATCGAGCGAAGCAGTGACCGTGGACAGTTCTGAAGATTCTGAATCGAAGTTGCTCTTGTGTCCCAGATAGGCATATGGCTGTGAGGTGTTTAGGTAGGTTTCGTCAAAAGTTTTTTTGATTGTCTCGGGAAGAATTTCTCCTCCCTCATCGGTTATCGACTGAATCACCTGGCTGAATTCAATTTGCAGGCGACGAGGTAGGTCTAGACCAAAGTTGTTTTTCATTACGTACGCAACGCCGCCTTTGCCCGATTGGCTGTTTACCCGAATGACGTCTTGGTAGGTTCGTCCAACATGGGCTGGATCGATTGGCAGGTATGGAACCTCCCAAGTTTGGTAGTCGTCCGATAGCGCTTCGAAACCCTTTTTAATTGCGTCTTGGTGGCTACCCGAGAATGCTGTGTAGACCAGATCGCCACCATACGGGTGACGGGGGTGAACAGGCAATTGATTGCAGTATTCGGTTATTCGACGTAGATGATCTATATGGCTTATGTCTAGTTCTGGGTCGACTCCTTGGCTGAAGAGATTCATTGCGAGAGTGACGATGTCAACGTTGCCAGTTCTTTCACCATTGCCAAACAGGGTGCCTTCGACACGATCTGCGCCTGCCATCACACCGAATTCTGCTGCTGCGACGCCGCAGCCTCGGTCGTTGTGTGGGTGAAGCGACAAAACAATTGCATCGCGGTTGGTTACGTTGCGGTGGAAAAACTCTATTAGGTCTCCGTAAAGGTTTGCGGTTGACATCTCGACGGTGGCCGGAAGATTCAAAATGATTGGATCGTCTGCGGTGGCGCCCCATTCGGCGGTGACTTGCTCGCAGATGTCGATAGCAAACTCTATCTCAGTGCCTGTGAACGATTCTGGAGAGTATTCAAAACGGATATTTGAATCGTTTGATTTCTCACGTAGTTCTCGGCATTGACGGGTACCTGTTAAGGCGATGTCGATAATGCCGTCTAGGTCGAGACCATAAACAACGCGTCTTTGAAGGGTCGAAGTTGGGTTGTAGAGGTGAACGATTGCGTTTTTGGCACCAGCGATAGATTCATAGGTGCGTTCTATGAGTTCTGGTCGACTTTGCGTGAGGACCTGGATCCACACGTCGTCGGGAACGAGATCTTCCTCGATGAGCATCCGGCAGAAGTCGAAATCGGGTGCGGAGGCCGAGGGAAATCCTACTTCGATTTCTTTGAAACCCATTTCTACAAGGGCTTCGAACATTTGCTTTTTGCGTGGAACGTCCATTGGGTCGATGAGGGCTTGGTTGCCGTCTCGAAGATCCACTGAACACCACAAAGGAGCTTCGTTGGTGATCTTGTCCGGCCAGGTTCGCCCATCTAGGAGGGGGGCGTAGGGGTAGTGAATGTATTTGCTGAAAGGCATTGAACTGGGCTGCTGTTTGGTTATGCCCTTTACATCTGCCATGAGATTTTCCTCCGTTAGTGGTATGTCTCCCTGCACGTCGCTTCTCTCGCCCACTTCTGCCTACAAAAGCAGAAGAACCCCCCGACCTTTCGGCACAGGAGGTTATGGCGAGGGCCGCTATTGTTAGCCCTCGCCTAAGTAAGAAGAAGCAGTCCGCGCAGCGATCCGTTCACGAGCATCACGATAGCACCCGATTAGCGTCTTGGTGCAAAGACCTTGAGCGCTTAAGCCGCTTTCGCTTCGATTGCAAGCTTCCGAAAAATGCTGTCTTTTAAACCAACTGTCCTAACCGTCGCGGTATTTGCACCGATCGAACGCAGCGCTTGTCTAAGAATTGTGGCTCCGAGTGGCATGTGTGGAGCTCTTCGTGGGCAAATGCCCGGTAGTGCCAGCCGAGCGCGAAGAGACATATCTTCGAAGGTCTTTATTAGATGCCCTAAATCGGCGCAGTCAAGGGTTAGACCTGTGACATTTTCAGGCACTTCTGATCGACGCATCGTGTGTATCAAGGTCGCTAGCCCCGCGGACATTTCGCCCAGGAGAGCTACCTGAACGGTTTTTGGCGCGCCGAACTCGGATTTAAGGGTCTCGCCTATGTGACGTTCTATTCGAATTCGAGTTGAGGCCGGTAAGTAGCCATCAGGGGTTGTGCGTGGCGCAAGGATGTTGACACCTAAGGGAAAACTGTGGCTACTCACCGGCATTGTTGAATTTGCTGGTCCCTGAGTTATGCCCAACGTTCCGCCGTTGAGACTCAAGACGGTCAATTGGTCGGGAGTTGCAGCGCTGCTGGCAGCTGCCTGCCAGTTCAGACCGTTTTCTTCCTCGGGCGTCAGGATTCTGATTTGGCAGCCTGTTTCTCGTTCGACGTGAGCTGCGACAGCTTGACCGTTGGCAGCCAATCGGAACGACTCAGTGGCGACACCGAACACCCGCTGACAGTTATGAACCTTGATGGCAGTCATAAACTCTGTGACTAGTGCTGTCATAGCCGCTATGTCTTCTTCTACGAACGAGCCATGGGAACTTACTGAGGCCCCAAGGTTCAGATGTTGGCATCGAGTATGTGAGCGCCCTGCGGCGCTGATATTTAGACGGATGCCAGTGTTGCCCAATTCGACCAGCGCAATCCTCACGTGGCAGAGGCTAGAAAAATTTGAGGCGGCAGTGGTGGATGCGACTTGTACCTAACTTTTGCTGCTAGTCCAGTTCGAAAGAATAATCATTTAGGACCTGAACCGAGCGGCCTATGTGTTCTTCGGTCATCATCATTTCCATCAGGTCGGAGTCGCTGGTACCCGCCCATTGCCGGCCGTTTGGTGTGCG
>CEVR01017444.1_pt1 | contig 30818 bp, 32 predicted proteins | sample 356541 | NCBI WGS metagenome assembly CEVR01 (sample SAMEA2623734, study PRJEB7988) | marine metagenome | isolation source: saline water (ENVO:00002010), including
TTCGGTATCAATATATCATCAACGCACATTAAATTTACACTAATCTGCTCAGGATCTCTCCTCCTTATATGATGAGTATATACACCACATTTAATACAAAAGTAATGTTTTGCTATTTTTTTGTTCCAGACATATTTTCCAAGAAAGTTTGAAGAAGATTTCAGAACAAATTGATCTTTAGGGATAGCTTTCATGATTATGCCTTTTTTCGCACAAAGAGAGCAATTGCACTTATAAATATCCTCTAAAATACTGGAAGTTTTAAAACTAAATAATACTTGTTTGCAATGACAAGAACCCTTATATGTTTCCATTTAGATATGTCCTGATTGACCTCCATCAACTTCAATTGAAGTTCCACTAATATAAGAAGCTGCATTGGAGCAAAGAAAAGTAACAAGTGAAGCAACTTCTTCAGAAGTTCCGTATCTTCCTACTGGGACTGATTTACCATTTCCTTTTATAACTTCCTCCATTTTTCCACCCGTAGCTTCAGCTATTTCTGTTGCAGCTCTTTCCCACATAGCGGTATGAATTAAACCTGGTAGAACGGAATTTATTAGTACACCATCCGCTCCATATTTCTTTGCTAATGATTTAGAAATAGAAATCATTGCTGCTTTTGTAGCGCCATAATCAATTAATGCAGCGCTAGGGTATTTTCCTGCAGAACTTGAAATCATGACAACTCTTCCCCACTTCTTTTCTCTCATATTTGGTAGAAAAGCTCTTGTGCACCTAACCGCTGATAATAGATTAAGTTCATGCAGTTCCTGCCAATCTTCATCCGTCATGTACAAAAAGTTCCTTGAGGGTGATGCTCCTACATTATTCACCAAGATATCAACTGGTCCATCTGCAAGAACGGATTCAATAAATTCTTCGGTTGATTGTTTATTCCCCATGTCTGCTTCATAACCTTTTATTGATCCGGCTTTAATCTTTTGAGATGACAAAGCATCTACGGCTTCCTTATTTCTCGCACAAAAACTAACATCCGCTCCGTGCTCTGCTAGCATCTTTACGGAAGCTTCACCAATACCTAGACTTGCTCCAGTCACTACAGCTCTTTTACCTTCTAAATTTAAATCCATTACTTTCTCCTTATCTCAATGATAGTTTCATTTTAGTATTACCTCTTTCATACCTATTATCATCATAATTTTCATCTAATTCAAAACCTGATGAACGATAAAGCTCTAAAGCAGGTAGCAATTTATCGTTTGTGATTAAAAAGATTTCTTGTGCCTTATGATACTTAGCAAACTTGATGCATTCATCTACAATTCTCCTGCCAATACCTAAGCCTTGATAATTTGGGTCTACAGCCATTTTAGACAATTCAAAAATACTTTCTTCTACTAATACCATTGCTGCAGTTCCAATAGCTTTGCCATCATTTATTGCAAAAAATATCTGCCCTCCTCTATCAATCACATAAGATTTAGGATTTTCTAGTATTTTTCTGTCTTCTTCTTCTACTCTGAAGTATTTTTTGATCCATTGAAGGTTTAAGGCTTTAAAATCTAATTTATATTCCTCTTTGAATAAATCAATGATGATCGAACTTTCAATAGCGTCTTTATCCATTCAATCTTTTAGCTATAGGCAATAGCCAAAAACCCAACCAAGTATTAATGATAAACTTTAAAGTTGCCATTATTGCGGCAGGCAAAGACCACAAAAGATCAAGCAAATCATTCCAAAACCACGAATAAAGCCAAGTTTTTATATGTTTGAGAAAAGTGAGATCATAAAATTCTGAAGTCGTGAAGGATAGGAGACTGTGTTCTGTAGTAAATAAAAAAGAATATACCCAAAAACAAAAAAATAGTTGTATAGGTGTCGTGTATACCAAAAAGTAAGCAAATAAAAGAAGTGATTTTTGCATATGATCTACTCAATTAATTTTTTAAATTCCTCTGCTCCTTTTGAAACATTTTTTTTCCAATCTTCAGCCGCCTCTTTATTTGCATTATCGCTAACAAACTTATAACAATAAAAGTCTAAGTCATTAAGTAGACAAAATTTAGCTATTGCATAAGATTCCATATCAAATAAATCTGTATCAATATTTTGGCTTGAAGATACGAAGTTGTCTCCTGTTCCGCAACTTAATCCAGGTCTATTCAACTTAATATCACTTATTTTATCGTAAGGCGTCTCGCCAATTTTAAAACCCAAAGGTCTTACGTCCATGTCTCTTTGTTTAAAGGTAGTTACTTCTTTCAAGCCTTGTAAGTTGGCATCACTAGATCCCGCAGTTCCAAAGTTTATAACTGTCTTTGGTCTCTCTTGAGAAACGGCTTTGCTTAAACTTATGATGGCATTAACTTTACCTACTCCTGAATATTCAACTCTCCATTCACTTAAGAGACCTCTAGGACACTCTTCCTCGAGTGCAACTAAGATAAGTGTCTCAGATTTATTAAACTTAAATTTCATAAGAGGCAAGACTAATAACAGGGCATTCTAAAAACTTCGAAGCTTCTAAGAAATTAAGCTCCACAACCACCGCACAACCACAAACCTCTGCACCTTGTGATTCAATGAGATCTTTGGCACATTGCATGGTACCCCCAGTAGCCAGCAGATCATCCATTATTACTACCTTTTTGTCTTTGAGATTATTAAGCTTTTGCATTGCAAGAGTGTTGGACCCATATTCTAAATCATAGCTCCTTTCTATAACTTCACCTGGCAACTTACCTGACTTTCTGATCATTAATGACCCTATGTTTAGTGATTCACCGATTAAAGTTGAAAAAAGAAATCCTCTTGCATCTATGCCAGCTATTAGATCAGGTTTCAAAACTGCAATTAACTTCACGAATTCTTTTTTTAGCAGACTCATACCTTCAGGACTTGCCAATAAAGGACTTATGTCTTTAAACAAAATACCTTTTTTTGGAAAATCAGGATAATTATCTATCCATTGGTCAAATTTATTCAAAATTGGTCCTTAATTTGATACTGCTTTACTTAAAAAAGGGATGAAAATTAAATTCAATAATAGATAAAGAGCCAAGCCATAGGTGAGGTAAATTTCCAAATCTATTAAAAACATCAACATACCTATAATCATAAAAAGTCCAATTCTTCCAATTTCTAGAATAAGATTTGACTTGCCATCTAACCATCTAGAAGTGCAATACATAGTGAGGATTATCATAAGCAAGAGCACAACTCCTTCAAAATAACCCAATAGTCCACTAGGATATAAAACTACACTTATTGAGCTTAAAACTAGAAGTTGAAGTAAGGCATAAATGCTAATTACAGAACTAACTTTAGGGTCATGTTTCTTAAATTCTTGTTTATTAAAAGCTTCTTTGGTGGAACCATGTTTACTCCCATCAGGAGACCATCCAGTTCTGGCGATCAAAACTCTAAAAAAATTTCCGCTTGTTATTTCCATTTTCATGTCTTGGAGAATTTTGAAATAAATGTGTAAATTAGCCCAGACAGGATTAAAGGTCTTAATAGGACCCCTTATTCCATAAACACATTCCTCATCCTCCAATTCTTCTTGGAAAGTACCAAACAGCCTATCCCAGATTATAAATACTCCACCATAATTTTTATCTACATACTCATCATTTATTGCATGATGCACTCTATGATTAGAAGGAGTAACAAAAATCAATTCATAAAAGCCTAACTTTCCTATGTGCTTTGTATGAACCCAAAATTGATAGATTAAGTTAATAGAAGCAACTGAAACAAAAACATAAGAAGGAACCCCTATAACAAATAAAGGTATATAAAAAACCCATGTAATCAGGAAACCTGTTCCAGTTTGTCTTAAAGCTGTTGAAAGATTGTATTCCTCACTTTGATGATGAGCTACATGAGAGGCCCAAAATATTTGTCTTTCATGACTTATCCTATGGAACCAGTAGTAAAAGAAATCATAAGCAACAAAAGCAAAAACCCATGTCAAAATATTAGTATCATCCATTCTCCACAGGGAAAATTCTGTTTCAATGATATAGAAAATGGTACCGCCGATACCTATTTTTAAAATGCCACTGGTTCCTCTTAGAGAACCCATAAAAAGGCTACTTACTGTGTCATTTATTCTATAGGTATTTTTTTTGATAGCCCAACCGTAGATTAACTCAACTAGGATGGCTAAAAGAAAAAAAGGAACAGCTAAAGCTACATAATCCATTTTAATAAATCTAAAAAACGTTTCTTAGACCTCTATTTAGGGTAGCTAATACAGCTGAGCAATGTGTTTCGTCTTCCAATATAGCTGTTTTTACATCAAAACCAGTGTATTTACGATTTAACAAAGTCTTTGATAAGTTATTAAAATTGGTAACCATATTAAATCCATCATCATCTTTCTCTTCTAGAGCTCCAATAGACATGAAAACTTTAGCATTCAAATTTTTATTAGTTTTTGCATAGTTTTCTTCAAGCTTAAGTATATATTTATCATCCCACCAAATTGATGGGCTGCCAATTACATATCTATCAAAAGAGCCCGAAGAAGTGAATAAGGTGTATAAACCAAATAGGCCTCCTAAAGAAAAGCCACAATAAGTTTGATCTTGGGTATCTATATGAAATTTGCTATTAACAAGAGCTTTAATGTCAGCATTCAAGAAATCTAAGAAATTTTCTGCTCCTCCTGCCTCTACTTCAGGCAAATCATCACCAAAAATTTTATACATACTTCTTTGCTGGGCCATCCATGATTCATCATTTGTAGGCGTTAAATCTCTATTTCGTAAACTCATTGAATGATTAGAATTATGACTTTTATAATCTATTCCAACCAATACTAAACTAGGTAAATCATTAACTATCTGCATTAGAGGTAAAGAACCCATTAAACCAGTAAAATTAGGGCCAGCATCAGTAACATACACTACAGGATACTTATCTCCTTCTTCAGAATAGTTTGGGGGTAATCCAATATTGATAAGAAATTCTTGATTTATTTCCTTACTATAAATTTCTAATTGATGTGTATTTTCTACACTAAAACGATTCAAAGATTTTTCTCCTTATACCAATCTAAATAAGTACCCATTACCGAAGAGAATTCATCCATATCACTTAGTTTAAATAAGTGGTTGAAAGATAAAGGATAGTCTTTCTTAAAATCCCTAGAGATTAAATCAAGGCCTTTCTTCTGTATTTCAGACTCATAATGCCCTTCTCTAAGAAATTGGGCGAACTCGCATACAAAAGAAATATCTGCAATCGTCAAATTTTTCCCAACCAAATAATCATTTGTTGAGAGAGAAGCTTCAATACCATCTAGATAGAATCTATAAGCTGAAGTGGTTCTAGAATGAGTATATTCGTTAAGGTCTTCAAGCTCTAATATATATACTTGAAATTCACGTGAAAACACCAAGTTAGCATCTAAAAAACTATCTATCCTAGACTTTAAATGAACATCATTGCCCCCATACAAAGTCTCGTGCTCACTTAATCGAGCAACCTCTCTAAGTATACTATTTGATTCAAACACTCCTACTTTGTCTTCGCCTCCAAAAGCTGCAGGAACAGTTCCGAAAGGGTGAGCAGTCAGGAATTCATTAGTTTTATAGAGTTCTCCAGCAAAACCTCTTTTACCAGTCTTTTTTAGATCTTTATGACTTTCTTTTTCTTTTTCAGTAAGAAGTTTGGCTTCATAATCCCATAACCAATTAACAAGATTGCTAGGCTTATCTCCTAAAACCTCGATATCAATACCGCCGTAATTAGCTGCAATAATAGATTTCCAAACTCTTGGGTTCGGAAGATATGAAAAAATTCTTATCTTTTCTTTCAAATTAAATTACTGGGTTTCTATGGCCTTCTTAAAAGCTGGCCTGTTTTCTATCCTTTCAACATAAGACTTTATATTAGCCATTTCGTCCGAAACACATCCTAGTCTATTACTCATGAAACAAGAATGTCCAAGCATAATATCAGCAGCAGAAAAGTCTCCTATGAGATAGTCTTTGCCTTCAAGAGTTTCATTTACTGGTTTTAGTGCATTGTTGAGCAATCGTTGAGCTTGTCCTAATACAGTTTCATCCCTTCTTTCGGGTGGTAAAAGAACAGTATGCACTACTATTGTGTTCATAGGCGGCATTACCATTCCTTCGCAATAATGAAACCATTGTAGGTATTTTGGAAAATTCTCTGAATCAACTGATGGTTTCAATCCACCGTTCTTATGTCTTTCGAGGATATAGTCAGTAATTGCGCCTGACTCCCAAATTTGTATATCTCCATCATCTAAGACAGGCACTCTTCCCAACGGATGTCTAGCTCTATGCTCATCAGATTTCAAATCAGTTGGACTAAATTGCATCTTATTCAATTCATAAGGCAATTCTAATTCTTCTAATAACCAAAGAATCCTTCCAGCTCTAGAATTTGGGGCAAAATGTAGTTTTAACATAATTTTCTCCTAAAATTTTTACTTAATTTATAGCCCAATGAGTTTGTTGTCTAACTCTATTTTGTCTTTATATCTTGTAGCAAATCCATAGCCCTTTTGCATAAATCATTCTGGATAAATAAATGATCATGAAAGTATCCAGAAATCACATTACAGGGTATGTCATTATCTGAGAGGCATTTTGAAATAGCATTTATCAAACCTACACTCTTTAAACTACTGTGGACTCCTAAAGTGATACATTTAAAAACTGTATCGTATTCTAAATTATCACTTAACGCTCTTTCTTCAGTTATAACAAGGGTTGTTCCTTCTTTCTCTTGGATTGTTGCTATCGGATCTAGCCTATTTACTCTGTTAATAGAGCAATTATTTAAGCTAATAAATACATAATCTTCATTTGAAAGTTGAGGTCTTAAATTAGCCAATATAACTGACAAATCCAGCTCACCGGAATCCATCAGTGACACTCCACATTATATTTTTTCAACCTGAAGTAATTATAAGGAAGAGGTGTTATAAATCCGGCTAATAACATTGGAGGAATGACCCACCAGACAATAATACCTCCAGTTAAAACTACATCAACGGTATTCATAGCGACTTCCATTGCTATCATGGAGATCAAAGACATTCCTATTGCTGTATTAAAAGCCTCTTTTAATCGCATCTGTCTTGATAATATAAAGGTTTCTAAAAGAATCGATGTTATCAATCCATTTATTATGGCTAAAAGCATAATACCCATTAAAGGAAATTGAATTTCCATAAGTTGAAAATATAGGATTGTTCCAAAATCACCTATTGAACAACCTAATAAGCACCACAATGTATTTATAGAAGAACGCTTCCAAGTCTTTCTGCAGGTCCATGAGAAATCGTCAGATTTATTATTAACAGTTTGTGAATTAGACATTATTCTAATTTGGTTTTCCCAAAGGCTTCTAAAGCCAATTCTCTTGAGTATTTTAGATCAACAATAGGCTCAGGGTAATCTTTTCCTAATTCGATTCCAGCTCTTTCAAGAATCTCCTTTGGAGCTTCCCAGGGATTAAATAAAAATTTATTAGGCAATAATTTTAATTCAGGGACATATTTCTTGGTGTACTCTCCTTCAGGGTCGAACTTTAAGCCTTGTGTCACGGGGTTAAAAATCCTGAAGTAAGGTGCTGCATCTGCACCTGAACCTGCCACCCATTGCCACCCTGCACTATTGCTTGCTAAATCTGCATCAACTAAGCAATCCCAAAACCAGTCTTCACCTTCGCGCCAATCGATAAGTAAGTTTTTAACTAAAAAGGATCCTACAACCATCCTTAATCTATTATGCATATAACCGGTTTGCCATAATTCTCTCATACCTGCATCCACTATAGGATATCCTGTTTCTCCTTTCTGCCAACTCTCAAGAAATGATTCATTTTTTATCCAAGGGAATTTATTAAATTTAGGCTGGAAATTTTGCTTAGGTAAAGATGGAAAATGATACAAAAGATAATATGAAAACTCTCGCCAACCCAATTCACTTAAAAAATGATCTAAGCTTTTCTGAATTCCTGAAACTGATTCTTTAGTTTTTGCTTGATACCATACTTCATTAGAAGAAATCTCTCCGAAGTGCAAATGAGGAGAAAGACGAGAAACATTTTCTTTAAAAGGAAAATTTCTGCCTTCCTTGTAATCCAACAAACCCTCTTCTAGAAATTGATCAAGCCTTTTTTGGGCACCGTCTTCTCCAGGTTTCCAAACTTCTTGTATTTTGGAATACCAATTTATGCGTGGTAGTAAATCTAGGGTTTCTATTTGATCGCAATCATGGTCATAAAAGATTGTATCTATTTTTAAATTTTTTGATGGTAGCCTGGGCTCTTCTGCGTTTAGACAGCCTTTTTTAAAGTAAGGTGTAAAAACACGATAAGGCGTTCCATCATCTTTAGAAATATTCCATGGTTCCCAAAGTAAATGACTATTAAAGCTTTTATTTTCAATCTTTTTATCGTCTAAATACGCTTTAATATCTATGTCTCTATCTATTCTCCAAGGTTCATAACATCTATTCCAAAATACAGCTTTTACATCATATTTTTCTAATAATTTCTTAATTACATTCTTGGGGTTTTGGTTATAAATTGAGAGCTTGCTATCTAAACTCTCATTTAAACTTTGCAATGAATGATGTAACCACCATCTACTTGCTGATCCCATTTTAAATTCTTGAGAATTTTCATCATCCAAAATATAAATGGGTAATACAGCATCAAATTCAGCTGCTTTTTCTAATGAGAGGTTGTCAGTTAGTCTTAAATCTTGTCGGAACCAATGAATTGCTATTCCTTTAGACATAATTAAGCTGTGCTACCTCCATCAGCCAAATATACTGAACCAGTAACAAAACTACTGTCATCACTGGATAAGAAGAGCATAAGTTTCGCAATTTCTTCTGGTTGTGCATATCTTCCAAGAGGAATACTCTCTTCTATTCTAGCTTTAGGATTGCCTTCCTCGCTTAAACTATCCATGCCGTCTTCAATTATTCTCATCATATCAGTCTCTACTGGCGCTGGATTAACAGTATTAACTCTTATATTCAAAGGAGCACATTCCTTTGAAGCAGATTTCATTAATCCCACAACGGCATGTTTACTCATTACATAGGGGGATAGCAACGAAGCGCCTATGACGCCTGCAACGCTTGAAGTGATTACGAAACTGCCACCTCCTCTTGCTGTCATTGCAGGAATAGCAGCCTTTAATCCTAGAAATGGACCCTTTGCATTAATCTCCATAACTTTATCAAACCTACTCTCTTCATACTCTTCTATAGAAGCAACATCACCTCCAATGCCTGCGTTGGCAATAAATACATCTAAACCACCATATCTTTCTGTTGCTAACTTAACCGCTTCAAAGTTATCTGAAGATCTTGTTACATCGCCAATAAAATAACTCACTTTATTTGAATTCATGTCTGTACAAGCGGCACTTAGTTCATCTTCATTCAAATCTACCATCAGAACATCAGCGCCCTCTTCAATAAAAAGCATAGCTGTAGCCTTTCCAATCCCACCAGAAGCGCCCGTAATGATTGCAACTTTTCCTTCAAGTCTATTCATAGGATTATTTTAAATTAAAAAACTAAAGATTAATGAGATAAATCGCTCTAACTATTAATACTGCTCCTACAGCTAACATAATTCTCTGTGTCCACGAGAAGAAAGTTCTGTCATTAATTTTATCTAGAACTTTTTTTCCCAAAGTAGTGCCCATAACAGATACCGCCATAGCTATTATCAGGAGCCAAAGAGCAGGCCAATTCTCGCTAGACGATGAAACAGCTAATCCACCAAAAAATATAACTTTAGATACATGTCCTAAAAATTGAGCAACTGCTTTAGTTGCTACCACTTGGTGTCTAGTCATTTCTACTTTTTGGAAAAATACATCCAGTAAAGGCCCTCCAACTCCAGCTAGCAAGTTAGTCCCAACAACCACAATACCTGCCGCTATGCCTACTGGAGTTTTGGTTACATCAAAAGCAAAATTAGAGGGCATTGACCAAGCAATATAAGGCAATATACCTAAAGCTAATAAAACAGTTATTCGATCGGGGACAAAGGCTATAAAAAATAATACTACCATTGCCAAAACATTGCCTATAAATAGAGTGCCTACGATTTTCAAATTAATATCCTTTCGATTAAGCCATGCTCTATAACCATTAGAAGTCATTTGTATTAATCCATGGAGAATCATTGCTGGCCCAACCTGCATAAGACTTACTAGTATCCCCATAAGAATAAGACCACCTAGCATTCCAAAAATGGAAGATAAAAAAGCTGTTGCGAGAGAAGCTACAACAACTATGACTGCTATTAAATCTATACCCATTGCTTAATTCTTAAACTGCCAGATAAAGCTTTCATTAATTTCTTCTCTATTAAAGTTTAAAGTGAAATAATTGCCTTTTAACCACGTTGCGTAGTGATTCAAGCAAAACTTACTGTCCACTCGTCCTCCATTTCCACCTGCAATAACGAATTTTGCATGTTCTGGATCATTCAAATCAACCACCAATCTATACGCAGGTCCATGATAGACCCTACAAGGAATTTCATCTTCCTCAGTTTTACCAGGTCCTTTACCCATGTGCATCGCCATACCTAAGGTAGTTGGACTTCCTCCTATTTCATCTGGACCTAAATGTAACTCCTTCCAATCATCAAATTTATTTAAACTATGCTTGAATTGAATTTTATGTAAATCTCCCCATCTCCATTTCGATGAGTCATCTCCTAAAGATTTCTTTACTCTTTTAACAACAATAGCAATCTCTTCTTCTATAGTGTCAACCAAAGATGATTCATAAGTTTTCCAGAATTTATTCTTTAAAAAAGTACTGATATCAAAACGATTTAAACCTGGAGCACCAAGAGGTAATGCATTAATTAAATCATCCGCCAATACTTTATACATGAATTTTCTAGGCCAAAACCTATCTAGAAAAGGATAAAAAATACAAGGTCCCGCAGAATCTATAGTGGCATCACAATTCCATTCATTAAGTATCTTTACAGCTAATTTAACATCTTCATTAGTGCTACTAGCTAATACTTTTATAAGATCAGGCAATATTGATTGAGCACGTAAATCCTTTAAATCTAGCTGCATCTCACAAAAATCACTTACGTCAAATTTTTTATTCTCAACTAGAAACTCTCTTATTCTGTCTGCCCTAGAATCGTGAGTAGGGAAATTATGTATATAAAACTCTCCTTCTTCTCCCATCGTGTCATTGTTAGCAGTTAGAGAAAATCCTTCTTGTGGGTTTTTTTCAACCAATAATTGATCAGCTTTAGCTAATTCAAAATCATATTCATCTAACCAACCAATTAATGGAACTGAGCCGGTTGTTTTTTTTCTGTTAGGCATAGTAGTCGCTATATACCGCTGTAAGTTACTCTCTTTATCTACGCAAATAATATTATTGACCAACGGACATACATCGTTTTCAAACAAGAAACTTCTAAACTCCTCAGCTGATCTAGCAAGAGGTAGTTGAGACAAAGCACCACCAGAAGTTGGAATATCTTGTAATGACCAATACAAGCTGGTTTGATAAGTGGAGTCAGTAAGCCTACTTATTCCTAACTCTTGCAATAATGGCTCCAAAAGAACACCATGATGAGTTCCTTTAATCTCAATTTCTCTATTGGATTGGTCTTTTATTTCAATAATCTCTTTTCTTACACTAATCTTTTTAGATCCTGATTGAGATTTATATTTATCCCCTTCTATTTTTTCTATAAATAAATCATAACAATCTACAAACCCTGTAGTTAATCCCCACGCAATATCTTTTGTATACCCCATCATAAAATAAGGCACTCCTGGGAAAGCAGTTCCAAACGCATCCCAAGAATCTACATGAAGGTGAATATAAAAAAATGTACTAGGTATAGTGAAAGGTTGATGCGGGTCTGTAGCTAAAATAGGTTTTCCAGAAATCGTATTTGCTCCCGTGACTGCCCAATTGTTGCTACCAGAAAATGAGGGAACTTTTATATTTGGATAAGCTAGCTCTATTATCTTTGGATCTAAATGCTTCAATGGCTCTTTCAATTGTTCAATCAAATTTATATCTTCATCTGAAAAATGAAGCACATGATCTGAGAATTTATCTACACCATGTGTTGCCATTAATCTACCCAATACAAGTTTTTCGGTCCAACTCTTATGTTGAAACCATGAAGTAAATCTATATCTTGCAGCAATATCTAACATAGTAAATTCTCTTGGCAAAGCATCTGCATGTTTGAATTCAGGAGGTATATCTCCTAAAGACCTCACGTAAGCATTAAGTCCTTGGAGGTACGCTTCTGCTATATAGTCTCCTTCACTAGATGGGAGCTCATCTAATTTCCCAGGAACATTAAAAGCTTTCTGCAGTGAATCCTGTGTTAAGAACCTTTCTCCTAATAAGGCAGACGCTTCACCATTAGCATATGCACAACTAAGGTGTATTTGCCAGAGTCTTTCATATCCAGCGGCATATCCCATACCCCTATAAGCATCTTCAATAGTTTTAGCATAGACATGCGGAATACCCAATTTATCCCACACTATTTCAAAGGGGGAATCGGCTTCAGGTATCCTAAAATTCAAAATTGATTAATTATTTTCTTCTATAGCTTTAAATGCCTGTCTTGCAATATCAGTAATGGACTCTAGGTCTTCTTCAGAATGACAAGTTGAAACAAAATGATTGTGATAACCCAACATATATACACCTCTACGAACGCATTCATCTATCCACTTAAAATGCGTCTTTATATCTACGTTATTCAACCTGTAATAAGGCATTGCAGGAACCCCAGAAGCAACTAAGTCGTATCCACTTTGTTTTGCCATTTTTACCAATGATTTATTTAAACGCTCTCCAAAATCTGTCATTTTATTTGCTGCATCAATTTTTTTTAATTCTTTTAGTGTTGCAAGTGCCGCAGCCATTGGCGAAGCACTAAAGAATTGCGTACCTGTAAAATACACTTGTTCAGCTGCGTCTTTCATAGCTTTTGTGCCCACAAGTGCTGACAAAGGATGACCATTAGCAAGTGCTTTTCCAAAACAAATTAAATCAGGAGTAAATCCATAAGCTACGTTAGAACCTGCAAGATTTATACGAAATCCAGCTCTTACATCATCAATTATTACAATCACGCCATATTTTTTGCATAAAGCTGATACTCCTTTCCAATAATCCTCCTCTGGTAAAGAGTTATCTCTCGAAACTGGATGATCGTAAGGCGAAGAAATAAAGCAAGCAATCTCATTTGATCTTTCTGTCAGCACATTTTCTAGAGACTCCAAATCATTCCAATCAATTGTTATCACATGAGCATCATCAGATGCAATTACACCTGGGTTATTTTTCCCTTGCATCCAAGGAGCGACTCCATGGTAACCGTCCCTAATTTTAATAATCTTCTCTTTTCCTGTAGCTTGCCTTGCAACCATTACGGCTAGACTGGTGCTGTCTCCTCCATTTTTTCCGAAAAGAGCCCAATCTGCAGCATCTACCATGTCAACTAAAGCGGAAGCTAAATCCACCATAACTGGAGAGGCTAAACTAACTGTGTTTCCTTCTAAGTCTTGAGAATTAGCTGCTTCTTCTATCTCAGGATGCTTATAACCTAAAATAGAAGGGCCATAAGCACACATTAAATCTATATATTTGTTGTCATCAACATCCCAAAAATAAGCTCCTTCTGCACGAGAGAAAAATTTTGGTCCAGTATCTCTTACAGCGTATTTGTAATGTCCAAATATGCCACCTGGTATTACTTCTTTCGCTCTATTGAATAAAGCTTCTGATTGCTTAACTTCGTAGGTTGTATTTTTCATAATTAAGAAATAAGTTTATTAATAAAAGGATGCAAAGTGATTTTCTCTTTCATCTTTAAGCATACCCATAGTTTCGCACATAAATCTATTACGATCCTCTCTACTTTTAAAAACCCATATGCAAACACATTCTTTACTATGATAAATTGCTTTCAGCTCATCATCGATTTCACATAGCTCTTTAGGGACATCTACTTCTAAACAAATCATTTAATTATTAATTTTCTGTAGTTGCTCATGAATAGCGACAACTCCTTTTTTATTTGCGCTAATAATAGTTTCCATTGCAGGAGCCTCTTTACTAATATCTCCTAATTCAAATAAAGCAACATGAATAACATCATGATATTCAATCTTCTGCATATCTTTTAACCATCTTCTAATGTTTGGGAAGGGTTCAAAATCATATATGTTGGTAAACATACTCTGAAGTTGACCTATCTCTACATAAGCTGCGAAATCAGCTATTGTTAATTGATTTCCGATAAGAAATTGAGATTGGGAAAGCCATCCTTCTTCAATAGCTTTGAAAGCTTTTTCTATACTGGCTTGAGACATTCTAAGAAAATCTTCAGGGAAACTAAGATCTTTTCTTACCTTTGGTGCAACTAAACCTATTGAAGCTTCTCTTACATTTCTGTGATGTAGATGCAGATAAGAATCAACTCTTGCTCTATCTTCATAATTTTCAGGATATAAATCGTACCATTCATGCTTATTGCATAGATAGCTCATGATTGCATGTGATTCAGATAGAACAAAACCGGTGTCATGATCTTCGATACTTGGAATTGTACCAGTAGGAAATTTAGCAAGATATTCAGGATGACGACTACCTCCTTCTGAAGAAGAACCAGGATTAACCAAAGATAATTCAAATTTTTGTTGCTTATAAAGCATTAACCAAAGAACAGCTCTAACTGGTTGTGAAAACGGAACTCCGTAAATAGTTATTGGGGAAGACATTCTTTTACCTTTTAATTCTTATATAACAATTTATATCATTATAAGTTTATTTAACATACGATGAAGTTAATTTAATGTCTGCTGAATCCCATGCTTGTTTCCAGCTTTCATAAACTCTTATCTTTGTGTGTAGTGTATTGTAGAGTTAACATATGAAATTGCCATTAAGATTATTTTTTGTAGTTATTTACCTCACCCTCTTTTTTTTCAATACTATAAAAGCATCAGAAGTGCCCATTTTGCAGCCAGGTGCTCCTGGAGAAAGTAGTAAAGAAATTGATTCGGATACTGCTATTAATATAGCTAGCTCCTCCTATACAAAAGCTGATGTAGAGTTTATGCAGGGCATGATCATCCATCATCATCAAGCTCTGGTTATGTCTAAACTTGCTCCAAAAAATACAAATAATAAGTCTATTCTAGATCTGGCTAAAAGAATTGATGTCTCTCAAAAAGATGAGATTAGATTTATGCAAGATTGGTTAAAAGATAGAGAAGAAGTTGCACCCAATCCTAAGTCAGAAAAAATGAGTCATATGCACGAAAATATGGCTGGCATGGCCTCTGCAGAGCAAATTAAGCAACTTTCTGAAGCTAATGGAACTGATTTTGATGAACTTTTTTTATCACTAATGATTACTCATCATGACGGCGCTTTAAAAATGGTTAAGAAGCTCAAAGATCAGCCAGGATCTGCCTATGATCCCCTTTTGAGTGAATTTGTCGCTGACATTAAAAATGATCAAGCAGTAGAAATAGAAAGAATGAATTCTTTACTAACGGGTCTTTCAAATGATCCTAGGGCTGGTTTATCAGCTGGTCTGTATGATGCGGGAGAGGCTATTTTAAATATGCAATTATTAGAATCCCAACGAAAACCTGATGGTTTTTTTGATCCCAATAATCCCGCAGGTGGAGGTTCAAAAAATGCTGAAAAAAAAGGAATAAAAAGAATTTTCAAAAAAGAAGAAAAAACAAAAACCGTTGAAGCAAAGGCAAAAAATAGACGTTACCCAATGCTTAGCTTCTCCAACACTGACATGGCATTCCGTGATGATATATTGATAACTGGAAGCTATCACGGTTTTAATATTTATCAAATTGGTGAAAAAGGATTACCTAAACTAGTTAGTTCTGTCATTTGTCCAGGCGGGCAAGGTGATGTTTCGATAATAGGTGATTTACTTATTTACTCAGTTGAACAAACAAGGGGACGTGTCGACTGTGGGATGGACGGTGTAAATGCAGATTCAAGTCCAGATAGGTTTATTGGGATAAGAATTTTTGATATCTCAAATTTAAGTGCGCCTCGACAAGTTGGGGCAGTACAAACCTGCAGAGGCTCTCATACACATTCTGTAGTTTCCGGTCCAGATAAAGAAGGGAAAATTATTGTGTATAACTCAGGCATTAGAAGTGTCAGAGAAAAAGATGAAATGAAGCAATGCATAAAAGGTATAGCAGGAGATGATCGTACTGCATTATTTCGTATAGATGTAATCGAAATACCAATAAATGATCCTTCTAAATCTAAAATTATAAATAGCCCTGCAGTATTTGCTGATCCAAAGACAGGGGTTTTAGCTGGTCTATGGCGCGGTGGAGATCATGGTGAGGACTCACAAGAGACAAAAATTACTGATCAATGTCATGATATAACTGTTTTCCCTTCCGCAAATATCGCAGCTGGTGCGTGTTCTGGCAATGGGATACTGTTTGATATTACAAACCCATCTGAACCAACGAGAATTGATGTGGTAACTGACACTGGATTTGCTTATTGGCATTCGGCAACTTTTAATAATGAAGGAACCAAAATCCTTTTTACAGATGAATGGGGAGGCGGAGGAAGAGCTCGTTGCAGAGCATGGGATCCACTTAACTGGGGTGCAGATGCGATATATGATGTTGTTGATAGCAAGTTAGAGTTTAGAAGCCATTACAAAATGCCAGCACCTCAATCAGAAACAGAAAATTGTGTCGCTCATAATGGATCTATTATACCTGTACCAGGTAGAGACATATTTGTACAAGCTTGGTATCAAGGAGGAATATCGGTAATAGATTTTACTGATTCTTCAAACCCCGTTGAGATTGCTTATTTCGATAGAGGGCCGATTAAAGAAGAAGAATTGACAACAGGTGGGTACTGGTCTGTTTATTACTATGAAGGTGCTATTTACGGCACTGAAATTACACGAGGTTTAGATACATTCAGATTAATACCGAGTGAATATCTAACAAAAAATGAAATTGATGCGGCAAAGTTGGCATACCCTGCAATTGGTTCTAAAAGAGTTTTTAACCCCCAACAGCAAATACCGATGATATGGCCATCAGATCCTGTTGTTGCTAAAGCATACTTAGATCAATTAAAGAAAGATAAAGTGCTCGATGAAACACTTGTTGAAAATATAATGCAAAACCTAGATCTTGCCGATTCAGCAATACTTAATGGCAGCAACGAAATATTTGCAGATAACTTAGCTAACTTGCAACTAACTTTAAAGGATAAAAATATTACAAATATAAATAAGTACAGACTTAAACAATTAGATGCGGTGCTGAAAGAAATATCTAAAAGATTAAAACTTTAAATTTTCTATTTCTTATTAATTAATTCCTAAACTGAATTTGAAATAGTGGCTAGTAATATAAATGAGTTTGCAAACATAAGTTCGTCAGCCGGCTCGGGAAACGAAGAAAACTTTACTATTACAGTACCAGTATTTCTATTTATATGAATGGTCTGACCAAATATTCCTATGCACATCATCTCGTCTGAATTTGCTACCCACATTTTATTCTTATAATGCCCTCCAGGAAGCATCTCACCATGATCTGACTTAGCAAAACGTTCCCTGTAACCGTCATCGCCTATTCTTGTTGAATCAATCCATTGCTTTGGAACTATTTGCTCTTCTTCATACAAACCATCATTAAGTATCATCTGGCCAAATCTTGCTAAGTCCCTCGTGCAAGCATTCATTCCAGCACCTACAAAAGGCAGACCAGTCTTATCAACTACTATCACCGCATCCTGTTCTGTTTTTAATTTTTGCCATAAGTGCTTTTCTAAAAGATCTTGTACTCTTTTGTTAGTAGCCTTTTCTATGACCATTGCAATGACATTAGTTAAAACAGATCTATAGTGATACCCTTCCATCTCTTCTTGTTCCTTCTCTTTTAGGGATAAAGCAAAATCTAAAAGTGTTTTTGGAGAATTTTCATCAACTAAATCAGGCCGCCACCCTACAACAGCAGCCTCTCTCCAAAATTCACATAATGGATCATCATAATCTTCTTCAAATTTAACTGCAGAAGACATGTCCAAGGCGCTTTGAATAGTTGTCTCAGAGAACCCAGTATCATTTAGTTCAGGTAAATATTTAGTAATCTTATCTTTTGTATCAAAAATTCCTTCATCTGAAAGAATACCAACTAGCATGCCTATAAATGATTTAGTGATTGAATTCATTAAATGGAGGCTATCCGAACTCATGTCGTTGAAATACTCTTCAAAAATTATTTCTCCATTCTTCAAAACTAAAAAGGAATCTGTGTGTGTAGAATCCATCATCTCTCTAAAGGACTGTGTCTGACCTTCTATATTTTGCATTTCTATGGAATCAAGTGATTGAAGATTCAAAGGAATTTCAGATGGTGCATCAGAACTCCTTTTTAACCTAATGGTATCAAATAATGATTCTATATTCTGAAAGCTCTTTTTATTAATTGGGGCGGTCAGCCAGTTTTCTTTATTCATACAACACCTTTTTAATTTTGTTTATCCCAGTTAACAAGATACATACTTTCATTTCTTCTAAAAGGTGCAAGTGTAAATGGTCCATTATAAGTGGCTTTGATAGAGGGGCCGATGATCTGGATATTATTCTCTTCAAGTTCTTTCTTAAGAATTTTAGAATGTCTGCTAAAATTTTTGTCTTTAGATCTTCCCGAAAACCTAATCACCCCATAATAACCCGCACCAATAGAAGATATCTCAAGAGAATCATCATTAGGTAAGGGTGTATTATTTTTATCAAATCTAGAAGGTAGGTAAAACTGCATCACCATCCCTTCTCCTGAATCTGATTGAGTTACAGGAATAGTCATGGCAATCTTTTCTGAATCTTTATTGGATCCAGAGATATAATTGAAGAGTTTTCTAAAACCTCCGTTCTGATCTCCATAGCTTGTTTGTACAACCAGCCTTTCCTCATAGTATCTAACCTCTATATTTTCTGACTGAAAGACTGTTTTATAGTTTGCTTCTTCGTAAGCCATAATTGTTGTAGATGTAACTAAAATTGCTAAAGATAAAAAAATGTTTTTTGATAAGGAATAAAGATTTTTCATAGGATATTTTATATATAACAAGCTTAATTAAAGCAATACTTTTAAAGTTAAAACTATTTATTATTAGTTTTCTTTAATAAAGGCAAAATTTCTCCTAAAACTGCAGAAAGCTCGGGTTTATTTTCTTCAATTTCTTTAGCTGTAAGCCCCTCTAGCTCGTGAGGGAAAACCAGCCATTTGTCTGTTTCGTGGATAAAGTAGTCAGGCCTTCTAGAAGTCTTATTTTTGTTTGGTTTAAAGTATGGTGTTGCAATTCTGATCTCTGGTGTATTCTTTTTACAAGCAATCTCTATATCTTTTATCACCTGATCTATGGAATTTCCTGTGTCGAAAACATCATCAACAATTAAAAGAGAATCTTCCGACTCTAGTTTTTTTATAATATAACTTAAGCCGTAAACTAATACCTTCTGATTAGTTTGCCCTAGCCCAGAGTAGTATGAAGTTCTTATGGCAATGTGATCGGACTCTACCCCCAGTACATCTAATAGTTCCTGAACAGCTATTCCTATAGGAGCCCCTCCTCTCCATACACCGACTATATAATTTGGCCTATAGCCACTTTCAAAAACCTTCCAAGCTAATTTGAATGAGTCCTCTAGTAATGTGCCAGATTTAATAAAGTGCTTTTCCATTTTTCTTCAATAATACTTACAAAATAGTATCACACTATCAGGCTCAACGAGTCTAGATAAGGATTGCCGAAGAAAGAGATCTCTTAAAAACTGTAGCTTACCCTTCCCATGTATTGTCTTGGTGGTATATATTCAATGCCAGTACCTGCAACTCCAAACACGTCAGTCATGCTTGAATTCATGCCATCTTTATCCCCAGCATTTAGAATCATGAAATCTATTCCCCACTGATCATCCATTAGATCTAAGCTAGTGGTCAAATTTAGAACTGAGTAAGAGTCTACTTGATCGACAAAAGGATTATTAAAGACTCTCTGTTGAAAATCTCCTCTATAAATCCATTCAGCAGTTGTAGTTAAGAGGCCATATTGTGTATCAGTAATGTATTCAATCCCTAGATTAGCTGTAAATTCAGGACTTTTAGCTAAGCTATTACCTTGAATATTCTCCCTCAAAGAGTAACGAATGGGCTCTTCTCCAAAGAAATATAATTCTGCTTTAAGGTTATCTAAAGCCTCATAAGAAGAGGTAATTTCAGTATCAAGATAAGCTACCCTTAAATCCATAGATAATGATTCAGAAATGATACCTATTAATTCCAATTCAATTCCTTTCATTTCAGATTTAGGGATATTGGCTACACCACCTCGGTAAACATCCGGGTCAGTTGACTGGAATTGTAAATTTTCATAATCATAACTAAATGCAGAAATATTGGCTCTCATTCGTTTGTCTAAGAAATCCGATTTAACGCCAAATTCATAGGCATCAATCATTTCGCTTTCAAAAAATGGAAAGATTAGTTGTGGAGCTGGAGCTGCACCAAACCCTTCATCGTCCATTGGGTATCCAAAAGTTAGATTACTGCCTCCTGGCTTAAATCCTTTGGTATATGAAAGATAAATCATAGTGTCATCATTAATATCCATTTCATAAGCCAATCTTCCTGTTGTCTCATCTAACTCATCTTCAATTAAGTACTTTTGTAGTCCAAAAAAGTTTGTGACGTCACTTGAAAATTCATCTTCAGTGTATCTCAAACCAAAAACTAGACGGGCATCATCAGTTACGTTAACTGTTGCTTGACCGTATAAAGATTGAGACTCTCTTGAAGGATAAGCTTCTGAGACAAATCCAAGTTCTGCATCATATGCAGCAAAACATATACCTGCAAAAGGATTAGTAGCGCAAATAGGAGCATGCGTATAAGGTGTAAACTGACCATCCATCAATGAAGCTTGCTTGTTATTGTTAACATCTTTAACTTCATAAATATTATTATCAATCTCATGATCAAAATAAAAGGCTCCTAGAATCCAGTCAACTGAACCGAATAAAGGTTCATTTGAGATCATATTTATTTCAAAAGTTTTAGTTTCTACTACCGAAGTTTCTGGTCTAAATTCTGATCTGTTATAAGGAAATCCTTTCATTGGTCCATCCGAATGTACGTCACCAAAATTGTGTCTATCGTTATCTCTTACAACATAAATATCATCTTCTTGCATGCTAGTAAGCACCTTAAGACTAGCAAAACCAAGGTCTGTATCGAAAATTGCGGCTATTATTTCTGAAGTCAGTTCGTAATCTGACAAAGTATCTTGCCTCAGCTGTCTGGGGTCAGGAGTAATATCATCTAAGCCTTTCATGGCAGCACCGTTATTATCAGCTTCGAAATATTGACCAAAAATTCTTAAACTAGAAGAATCATTAATATCAAAAATCCAATCTGATCTAATACTGGTATGATTTGCATCATCTAAATCTTGGCCATTTACTAAATTTTCCGTAAAACCTTCTCGGTCAGTTGTTACAATCGACCAACGGGTAGCTACTGAATCTGATAAAGGTATGTTTATTGCTCCCCTTATCCTAGATAAGTCGTAGTCACCTAATGTTAAGTCTACTTTTCCTTTAAGTTCATCAATTGAAGGTGCCTTATTGATAACATTTACAGTACCTCCAGTTGAGTTTTGACCAAAAAGAGTTCCTTGAGGACCTCGAAGAACTTCAATTCTTTCTAGATCTATAAAATCTGTTCTAAGTGAGAACTTAGAGGCGATAAATATTCCATCCATATGTAAAGCAACTGATGGTGCCGCTATCGCATTTTGGTTAGTTTCATCACCTACTCCTCTAATTGAGATAATAGTTTTATAACCCTCATTTTTAGCAACTGTTACACCTGGTGCTATTGCGCTTAGACCTACAAAGTCTACTATATTTTTTCTTTCGACATCTTCATTGCTTAGAGCTGTTACAGCTTTTGATACATCTTGAAGACTCTCAGTCCTTTTTTCAGCAGTTACAATAATTTCATCCAATTCCTTAGATAAAACATTAGAACTAACTATAAAGAGTAAAAGGCCGCTAAGAGAAAAAGAGAAAAAAGATTTTAAAGAAAGTGTAAATAATTTCATTTCATTCCTTGTCTTGCTACTAAAAATACATAATACAGTTACTCAAATTACGTGCAATATGTATGCCAAATAAAAACGTGAATTTTTTGTTTTTTTGCACAAAAATTGCTCTTTTTTTACTTAAATTCACCTATTTTGTTAATTTTTTATAGTAACTAATTTATAAATCTTTAGAGTAAGCAGAAGTAAAAATGAAAATATGAAATCTATATTAGAAAAGTTTTTTGAAATAGAGGCTAATAGAACTTCTATACAAGGCGAAGTGATTGCTGGGATAACTACATTTATCACAATGGCTTATATAATTTTTGTAAACCCTCAAATGATGGCTCAATCGGGAATGGATCATGGTGCGATTTTTGTAGGAACTTGTTTAGCTGCATCATTGGCATGCCTTTTCATGGGCATCTATTCGAACTGGCCAGTTGGTTTAGCGCCTGGTATGGGTCTTAATGCTTTTTTTACTTACACAGTTGTGGGAGAAATGGGCTACTCTTGGGAAATAGCTCTGGGAGCAGTATTTATAGCAGGAATTTTGTTTTTCCTAATGAGTGTAACTCCCTTAAGAAGGTGGATGTTAGATAGCATTCCATTAAATTTAAGAATTGCCATGGGTTCTGGTGTAGGACTTTTTATAGGATTTATAGGCCTCAAGAATGGAGGCATAATAGTTGCCAATGGTGCTACATTTCTAAGTTTAGGTGATTTTACAGAACCAAGTACTATGTTAGCTGGTTTAGGTTTTCTTTTAATCTCGATTCTTGCAATAAGGAATATTCATGGAGCGATTATTATAGGAATTCTTTCCATAACACTGATTAGCGCTTTATTTAATCTAATTGAATTTAATGGAGTTATTGCCATGCCTCCAGATATTTCTCCTGTTCTATTTAAATTAGATATTTTAGGAGCTCTAGATATAGCCATGCTAAGCGTTATTATTTCTTTTTTATTTGTTAATCTTTTTGATACAGCAGGTACCCTTTTTGGAATAGCAACAAGAGCAAATTTTGTTGATGATTCTGGAAATATTAAAAACCTTGATAAGGCACTAAAGACAGATAGTGGATCAAGTGTTTTTGGTTCCTTCTTGGGATGTGCGCCTGTAACAAGTTATGTAGAAAGTTCAGCTGGAATAGAAGCTGGGGGAAGAACTGGTTTGACAGCAGTAGTCGTTGGTATTCTGTTTCTATTGTCTATCTTCTTGTCTCCAATAGCCTCTGTTATACCGACTTATGCTACTGCAGGAGCCCTCATCTATGTAGCTATACTTATGTTAAGTGGGATGGAGAGCTTAAACTGGGAAGATAAATCTGAATTGCTGCCTGCCTTAATAATAATAGTTATGATACCTTTAACTTTTTCTATTGCTAACGGAATAGCTTTAGGCTTTTTAGCCTATGTGGCAATTAAAACCACCATAGGACAAATTAAAAATATATCTTCTGGCGCTTGGTTTCTAACAATAATCTTTTTAGCTAAATTCATTTTTTTATAAACTTAACTAAGATTTCTTTCCAATCTTTTTATTGTTTAAGTAACCCTTAAAAGCTATGTAGGTTTGTATTAAATTAGCTATAACGAAAGCAAATAAATCGACAAAAATAAAAATACTGGCTCCAGCAAATCGGCTTATTCCTGTAAGTATATATCCGTTTAATCTGGTTTCATGATTTACAGAACTTACAAGATATAAACTTAAGATGCTAAGTACCAATACCACCCATTGGCCGTACTGTAAAAAATTTTCTATCATAATAATCTCCCTAGTATTAATTTAACTCTTACTGCCTTCAGCCTTTGAAATTTGGGTCCCAACCATCAGGTTTAAAGGCAACTATCTTTAAATCTGAACAATGCATCTTTAAAGCTGGCTCAAATTCCCAACTTTTAAGCATTGCGCCAAAATAAGCCTCCTCATCATAAACAATTAATGTGTCCGTTTTTTGATCCCATGGGTGGAAGTGCATACTGGCTGAAAAGGCCTGCTGATATCTTGTTTGCTTGGCCACAAAATTTGCTCTTAGGGGGTTTTGTTTAGGTGTTATGCAAGCACCTTTTGGTGTAAGGACATCTATATCCACCTTGAGATGTTCTTTAATATTTTCAGGGAGCTTCAGTTGCAGTGAAAAAACTTTATTGCTTTGAAGGCTACCTGCAAACGCTACTGTTTCCTTATCAAGATATTCGAAACTCAAATCCGCTAGACTAGGATGTTTAGGGAAGCCCCATATCTCTCTTCCTCCGGCTATGGCTGCAATCGCTCCAAGCTTATATCCATCCTTCGCAGGTCCACACAAGACTCTATGACACCAAGTCAAAGTTTCTGGATTATCAAGGTTATAGGAATAAGGATCCTCGTATGGGAGATCTAATTTAATAGATTTAGGTGTTACAGGAAATGAATACCAAGTTTCAATATATGGATTAAGGTTATCAATAGGGCCGCAATCAGTAGCTATAAAATTATTACACCAGAGCTGCACAGGTACTTTCCCTCCAACCGTAACAGGATGATGATCTTCGTGTTCAAATTCTTTGAGAACTTCAGACAATCTAGCGGATCCATAAACTACGATATTGCTGCTAGACAAGCGTAAAGGAATTCTGTTTACATGATTATCAGAAGCTAGGTATGAATCAGTTTGTTTCCACTGATCAAACCATTTATCTGATAGTCCGCTTTCTTTATTACTCAAATTTTAATCTAATTTAATCTTAAACATTGTATCACTTGGATGAAGTATCATCCGTGACTGAAATTAACTTTGTTAAAATAAAAAAAAGAGGACCGAAGTCCTCTTTTTTATTTGTTTAGCTTTACGCTGTTTGTTTATCATCAATCGCTGCTTTCCATATGACTACACCGAATAATATTTTATTTACAAAATCTGCTAAGTTATAAATTAAATTTAGTGAACTTGCATCAACGGCTCCTAGAAGATAACCAAAGACGTATCCAGCTGGATAAATTGCCCAACCAACGATTATTATCCACATCATTGTGTTATAAGCTGTTTGAACTGAAGCACTAGTAGCATTAACTGCCACTCTTCCTTCACCGAACCACAGAACATAAATCATATATAGCCAAGCTAGGCACCCGATAACGAAAGCTGGCAAGGCGGTCATAAGACCAGCCTCTCCCATGTAACCAAAGATCAGCATAACCAATGACCCTACGAAGAGTTTCCAGAACAGGGAACCTGCAACTACTGTAACTGCAGCTAAAATTAGATAAAACTCTACCATTTGAAGAGGAACAGTTAGTAGCCAATCGATATATCTAAAGACCGTTGGAGTTTCGCCAGTGTCTATCCACACACCTCTCATATAAAGATAATGCCAAAAGGCTATACCACAAATTAAACCCGCTATTGTTAAAGATGTTTTCCACTTACCTTCTACACTGCTTCTTTCCATGAAAAAGAAAACTGTTGCCGCAAGCATAGCTGCTGTTACCAGCCAAAAAGAAATTCCTACAAAATCATTTGGATCCAGGTCTCCCCCACTAGCTGCAAAAATTGGAGTAGCTATAAAACTACAAAGAATTAAAATTGATTTCATGTCTTGCCCCTATTTAATTAATACAATGACCTTAAGGTCTTATATCTGGGCGTCTGAATTTTCATCCTAGAAAACCGTGTCCGATAATTTCGTCTAATTCAGCAAGACAGATGACAAAAATATACTATTTTGTAGATATTATTTCAATCTTGGTAATTAAAAAATATGAAGAATAAATAAAAGAAATAACCTTATTTACTGTTAACTTTCTTAATAACCCTTACCAACGCCTCTGCTATTTCAATAGGAACTTCTTCTTGTAAGAAATGTCCGGCTGAAGTTTCTAACACAGGTGCACTAGGAAAATTATTTCTCATCATTGGTAGAGTTTTTGCAAGTATTGGGTCGTTCATACCCCAAACAATTTCTACAGGTATATCCAATTCTTTTACATAATTTTCAATCATCTTTAAAGAAGGTGTGCTTGGATGTTTGGGCCCATCCGTTACCATTCTCATCAAAGCTAATGGAGCTTTAGCATTACCACTTTCGTATACAGGTCGTCCATAAATCTCAATTACATCTTCCGTCCAAGAACTAGGGTCACCTTGAACTCCTCCTAATCTTTCAAACATAGAGAAAACAACTTCTAAAATTAATTCACCTACTACAGGAGTCTTTACGATGGCATGAGCTGGAGAAATGTCAGTATTTAAACTTGGAGCATTAAATCCAGTATTCATAATAACAGCTCCCTTTAATATTTCAGGAGAGAGCGCTAAGGCTCCCATTCCAATGGGACCACCCCAATCTTGTCCTGCATAGACAGCTTCAGAAATTTGTAATTGTTTTAAAACTTCATTTATCCAGCGAATATGGTTTTCAAGGGTATGCTGGCTAGCAGGAACTTTGGAAGAAAAGCCTAATCCAATACTTGTTGGCATTATTACTCTCACTTTATCTAGAGGTAAGTGATTAACAACTTTTCTATACAAAAATCCAGAAGTTGGATTACCATGCATCAAAAATACGGGCAGGCCTTGACCTATATCAAGTACATGAACTTTAATTCCTGGCTCTACTTCTACGAAGTAACTCTTATAGTCAGAGTTGACCATATTAAGAGCATAATCAGGTAAAGGAAATGCTTCAAAATCTCCTATATCTAGAGTAACAACTCCTTCGCCGTTTGGAGTGAACATCTTTCCATCACGAGTTATGAAAATAGCAAAAACAATGCAGATAACAACTATAGTTGATATGACCTTTAAAAATGTATTCATTATTTATTGGTTGAACAAGGGTTTTCTTTTTTCCAAAAAAGCCGCCATTCCTTCTTGAGAGTCTTTTGTTCCACTATTATCTTTAACTGCTTGACGTTCAGCTTTTAATAATTCCTCTAATTCACGATCAGAACTATTTACAAGGACTTTCATCATACTTTCCACGGCTTTGGCTGGTTGTGCAGCCAACTCATGAGCAAGAGAGATTGCAGCTGATTTAAGTTCTTCCAAGGGCCAAACTTCATGTACTAAGCCAATTTCTAAAGCCCTAGGTCCAGAAATCTTTTTAGAACGAAGAATCATATCTAATGCATGTTGCTCACCGACACATTTTGTAAGTCTAGCGCTTCCGCCCCAAGCAGGTACGGCTCCGAGATCTAATTCCGGTAATCCTATTTGAGCATTGTCTATTGCAGCAAGACGAAAATGGCAACCCAAAGGTATTTCTAGGCCTCCACCGAGGCAATAGCCAAACATAGTAACGATCCATGGTTTATTCATGTTTTCTATTTCTGAAATCACTTTTAAACGTTGGTCAAACAGAGCATCTGCACTGCCCATTTTTTTTACACCCTCTGGAAACTGTTTTAAATTCATGCCAACGGAAAAATTTTCTAGACCAGCTGAAGTAAGCACAACAGCTCTTATATCTTTACTGGCTGCTATCTCTTTTACAGCAACTTCCAACTCATCCATAAAATTCAATGACATTCTATTATATGGTTCATCGTTAATTGTTAAGATGGCAACAGCTTCATCTATCTCAAATAATAGGTTTTTATTCATTATCTTTCCCCAATAGGTAGTTTAACTCGTAACTATTTTCATACTCAAAAATTTTGAATGAGTTTTATCAAAGTTCGCACATCTTTTGTCATAAGACTTACCAATTATTCCACCACGAACCATCGAAGGCTCAACAGATCGATAAAAGTCTTTCCAGCTCTCAGGTAGCTTTATAGAATCTGGAGGAGATAGCCAAAGTCTATATAAACAACGTTTTTTTAAATCATTTTCGTAATCTAAATATCCAGTTCTTGAATGAAACATTCTGTAGTTATTTATAATTTGCATATCTCCGGGTTCTAAATACATCGTGTACATTAATTCAGGGCGAGTAAGGATTTCATCTAAAAAATCCATTGTTTCTTTTTGCTGTTTAGATAACTTTGGAACTCCTTCAATATTTTGTGCAGACTGAACTCTGTTTCTATTCCAATTGCAAAACAAGTTTCCACTCTCTTCCTCAAACAACGGAAGGCTATAAAAAGGCTTTTCATCAGGAGCTTGTTCTTGCTGGCGACTGAAATAAAAATGTTGATACGCTATTTCAGCCAAGTCTGGACGTTCTCTAATCATATAATTATGAGCGGTAACGCCACTAGATATCATACTTTGGCCACCCGATTTGGCTTTGTTGTAACAGGTAAGGATTGTTAAATCAGCTACATCAACGTGAAAATCAAGCTCAGCATTCGAAGAATAACCTCTTCCGTTTGCTGCTCGATAATCCGTACCAGTATCTTGAACGGCAGAAATATATTGTGAGGCCAATCCTTGTGGTCTAGCCACCCCTGCTTTAAGACCAATAGCCCAACTCAGAAGTCTAAACTCATCCTGGCTAAGGTCTTCACGAGGTAAGCCTCTTACTATCGAAAGACCTTTTCGATGGTGAGCTTCTAGAAGGGCTCTCTTTATAATTTCCCAACTTGAACCAAAATCAAATTCATTAGGCGAATAACTAAACAAATCTCTATCCTGGTCAAACAGAGATTTTATTGAATCTCTAAGTAAGTTTCCGTCAGATTCATCTATAACAAAACACCAATCATTAGTAGATCTTAGATCTTCTATTTCCCAAGCACAGGGCGCTTCAAAGATATTCAATTCAAAACTTTCTTATTCCACCAAAAAATTACTGGTGTAATTAAAAACGTAGGAAGAATCCACCACACCCATTCAGGATTGGCAGGTGGGTTCACAACTAATACAGCTGTAACCACGGCTATTGTGCCACCCATCATATTTGTTAAATGTTTTGCTATTCTTTCTTTACCAATTGCTGTTTGGTTTTTAAAAGTCTGAAAATCTCCATACCCTAGAAAAAGAGCAAGAAATCCAAATACGATAAGCGTTATGTATTGAGAGTTATTATCGATAAAAAATATTATCGCCAGTATCCACATACCGACACCAGATAAAAGCATAAAATTAACAGCAATCAAATCTATGCGAGTTGGAACTCCTTTTCTATTCTTAGCAAACCTCATTCCTGAAAAGGCTAAATAAAAAGAAAAGATACTTATAAGAAATAAAAAGACATTGCTGGTGATTGTCGACAAGGGTAAAGCAGTTAAAAAGATAATAGCCATAGACCAGAAATATGCCTTACCAATTAATATATGAAACTTTTTACCTTTCTCGCTTGAAAGCGCCAAAGCGGCACTCACAAGAGCAACTGAGCCAGCTAAAATATGAATCGAAAGTAAAATTCCCATTTAATCATTCTATCGGGTCACCGCCTAATACGGCTGGGGTCTCACAATAAGTAGTCAAAATATACTGTTGATGCGTTGCTATTCTGTCAGTAAGTGCAGAGGCAATCTCTGGAATTTTTGAATTCATTTCAAAAAAACCAAGCATACCTTGATTCTGTTGAGTTTTAGGCATTATCTCCAAAGGCACTGGAAGTATAGTCATACTCATAGTTGCCCAGTAGACATCTAAAGCCGTCATAGAATTACCTATTAGATAACGAGATTTTCTGTCTTCTTGTGCTTTAAGACGTTTATCAATTAAGTTTATTACCTCAGCTATCTTATCTGGAGCTGCTGCACTTGCCTCTTCGCTATAGCCATACTTTTGAGCTAAAGGGCTATCCATAATGATTCTCATATTCCAAACCAATCCATCTTCACCCAATACAACAGCGCAGATACCAAACATCTCAACCCTATGTTCAAAATTATCAGGAATAAGTTTAGGACTATCTTTTGTACCAATTCTTTCAGCCAAAGCCAATTGTTCAATCCAAACGTTTCTAGGACGCTCTTTATTGTGAAACATAGTGGGTAAGCTAGTCTGGCTAGTAAGGTCATATAGCTTAGCTTGTCTGTCTTCTCCCGTTTCTTTATCAACGCCCATCAATGGATGCAATACACGGTCTAAAGGAATTTTCTTTACGTAACATATATTTTTAAGAGCTTCAGCATACATAGCTTGGACACCTGGAACGAAAGTTACTCTAGTTCCTTTGTCCATGGATGCTGCCTCTTCAAGAGTAATAAACTCTGGATTTGTATCTTTTGTTTTTGAATTCATAATAAATTTAGGGTACCACTACTTTTCCTTCTTTGATTAACTTTCTTTGAGCAGAACTGGAATAACCAAGTTCTGTAAGAATTTCTTGACCATGCTCGCCTAATTTAGGAGCTGGTCTTGTTATTTCGTTTGGAGTTTCCTCAAAACGTGCTGCGGGACGAGCTTGTCGAACCTCGCCAAAACCTTCGTAATCTTCAATCCATATGGATTCATTCGCAAGCACCTGCTCATGCTCCATTAACTCCATGCGATTTAATAGAGGAGCACAAGGTACACCTTCTTCTTGAAAACGAGCTAAAATTTCCATGCTGTTCCATTTTGATATTTCTTCACCAGTTAATTGTTTTCTCTCTCCAGCATTAGAAACTCTAGCTGCGGAAGTAGAAAAGCGTTCATCTTCCAAAAGGTCTTCTCTTTTTAAAGCTCTACACATTCCGTCCCATTCTGCGTCGGAAACAGCGCCAGCAGTAATATATCCATCTTTAGCTTTATAAATTAGATCTTGGCTTCCCTG
>CEVR01019877.1_pt1 | contig 30590 bp, 24 predicted proteins | sample 356541 | NCBI WGS metagenome assembly CEVR01 (sample SAMEA2623734, study PRJEB7988) | marine metagenome | isolation source: saline water (ENVO:00002010), including
ATAGTCTTGAAGAAGAGGAAGAAGTCCCTGAAGATGGGGGCGACGATTCTCCCGATGATGATAGCCCGGTAGAAAAAGAAAAAGCTCCGGTAAATAAAAAGAAATTTTGAGGTGAAGAAAAATGTGGGAACATCGAGCAGTATCGCATAAGCAATTCAGAGAAAGTGGACGAATTACTCCGACTGAAACGTACGTTCAGTTGATGGATAAAGTGGAAGACGCTGTCAAAGAAGCACAAAAAATGCCATTTGACCATGAAGAATTCCTCAAGTACATTCCAAATCAAGGTCCTTGGGAGCCAATTCATGAAACAGATGATACAAAGGGAGACCCTCGTTCAAGGTATATCGGACCAGGACGTCCAAAACTATTGAACACAAATCTCTTCCTTGGTTCTACTTGGATTGAATCCGAACGTTTCAAATTCGAGCGCCGAATCAGCACAATTTCTGATTTCCTTAATCAGAAGACTGTTGTTAATGCAAACATGTGGACGCCAAAGCAATTGGTTACAACACAAACATTCTTCTTTTGTTCTACAGGAGATGAAGAGCGCTTAGGCGGTTCAATGTTAACTGGTGAAACTGTTTCAAGTTCGCACCCATTCCTTGGAAATGGTGGAGATGAAGACGGAATCCCAGAATGGGATCCAATTCTTTGGGGGCTCGGCCACCGAGGCGTTGTTCCGGATTCTGACCCACAAGACAAGATCTACTACCCTTCCTTGATGCATCGTGGTGTAGCTTTCAACAATCGATTGGGATGGATACGTTATTCTCCTGCTGGATTTGGTAAGGATGCAAGTGGATATTTGATGACCAAACCAACAACATGGATTCATCCTGCAGTTGATGGAAACCGGGATACTGCTACCGCATTCAATCTACTCGTTAACCTACCTGATCGTCGAATTTCATTTGGTGAAGAAGGTATTACTGATGTTTATCTCACAACAGGAAAGACCTCATTATACACTATGATGGGTATGATGTCTTCCTCAACAGTTCGACAAATGTTCGGTGCTGGTTCGGAAATGGTCCCGCTCGAATTCCACTGTATTGAGCCAGGGCTCGATGAATGGATAAAGAACGCAAGTGATGAAGATAAGTACGCTCGGCTGTTTGAGGTTACGGCTTGTCTTGGTTACATACTCACCGATCCTAAGGTTGGTTCGCTAGGCGGTGCTGCAAAGCGTCGACGGTTGTTGCTCTATCCTCATGATCAAGGCAACCTCCTAACTTGTGTTAACGCAAGTCAAGTTGCCGATCACGCTCTCAAGTCCAACTACGCTGCCACGGTCTTCACTAAGCTCGACCAGGCAGATTTCATGAACCGTGTCGCTCGACGCTACAAAGCATATGCTGACCTCGTTACAGCAAGTGACTTCGCAAAGGGTGCTCGATGGATTAGCCAAGCGATGATTGGAGGAGACAAGATTCTCGGGCCAAACGTTCACTCAATTCTTGCAGTACGTGGATATGATATCCTCAACCTCGATGAGTACATGGAATCATTCAATGATGTCTCAGCTGCGCCGGAGCGATTGATTCGCCGTGTCGTTCAATCGGTTGCTACCAACGCTCTCAAGACTTTGTTCCCTATGGATATGCTCGGAGAAAGTGGTGGAGCTCAGCCATTCTCTCACATCTTCGCGCCTGCTGGAAACAGTGAACAGGCACTTGTCTACTACACAGACATTCGCTTCTTGGTTCCAACTTCTATTGACAAATTGCGGACGATTACTGGTTCACGTGGTGCTGACCGTGGTCGGATGCGTGAAGCATACGGCCAAATGACTGGTGCGGATCCAATGACCGGTCTCTCAATCATCGATTTGTGTCTACCATTCCTTGCTGATATGGGTGAAGAATCTTGGCAAACAGGTACGGGTCTAAATGAAGATGAAATCATTGTTGAAGTAACAATGGCTGTCAACCCGGCAATCGTATGGAAGAACCTTCTCGAACCAACTACGAACGAAGTCTTCGACCTTCCAAAGGGTAAGAAGGGGACTGCTGCAAACGTTTGGGGAGATATGTTCATGACCAACGAGCCACTTCACGAGAAGATGGTAAAAGATGGACAAGGACATTACCTCAATCTACTACGGCTTTGCTACAATTGGAGCCATGACAAGTCTAAGGAAATCCACGGTCTTTGATTAGACTAGATTTGATAGCCAGATGACGAGAGTCATCGGTGAATATGGGGTCATCAAAAAGATGATAACCGGTGAAAGGAAAATAAGGAAAAGTCCCCACCAAACACCATTATTCCAATCCTTGACTTTGACACCATCTAGTGGTCCAAAAGGAAGCATGTTGAACAAACCGAGAATTATGTTCGCTCCAATCCAATAAAGAACAATATCGTAAACCATTGATTGCCAAATGAGTGTTCCATCAACTAAATATCCCATTGAACTGTAATCATGGGCGTTTGTAAGCATAAAAAGCAACGCTCCTAAAGGAATTCCAATAACAAACAAACCGAGATTGACCAGTGGGCCTGCAATAGCGATATGTCCGTTTTGTCTACGTGTTACAAGGCCTGCAACCATGACTGCTCCAGGAGCCATGAAAAGAATTCCTAAGAATAACGAAATGAGGACTCCGAATTGAAGACCTTTAGGATCAGCCCTAAATTCCGCCCAACAACCATTTTTCTTAGCGATGATTTTGTGACCTATCTCATGAAGAACAAATGCTGGGCCAACTGCAATGAGCATAATTGGCATTGAGAGAAGGATTTGAATGATCCAACCCGCTGTTCCATTACTTGAAAGGCCACGAAGACCTCCAGCACTCATGAAACCAAGAGCAAGGGTGAATGCGGCTGTTGCATAAAGGAGATGTTTCTTCTCTTCATCGCTAAAATGCCATATGTTTCCTTTGTGTAGTTTTGGTTGTGTTTGAGACATTACTCGGAAAAAGTTGTTGATTGGAGAGGTTTGTGTGGATCTTTGGCCAGCATGCACGCGGTGGATTTTTTGTTTTGATCCATAAAATGGGCTCTGTTCGATAATATCAGCCCTAGGATCTCGAACCATGCTTGTCTCAAACAATAGTCTTCTTTCAATCCTCGCTCGCGTTGTACGAGAGTTCATGTGTTTGGACGGCAACGGAGATATGAGCATCCATGTCTATGCCGAGGCGAGCAATGAAAGATATGGGGCTCCAGGCTTGCTGTTTGTGGTGTGATGAACCAGATGAAGCAGGAAGTTCTCGTTGCCATAAATGTATTGAGTTCCATAGCCGTATTCGTGAAGAGATAGCAAAGGCGCCTCCAGATGACCCATTTTATCAATTCGCGAAGGAGCTTATTGCAATGGCGGTTGCTCCTCATCGATATGATAACGATCCTATTCATGGACCCTGGCTCGAGGAACAACAACGTCGAGCAGGGCAATACATACCGAAAGGAAAAGAAAAAACCGAACAAGATGTATTAGAGATATTTGAAAATCAGAAGAAAATAGAAAAGAAGAATATTATTCAGAATATTGCTAATAAGAATGAGTGGAAAGACAAACCTCCAGAACCTGAATTGGCTAGAAAAATCGGAAATGAAGCGTGGAAACAGGATGATATTGATATTACTGAATATCATGCAGGGAGAACTATTCCTAGTAAAATCATAGATCCAATTGACCGTTCTGACCGAATTGGAGAAGATGATAAAATGGTCACCCGTACAAACATAAAAGCAAAAAATGAAGATCTCGATGAAGAGATTCTTGAAATTTTAGAAAATGAGGAGTTACATCAAAAGAAAGTAAAGAAAGATGCTTGGGATTCTACTGTTTCAGATGTTTTAGATTTACTAGATAATGAAGATTGAGTAATTTTATATTGTAAAATAATAGTTTTTCTAGTTTTATGATAAATTAATCAGTGAGTTTGTAAGTTACTCTTTGTGTACCTTTTCCTTTTGATTTCTTACCAATAAATTCAATCCCTTTAATCTCAGAAATATTTCGAACATGAGTTCCAGCACAAGGACAGAGGTCTTGCTGATCACCTATTGTAATCACGCGTAAATCTGTAATAAATGAGGGTAATAGATCCATATTTGTCCGTTCTTCAGGCATAATTGAATTGACTTCGTCTCGTGTCATTTGACAATCCGTAACATTAAGTCCCTGTCTTATTTTTTCATTTACAGATTCTTGAAGTTCGAATAACATCTCTTCTGTAAATTGAATTGGTTTGAAATCAATACGAGATTTTTCTGTGTTGATTTGATTGCCAACCGTCCTAACTCCATCATACATTTCGTAAGCTATACCACTCACAAGATGCTGGGCCGTATGCATTTTCATGTGAGCATATCTGCGTTCAAAATCGATTTTTCCATGAACTTCATCTCCAACTTCAAGTTCGAAAATTTCATCCATCGTATGATAGATTGAGTCACGGCCACGAACCTCGGTAACATTCATCTTTCCATTTGGCCCTTCGATGGTACCAATATCCCAATTTTGGCCACCCCCTAATGGATAGAATAGTGTTTGATCAAGAACTATTTTATTATCCTCAATCGCTATGACCTCAGCAGAAAATTCATCTAAATATGCGGCTTCAATTGACTCAAGATAGAGTTTCTTTGTATTCATAATTACACCTCCTTCCACAGATCAATACCGTTTTGAAAACGTTGACTACAATCCCATAAAGCATGATCTAAGGGTAACATTGTTGATATGATTTCTATGACTTTACGATTATCTGATTCATGTTTACCTGAATACCATGACTCTGACAAACCATCTTGCCGATGAATTTGATAAATAGAATCATTAAATTTTGATGAAGAAGATTGAAGGTGAACGAAGCCGGTTGCTTCTTTTCTCTCGATGTTGTATGAATTGGTTGGGTTCGAAATTTGATGTGGGGTTGCCCATGGAATCCAAGTGTCTTTGGTAGTATCAATTATCTTATCATAAGTCACAATTCCATTTATTTGTCCTGCTCCTGTTAAACTAACTTCGTACTTATCATTATCATTTTTCTTTGAATATACAACACGAGTTCGATGTGAAAATTGAACTCCTTCCTTTGCAAGTTGAATGCTCATTCCTTTCATTATCCATTCATGTCTAAATGCAGAATCTATTCCTTCGAATTGTTGATCTGTTGAAAATGAAAGTGGAATTGATTTACGATCAAGAAGAACACTTGGCCAAACATTTGGTAAACCAAACTCAATCGAATGATCAATAATGTGCACTTCATGTCCATCTTGTAATGCTGAATAGGCACACCCATAAGCAACCAGGCCTGCACCAACAATGAGAATTTTCATTCTTCTTACCTCGTTTCTATCAGTAATGCATCAACTGGGCAGCTCGGAATACATAATTCACAATACGTACATTGTGATTGTTCGACTATAGCGAGAAGTCCTTTCATCGATAGTGCGTTTGTTGGGCATAAGCCAATACAAGCACCACATCCATAGCATAAATCATCATCCACAATAAAATGAAGATGAGCCATGGATGTTCCAGTGGACACTGCCATATTTGACCTTGCATCAATTCTTTTCTTATATCGAGATAATTTACTCGATAAGAAAAGATTAAAATGAAAATAATTATGAAAATGATATCTATCAAGACACCCCTTGATTTCCAATGGAGATTAAATCATTTTACTAGATAGATCAACAAAAGAAATCAACAAACAAAATCAACAAAAGTCAATCGTATTTTATCGCGTGTAGTGTATATTGTTATTGGTAATTTTCTATGGTAAGTTGATTAAAATTCTTATCCGATAATTCCAGTGGAAATATAGGGGTGTGACCCACAAGTTCATTCATGTTGATTCAATCCACAAGGCATGGTCGTGTATGCTCCGGGACGAACTTCGAGTTATCCGGAATACCCACCTGATCGGGGATTGCGTTATCATTACCTTGGTGGTGGAAATGAAGTCGGAAATGTAGGGATTGTTTTAGAAGATCCTACATCCAACCGATTACTTCTTGATTATGGATTAGCACCTACCAAACCACCACGTTATCCAAACGAAGCTCCACACGTTTCTAATGCTATAATTACCCATTCTCATATCGATCATCTTGGTATGGTTCCTTGGCTTGCTTCAAATCACAATTCAACACTTCATGGAACCGAATTAACTGCAGCAATATCAGAGATGATGTGGTATGATTGTCATAAAGTTTCATCGATTGAAGGTTATCCTCTACCATGGGATAAACGAGATATTGATATTGCACTTTCATCTTGGAAAACCCATTCTTTCAATAAACCATGGGATCAAAATGATTGGAAATTAGAACTTCATCGTGCAGGTCACATTCCAGGAGCAGCAATGCTTCACGTTGAAACACCTAGTAAGAAAGTTCTATTTTCTGGAGATTTTGATACTAGAGATTCACAGTTAACTATTGGTGCAAAACCAGTAAAATCAGATGTATTGTTTGTTGAAGGAACTTATGGTGGAAGAGATCATCCCAAAAAAGAGGAAGAAAATCAACGATTTATTGAACGTGTAATTGAGGTTGTAGATCGTGGTGGAACAGCACTAATACCCGCTTTTGCAAATGGACGTACACAAGATGTTGTTATGCTTCTTCACAAACATCTACCCGAACTAGATGTTCATGTTGATGGAATGGGAAAACGAGTTGCAAAATTACAAATGGGACATCCTGAAACACTTCGAGATCCTTCAGCATTAGAATCCGCATGGCGTTGGTGTCGTCGGGTTTCAAGTAAGTCAGATAGAAAAAAGGCCCTAGATGCAAACGTTATCGTATCAACATCCGGTATGCTTGATGGAGGCCCATCTATTTGGTATCTTAATCGCCTTAGACATGATCGTAAAAATTCAATACTCCTTACTGGTTACCAAGCTCGAAATACTGGTGGAAGGAGATTATTAGATGAGCGACGAGTTCCGATTTTCGGCAAACTTGCGAATATTGAACTAGATGTAGATCAATATTCATTTTCAACACATGCAGGACATAAAGAAATTGTAAAATTTGCAGAAGAATGCCATGCTGAAGACATTGTAATCTATCATTCAGATCCAACAATGGCGAGACCACCTCTTGCGGACGCACTAGAAGCAAATGGACATCGAGTTCATACACCAGAAAATGGTATTTCTGGTATCTTGGACTGATTCAATCAGCCGAAGGGGTTGAATACATCAACCTAAAGCGATAGTCGATAGCATGGCGAAAAAAGCACCTGGTGGAAAGAAACGCCCTCGAAGGAAAAGAAAGTTGAGATTATCTCTTCGTCAGAACAAGATCAAAAAGGCTGATACTTATACAGATTCTTTAGGTTGGTCAACAGATGTTGGAAGGAAACTTGAAGAAGCTCCTCAAAAACAAGAACCAGAAACTATCAGCCTTCAATGCGATATGTGTGGCTCAATGCTTAAGATTAGAAAGCCAACTAAAACAAGATACTCTGTTACATGCACTTACCCAGAATGTGGCAATGTCATGTCGTTCGATTAAGATGAATCGTCTTTTCTTTGCGATTTTTTTACTTCTTTTACCCCCACTTCAAGGCTGCTTGCATGCTGAAGATGAATCAAAGACATCAACGATACGACTTGCGACAACAACATCACTTCGAGATTCTGGTCTTCTAAGTGAACTTTTACCAGACTATACAGAACAAACCGGAATCAATGTCGATGTTATCGCAGTTGGTTCGGGAGCAGCCATGTCGTTAGCTGAAAACAATGATGTGGACGTCCTTATTGTACATGATCCTGAACGAGAGGTTGAATTTATCGAAAATGGATTTGCCGTAAACCGGACAACATTTGCTTGGAATCGTTTTGTTCTTTTAGGACCAACATCAATTTCAGGAGACTTAATTGAAACACTTCATTACATCATATCAGAAGATCAATGCTTCATTTCTCGTGGTGATGATTCAGGTACTCATCAAAAAGAACAGACTCTTTGGAGAATGTTTTCCAACCAATCAAATTTTGAATTTGTAGACGATTCCTTAGGTTTTCATCCAGTATGGGATGGATATCAATCAATCGGACAGGGGATGGGTGCTGCAATCACCATCTCAAATGAATTGGAGTGCTGGACATTGTCAGATCGAGGAACAGCACTCTATCGCCAAGAAAATACAAACTTGTTCATACATGAATTCAACGAAACCGTTTTGATTAATCCATATTCAATTCTACTCATGGATAATGAATATAATTCTGAAACAACGACTTTACGGGATTTTTTACTTGATTCTTTTAGAGATATTGAAGGCTATACTGTAAACAACAAAACACTATTCCATAGTGGTGAACCACCAAATTAACCAATTCTTTTTCCTTCACGAATCTGCTGTGCAATTTCGTTCTTTTCATCGATTAATTTACCGTTATGAATGTAAATTATTCGATCTGCTAAGCGTTCTGCTTGGAAGGGATTGTGCGTTGCAAAAACCACACCCCCACCTCGATTCTTAAACAGAACAACCTGCTCTTCAATACGTTCTATTGAACCCCCATCAAGTTCTGAGGTAACTTCATCCAATACCAGGATTTTTCGATTCATAGATAGAGCCCGAAGAAACGCCAATCGTTGTATTTCTCCACCAGATAGTGAATCGGTTCGTTGTCCACCCCTTTCTTCAAATCCTAAAATAGATGCAAAATATGTTCCACTATTTGGCAACTCAACATGCAGTTTAGATGATAGTTCAAGCTCCATAGCAACATTATCCATTACCAATACCGGGTTTTGCGAAACATATGCAATATCACGGCTATAGATTGAAGGTTCACCTTCTAAACCAACCATCGCTCTAAGAAGCGTTGATTTCCCAGAACCAGACTCACCCATTAACGCAACGATTTCATTACTCGATACTTGTAATGAACAATCCCCAATGATAGTTTTACTATCCTTCACCACATTCATATTTTCCCACGTTGCAGTAAAATCATCAATAGATTGATCAATAATTTCATCTTCTCCAAACGACTGTTGTTCGAAAAAGCGGATGTATTGAATAAATTGCAAACCAAAAGCTGTGATCAATGATATCACGAGTAATACCAATCCAAGTTGTAATGCTGCATCTAGCCGTCCAACACTTGTTTCTAAGACTACACTTGTTGTCAAAACTCTTGTTTTTCCTGCAATATTACCCCCAACCATCATCACCGCACCGACTTCAGCAATCGCCCGGCCAAATCCGAGGAGTATTGCGTTGGTTATTCCCCTCCTTGCACAATACATTTCAAGAAATACCCGTTGTTTACGACTTGCATTCATGACCTTGAACACATCCCTCTTTTCTGAGGAAACTCGCTCAAGAGCCGTCCATGAAATACCAAGAACGAGAGGAAAAATCAACAGTGTTTGAGCGACGATCATACCTTGAATTGTGAACAACCAATTGAGTGAACCAAATACTCCATCTTTACTCAATACAATGTAAACAGCAACTCCAACGACAACTGGTGGAAGACCATACAATGCTTGCGTAATTCCCCGAAGCAACGGTTTTAATTTCCAATTTACGTTAGCAAGAAGTATTGCTAAACCAATCCCAAGAACCCCGGCAATAATCGTCGCGGAACCACTCGTCACAAGGGTTCGGATGACCACATCCCAAAGGTTAGTAGAATCTACCACGCCATGGCGAAGTAACACAAACCTTTGAGGTTGGCGAAGTAAGCCACTGGTTAAAGGAGCGATGAAATGAAGAAAGTTCCGTATTTTTTACCGCTCCAAGAGGCGATAGATCTCACTCTTCAGCACAAGATGTTCTGTTCAGTAGAAAACATCGATATCGATGATGCACATCAACGCATTCTTGCTACTGATTTACATTCAAAAGTAAACGATCCACCATTTGATAATTCAGCTATGGATGGGTTTGCAGTTAGATTTCAGGACACAGAAAAAGCCCCGTCCACGCTTGATATCATCGCTACCTCACAAGCAGCAGCGGGCGATGAAAACCTCACGTTAAACACCGGACAAGCCGTCCGGATTATGACTGGAGCACCAGTACCGAGTGGCGCCGATGCGATCATTCCAATAGAAGCATGTTCAATCGATGGCAACAAAGTAACTTTGAACCAACCTTCAAAACCTCATTTTATTCGAAAATGTGGTGAAAACATTGCAGAGAACGAGATTGGACTCAAAAAAGGAGACTATCTCACACCCCAATCAATTTCCATGTGCGCTACAATGGGCCACGCCACTATACCGGTTATTCAAAGGTTGAAAATAGGGATTATATCAACAGGCGATGAACTCAAACCACCGGGCGAAGAACTTGCTTATGGTGAAATCTATGAATCAAATTCTTACGGTCTTTCCGGACTTGTGAAAATGCTAGGTCATATTCCTATACGCTATCCCGCAGTACATGATTCAATCGAGGTATTACGAAACCAATTTGATATTGCTGCAAAGGAATGCGACCTCTTCGTTACCTCTGGCGGTGTTTCGATGGGAGAATGGGATTATGTCCGCAAACTTATGGAGACGGAAGGAGATTTAGTATTCTGGAGAGTAAAGATTCGTCCCGGGTCACCTCCTTTATTTGGACATTGGAAAAACACCCCGATATTCGGGTTACCTGGAAACCCAGTAAGTAGTCACGTCGTGTTTAGAATGCTAGTAGTTCCGTATTTACGAGGTTCCATAGGCACTACATATCCTCAAGATCAAATCGTTCACGCACGTCTTCAAACCAATGTTCGTTCAACGAAAGATTGCTTAACATTACGACGTGTAACCCTCACCTCAACAAACGAAGGCTTCATCGCCGATCAACCAAAACATCAAGGTTCAGGAAACATCGAGAGTTTATCTTCTGCAGATGGCTTAACACTTCTCCAACCAGGCCAATCAGGAGATGCAGGGGAACTAATTGAAGTTCTTCTTTTGTGAGGGAAATCCATGAGAAAGAAGGTTGCAGTAGAAACCATTCTTCTCGAGGTTCTGAAAAATATGCAACCACAAGCGAGTACGAATGTACTTAGAAAAATGCTAACAAATCAACGCATATCTGTTGATGATCAAACCATTCATAGAGCGAAGCACGTTGTTTTAGAAGGACAAATAGTAGAAATTCATCCTAAACCTAAAATTTCAATCGAAGAGGAACGAGAAGTAAATGCGAAAACGCACGATTTAGAAATTCTTTTCGAGGATGAAACAATTCTTGTCGTTGCAAAACCAGCAGGTTTGCTTTCCGTTGCAACCGATCGCCTTGAGGTCGACACGCTACATAACCGGTGTGTTGAATATTGTCGCAGTGTAAAGAAAAATAGCTGGTGTTTCATCGTTCATCGGCTGGATAAAGCAACATCAGGCATTATGGTTTTTGCTAAAACAGAAGATGCAAAACGCGATTTACAAGACCAATTCGCACAACATCTAGTCCACCGTCATTACGTTGCATTGGTCGAAGGAATTGCTTCACCGGGCCGAGCAGATCATAATTTGGTTGAAGATAAAAATTTGAGAGTGTATATTTCTGAGAAGAAAACAAAGAACAGCAAACATGCAGTAACGATGTGGGATGTACTTGCTAAAGGCGAGGAAGCAACGTTACTCAGTCTCGTGATTGAAACTGGCCGTAGGCACCAGATACGAGTGGCTATGGCAGAAGAAGGACATCCTGTAGTTGGTGACAAAATGCACGGGGCTGTAACAAATCTTCACGGAAGAATCTGTTTGCATGCTGTAGCCCTTGAATTCCTTCATCCGGAGACAGATGACCCCGTTCGTTTTGAGTCAGAATTCAACCCTGCTTGGAGGCACGGATTGAAGAACCCTTGACGACACGGCATAATTGTTCATATGGCAAAAAAACAGGACTGGATATCAGTTCGCGGGGCGCGAACACACAATCTCCAGGATATTGATGTCAAGTTACCGCGTGGACAATTCGTAGTTATTTCAGGGGTTTCTGGGTCTGGAAAATCAAGTCTGGCATTCGATACACTTTACGCTGAAGGACAGCGCCGCTACGTCGAGTCATTATCTTCATACGCTCGTCAATTTATTGGACAGATGAAGAAAGCAGATTGCGATGGTATCGAAGGCCTTTCACCTGCAATATCTATCGATCAAAAACAAGGATCTCACAACCCACGTTCAACGGTTGCAACAGTTACAGAAATTCAGGACTACCTCCGTCTGTTATGGGCGCGAATCGGCAAACCACATTGTCCTGAATGTGGGAAAGAAGTTGCACGCAGAACAGTTCAAGAAATAGTTGACGACATTCTTTGGAATTTCGAACAGCATACTATTGCAATATGGAGCCCAGTTGTTCGGGCCCGGAAGGGAACCCACGCTGAATTGTTCAAACAGTTTGTTGAACAGGGATATATGAATGGCCGGGTCAATGGTCATGATACTGATTTTGAAAATCCACCAACACTAGACAAAAACTTCCGCCACGATATCGATGTTCGAATAGATCGTTTTGTTTTCTCTAAAGATCGTAGACATCGAACGACAGAGGCGGTAGAAAATGCACTTCGGCTTGGTGGCGGAGCGCTTGCAGTTACAAGCCTAAGTGCACCCAAAAAACCAATCGAGTCGGAAGGAATGACCCGCCCCGAACATCCAGAAGGCGAGACCATTTCCTGGTCCGAAGATTTCGCTTGCCCCGAACACGGAGCTTTCATGCCAGAACTATCCCCTCGGGTCTTTTCATTCAATTCCCCATTAGGGGCTTGCCCAGAATGCCAAGGTCTTGGTATTCAACGCCAATTTAATCCTGAATTAATAATCGATGATACACTCACAGTAGCAAACGGATGTGTCCTTCCATGGCGTCAATCAATGTCGCCTGGATGGTACAAAAAACTGCTCAAACAAGTTTGCGAGCATTATGGAATTTCACCAAATGTACCTTTCGGACTTTTAGATGAAGATGCCAAAGACATCTTACTCCATGGCTCTGGATCGACGATTATTCACTTCCATTTCGAATCTGATAATGGCTCAGTATACAAGATGAATCGGCCATGGGAGGGAATCATTGCACGACTTGAACGAACTTATTCAGAAACCTCATCAGACCGAACAAGAAATAGATTGATTTCTTGTATGACCGATTTAGATTGTCATGCGTGCCATGGCGAGAAACTCAATCCCGCAGCACGGTTTGTTACTGTAGGAGGGATTCGACTTCCAGAAGTTAGTAGGAGCTCAGTGCATGAAGCATACCAACTGATCAAAGCCCTTCATCCTGAAGCCGATGGGCCACCCGAGCAATATGCTGACGTTCTTGTTGCGCTCGATGACCGTTCACTATTTATCGGAAATGAAATTCTCAAAGAGATTGAAAACCGTCTTGGATTCCTCGAATCTGTAGGCCTTGACTATCTTACTCTAGATCGCAAAGCAAACACTCTTTCTGGAGGCGAAAGTCAAAGAATTCGTCTTGCAACACAAATCGGCTCAAGACTTACCGGAGTGATGTACGTCCTGGATGAACCTTCGATTGGGCTACATCAAAGAGATAACGAACGGCTTCTCAAAACACTACGGGAGTTAACGGATTTGGGCAATACCCTTCTCGTCGTTGAACATGATGAAGAAACATTACGACAGGCAGATTGGATTTGTGACCTTGGTCCAGGGGCAGGATTGGAGGGAGGAATTGTTGTTGCAAACGGACCGCCTCAAAAAGTGATGAAGGCGAAGGACTCGGTTACGGGAGCATATCTTTCCGGACGTCGTTCAATTGAACGCCCGATGGAACGGGCCACCCCGAATAAGAAATGGTTGGAAATTAAAAGTGCCCAACATAATAATCTAAGCAACATCGATGTGAAAATCCCCCTCGGTTGTTTCACCTCAATTACTGGAGTGTCCGGATCTGGAAAGTCATCACTTATCTCCGGAATTCTCGCTCCCTCGTTGCAACGACACTTACACAATTCAGAAAAACTTCCAGGCAAACATTCCACTATAGATGGCCTTCAATATGTTGACAAAGCTATCATTATCGATCAGTCTCCAATCGGTCGAACCCCACGTTCAAATCCAGCTACTTACACGAAAGTGTTCGACGAAATCCGCAAACTATTCTCTAATACAACATTAGCCAAAGAACGAGGGTACAAACCCGGAACATTCAGTTTCAATGTAAAGGGCGGGCGCTGTGAAGCCTGCTCTGGAGCGGGCTCAATCAAGTTGGAAATGAACTTCTTACCTGATGTTTGGATTGAATGTGATATATGCAATGGGAAAAGATACACTCGCGAATGTCTTGAAGTGACATGGAGGGGTAAAACCATCCATGATGTCTTGCAGATGCCTGTAGGTGAGGCGGTTCACTTCTTCAAGAATCATAAGAAGATTCATCGCACACTTGAGACACTAAACGCTGTCGGTCTAGCATACATCCGTCTCGGCCAACCAGCAACAACACTCTCGGGAGGAGAAGCACAGCGAGTCAAACTCGCAAGTGAGTTACGCCGCCCACCACACAAACACACGGTCTACATTCTTGATGAACCGACTACGGGGCTCTCATTCAGCGATGTTCAACTATTGATAGAAGTCCTTCTCGAATTACGTTCAAAAGGGCACACCGTTGTTGTTATCGAACATCATTTAGATGTTGTCAAGTGTAGCGATTATGTCATTGATCTAGGTCCTGAAGGAGGCGACCGAGGCGGACAAATCGTTGCGGAAGGAACGCCTGAAGAGGTTGCGGATGTGGATGGAAGTTATACTGGACAATTCCTCAAAACCCTACTAAAGTCCGAGTAAACCTCTCCGTAGTATTCAAAGAGCGTATGCGATGAACTGTGTTTGGGTCGGAGTTAATGGCGGTGCAGGAAGTCCGAGTTGAAGTCACCCCCTTACAAACCGATGGGATGCGAGACGTCCTAGGAGACGTAGTTCAACGCCAACTTTTCGCAGACCACGGCATCGATGTTGGTAAAGTTCGGAGCATACGCGGTTATCTCATTCGTAGTTCTTACAGTGCTTCTGAAATCGAACCGCGAGTTCAAGATATTTTTTCCGATCCAATCATCGAATTTGGGGCGGCTGATACGCCTCTTCTCGAAGACAAGAACTTCTTCCCATCCCCTCCAGCACTTACCGTAACTGTTGGGTTCAAGCCGGGAGTAACAGATAATCCCGGAGCTGCAGCAAATGATGGATTTAAGGTACTATTTCCAGACGGAGACTCTTTCATTTCTACATACGTTTCATACGCATTTCTCCAACTTCCAGATGATATTGATCATGACTGGTTAGCATCAACCCTGTTTAACGGGCTGATCGAGAAATCAATTCTAACAACAAAAGAACAACTAGAATCAGGTAATGCAACTTACCTTACATACCCTGAACGGCCTTCAATAGAGAGACAAGCCCCCTCCATCATCAATCTTGAATTGGCGGATGAAGAATTGATTCGACTTTCTACCGAAGGCCTCCTTGCATTAAATCTCAACGAAATGCAAACTATTCGTGACCACTACCGAGATGAACCTACTCGCGCGGCCCGGACAAATATTGGAATTTCTCCTAATGCTCCGACAGATGTGGAATTGGAATGTTTAGCTCAGACATGGAGCGAGCATTGCAAGCACAAGATATTTGCAAGCAAGATTCATCATATTGATAGGGAAACAAATGAAGACACTGTCATCGACTCTTTGTTCAAAACCCACATCATGAAACCCACCCATGATATGGCAAAGGAAGTCGATTGGCTCCTTTCCGTGTTCCATGACAACTCTGGCGTAATTGCTTGGAACGATGATTGGTCAATTTGTATGAAGGCGGAGACACACAACTCCCCCTCTGCTCTCGATCCATACGGGGGCGCAATGACTGGTATTGTCGGAGTCAACCGAGACATTCTCGGAACAGGCCTCGGCGCTAGGCCAATTGCAAACACCGATGTCTTCTGTTTCGGCCCACCGAATTGGACAGGCGAATTACCTTCAACCCTCTTCCATCCATCACGCGTCCTTCGAGGTGTTCATGCAGGCGTTCGCGTTGGAGGAAACGAGTCAGGAATTCCAACCATTAACGGATCAATTGTATTTGATGAAAGATACATCGGAAAACCCCTCGTCTATTGTGGTACGGTTGGCTTGATGCCTCGTCGCCTTGCTGATGGACGAGAATCCCACGAAAAGAATCCAATACCTGGAGATCTAGTTTACATGGTTGGAGGAAGAGTCGGATCTGATGGAATTCATGGAGCGACCTTTTCTTCACTTGAATTGACAGATGAATCGCCGTCTAGTGCGGTCCAAATCGGAGATCCAATCACTCAAAAGAAAATGATGGATATGTTGCTAGAAGCCCGAGATGCGTGTCTGATAACATGTACAACCGACAATGGCGCGGGGGGACTATCCTCTTCGATCGGCGAGATGGCAGAATACACCAATGGATGTGAAATTGATCTAGGTAAGGTTCCTTTGAAGCAGGAAGGCCTTTCATCTTGGGAAATTCTCGTATCTGAATCTCAAGAACGAATGACAGTTGCTGTTGCACCTAAGGATAAAGACGCATTTGAAGCGCTTGCCCAACTCCATGAAGTTGAAGCCACCCAAGTTGCGACCTTCACAAATACAGGCTATTTCCATGTGAAACACGGGGAAGAAACAGTTGCATATCTCCCAATTACGTTCCTACACGACGGCGTACCTCAACTTGAATTGGAATCAGAATGGACTCCTCCACAACACGTTGCATTTACTCCTCCAAACGATCTAGATCAAAGCATACTTCTCAAAGAAATGCTTGCTCGGCCAAATATTGCTTCCAAGGAAACATGGGTTCGGCAATACGATCACGAGGTCATTGCACAAACAGTCGTCAAACCATTTGTTGGTGTTGAACGCGATGGGCCTGGTGATGCAGGACTTATCGCCCCAATTCATGGTAATTCACAAGGCATTGTTGTCTCTTGTGGAATTGCTCCTCGTTATTCAGACATAGACGCCGGAGCAATGGTCGCAGCATCTATCGATGAAGCGGTGCGAAACGCTGTTTGTGTTGGCGTTGATATCGATAAGATGGCCGGCCTGGACAACTTTTGTTGGCCAGATCCAATCGAATCTGAAAAGACTCCAGATGGGAAGTTCAAACTAGCTCAACTCGTACGTGCAAATCGTGAACTTGAGAGAATTTGTCGAGCTTATCACCTTCCTTGTGTTTCAGGTAAAGATTCAATGAAGAATGACTACGGTGTTTGGCCAAATAAGATTTCAATTCCTCCTACAATGCTATTTTCATTATTTGGAAATCAACCAGATGTCCGAAAGACTGCAACTTCGAACTTCAAACACCATGGAGAACGAATCTACCTTGTTGGAACAACGTTCGATGAACTGGGAGCATCAGAGGTCGCATTCCATCTCAAAGAACGAGGCGATGTAGAAGGTATTGGAGGGCAAGTTCCGCTATTGGAAGATCCAAAAAGCCAACTCGATGTATATCGAAAACTATCAGCCGCTATTCAAAACGGACTCATTCGCACCGCCCATGATTGTAGTGAAGGTGGTTTAGCGGTTGCTTTAGCGGAGATGTGTATTGGTGGCCGTTGTGGGGCGATTGTTGACATAGATGGTATTGGCGGAGGAGATGCATTTACTCGATTATGGAGCGAATCCCTAGGCCGAATTATTATCTCGGTTGAAGCCCAGCATGAACTTGATTTTGTTGAAATTATGGAAGGTGCAGACATTCACTTGATCGGAATGGTTACAGAATCCTCAGAATTTACTGTTGAGGATGGGTATGACACAATCATACAAGCCGACGTTGATGAATTGACCACTTCTTGGAAAGGCGCATTGGACATGACAGGGGTGGTTGAATGAGCCTAGAGGTCAAAGTCTGCGTTCTGTTTGGATTCGGGATTAACTGCGACCGAGAAACAGCTGCCGTCTTTGAGATGGTAGGAGGGGTGTCGGAACGACTTCATGTAAACCGGCTTGTTCAGGGCGAACGTAACCTTTCTGAGTTCGACATTCTTGCTGTACCGGGAGGATTTTCATTTGGAGACCACCTTGGTAGTGGGCGCCTTCTTGGCAACCGCCTTCGTTTTGCACTTCGAGATCAACTTCAACAATTTGTGACAGACGGGAAGCCAATTATTGGGATTTGTAATGGCTTCCAAGCACTGGTAAAGACAGGCCTTCTTCCCGGCCCGAGCGAAGCATCACTAGAACCAGATTTGATTCAACGCGCTTCTCTAACTCTGAACAACACAGGTAGGTATGAAGACAGATGGGTTACATTGGAATTCGATTCTCAAAGTCCATGCATCTGGACCAAAAACATCCAACGAATCGAATGCCCTGTACGACATGGCGAGGGAAGATTTGTTATGCCAACGGCTGAAGATTTTAACAACCTTGAAGCGAACCATCAGTTGACGGTTCGATATGTCGATCCAGTCACTACAATAGGGGAGGGAATTCAAGATGAACTCCTTCCTTTCCCAATCAGTCCAAACGGAAGTATGAGAAATGTGGCAGGAATATGTGATGCAACAGGATTGGTCTTTGGCCTCATGCCACACCCAGAAGCATTCTACAGCATGTGGCTTCATCCAGAACACACGTCAATGGATATTGACGAAGATTGGGAAGGTGAAGGATTGCAGATATTCCGTAACGCAGTTGAATACGTTCGAAGTCAACGGTGACCGAGAATGGAGCGTCGCAAAGACATCGATCAACTACGAGGTCTAGCAATTTTACTCATGGTTATGGTTCATGCAGCAGCAACGTGGGCACCAAATGATGCTTCAACAACCACGTTTCTTGCATTGGTTGTAGCAAGTCTCGGTGGTCTAGCAGCTCCTTTGTTTGTAACAGTAGGCGGCTGGGTTACGGTGCATTCATCGTGGACGATTCAGAAAGCAACAATTCGATTCCTATACCTAATGTCTGCACAATTCCTTGTCAATATATGCGCTCCACATCTTTTTGATCCATTCACTCCAGGCGTATTGTCGCTTTTTGCTATCCTATATCTCATCGCCCCACTATGGCTTCGACTGGCGAGGAACACTGCAACTTTGACAATATCAATTCTCGTTATTGGAATCGCAAACTGGATTTTCTTACCAGGAAATTCTGAATTATTATGGGCTGATAGAATTGAGACAACAAGTTTTACTGAAATCATACAACACCTCATCATCTCAGGAACATACCCAATTTTCCCATGGATATTTTTCTCGATTCTTGGTGCTGGGCTCAACATTCATTCTCCAAGTATTCAGAAGATGTCGGGAGCGATAATCTGTGGAATGACTGTATGCATATCTTTCTTAGTGATTTCAATGAACAACAATACTCCATTTGCACAACCGGTAGGTAATGCAACCCTGACCTTCTTTCCCGCAAACACTCCATTTCTCATTGGAGCGATGACAGGTGTACTGATCTTCTGGGCTCTGTTAGAACATCGCCTCCCATTCAGAGGATTGGACCGTCTTGGCCGCCTTTCTCTAACCTTATACGTCGTTCATTTCATTCCACTTTACTTCGGCTCAACACTCATACTGCCCTGGGAGTTAGCAGTTCCAACAGTCATGCTGTTCACATTTCTATGGTGGCCGATTAGTGTGTTACATCAAACAAAGTTTCCAATCTACTCTCTCGAGTATATATCGCAACGATTATCTCGCCATGGAGAGGAGAGGGCGCCGTAAAGCACCCTCTCCAATTATGACATGCTGAATATCCTAATCAAATTCAAGCTATTGCTTCGGCAGCCTTTTTGGCTCCCATCCATGCTACGACACCGAACCCAATCTTGTTGATTATGTCAGCGACGTTGTAAGCAATACCCATCCAGAGTTCGCCTTCTGTCCCAGCATCAATGATACTGACTTCTGGGCTGAAGAGGTAACCGAGCGGATAGATGATCCATCCAACAACGATGAACCATCGGAGTGCGTTTGCACTCCACTTGAGTTCGTCAGCGATCTTGCTGTTATCGACACCAAGACCGTCAGTCCATGGTGTACCGGTTGCGACAATGATCATTGCCCATCCCATACCACCGAGGATTAGAGCGAGGTATGCGTTCATGAGACCAGCTTCGCCAGCGTATCCGAAACCAATCATGATAAGTGCACCAACGAAACAGATTCCTGTGAATCCTAGACCAGCAAAGGTCTTGTCCGTGATGGCGCCCTTGCCAACGAGGCTTGGGAACTTGAGTGCCATGAGTGGAACAGTGATGATCCAGTCCATGTAACGGTACTCAATGGAGACTACTGCGTGCTCGACGTAAACGCCTCGCATGTAGTAGTAGTGGAACGCCGCGATACCGACAATCAGTGCGGATATTGTCATGGTTGTGCGGTGTTCAGGTCCAACATTCGAGCGCTCGCTCATGAAGAATACAAACGCTGCACCCATCGAGATGTATCCAACGAAGAAGAGGAAGAATGTGACAAGTTCAAGACCGTCGTTTTCTCCGTCATCTAAGAAAGGACATGTATCCGCAGCCTGATCTTCTGGAGAACATTCTTCGGATGGGTTGATTATTTCCGCTGCTGCTGGCATAGCAACTGCGGTAAGTGATAACAACATAACAGCAAGAATTACACTGTTACGGCGGTTTAACTTCAGGCTTCGTAGTTTTGATGAGTCTTCATACTGCATGTTCGTCGTCATGTAATGAATTCGTCGCGAATATATACGTTCGTTTTCGCGTAGACCACTAATTTAGGCAATATTTTCTCCAGTCTGAACGGACCACAGAGAAGCATATTTGCCATTCATCTTGAGAAGGTTTTCATGGGTTTCTTGTTCAATAATTTCTCCATTTTCTAACACGATGATTGTGTCAGAATGTCGAACAGTTGAAAGTCGGTGAGCCACAATAATTGTGGTTCGATCTTTACTAATCTTTGAGATACTTCGTTGTAGTGCCGCTTCAGTCTCATTGTCAACCGCCGAAGTTGCCTCATCGAGAATAAGAAGAGGTGCATCCTTCAGTACAGCACGAGCAATAGCAATACGTTGCCGCTGTCCGCCAGAGAGGCGGTATCCCCCTTCTCCAACATATGTCTCCCATTTATTGGGCAATTCCTCAATAAATTCGAATGCCTCAGCTACGAGAGCTGCTTGTTTAACATCATCATCACTCGCATTATTACATCCATATCGAATATTTTCTAAGATGGATGTTGGGAATAGTGTCACGTGTTGCGAAACTAGAGCAATTGAACTTCGCAAAGATTCGAGAGAATACTCGTCAAGACGCTGATCGCCCCAGGAAATTGAACCTGCATTTGGTTCAACAAAACGAAGTAAAAATCGCGTAAAGGTTGTTTTTCCAGATCCAGTAGAACCTACAATCCCAATAGTGGAGCCGGCTTCGATTTGAATACTAAATTGATTGAACAATGTAGTTCGGTCAGGATATGCATAGTCGATGTTATCGAATACGATTGCTGAGTTCTTTGCAACACTTTCTTCAAGTTCATGTTCCCCATCAATAACCGTACTTGGTTCATTTAGTAATGTAAGGATGCGAACGGAAGATGCCATTGCTCGTTGATAGAGATCGAACGTTTCACCAAGACGGGTTAATGGCCAAAGCAAGCGTTGTGTCATAAATACAAGAACGGAGTATGCACCAACCGCTAAAACACCATCTAGTGCTAACTTTCCTCCAAGCAACAAAGTTGCTGTAAATCCTGCCAGAATTGCCATTCGAATCAAAGGTACGAAAGCTGCAGATAGACGAATTGCTGAACGATTTGCATTTCGGTATTCTTCTGAAAGTGCTCGAACTCTATCCAATTCCTTTGTTTCATTTGTGAAGGATTGGATGGTCGCCATCCCCGTTAAGTCATTTTCTAGTAGAGCATTCAATTGACCAGCGGTAGACCGAACATCCCGGTAGCGAACTTCGAGTTTCTTTTGGTACAGAAACGAGCCCCAAAGGATAACAGGAATTGGTAAAACTGCAAAGAGAGCAATTTCCCATGATAGGTAAAGGAACACAGCTCCAACAACAATTACAGTGGTTGTAACCTGAAGTAAATCGTTTGCACCTTTATCCAGAAAGCGTTCAAGCTGATTGACATCATCGTTCATTACAGCGAGCAAATCCCCTTTCTGATGCTCATCAAACCAAGCCATGGATTGATTTTGCACATGATCAAAGGTCGTAAGACGTAGATTATGCTGAACGGTTTGAGCAAGGTTTCGCCACAACACGGCGTAGAAATATTCGAACAGAGATTCAAGCCCCCATATGACGAAAGTAGCAATTGCAAGAACAATCAGTTGATTCCAAGGGTCGATGATTCCCCAATGGGCGAGGAGTGAATCCTCTTTTTGAACAACAACATCTACTGCAACACCGATAAGGAGCGGAGGTGCTAAATCCCAAATTTTGTTGAGAATCGAACAAATGATTGCGAGGCGAATCTTTCCTTTTGGAGCATCAGAACGGGAGAGAATACTTCGGAGCGGCCTCTCAACTTCAACCATGAACTGCGCTTCTTTGAAGCGGTATGTCAATTCTTGCTCGTGAATCATGAAATTCCTTAACAACTCCCTACTCTAGACTCAATACATCGGGTGTTGAAAGATGTGGTTGGATGACGGGCCAATGCTTCCTAAGGGCGGGGGGCGCACAAAACACATCACACTCATTGATCCGGACAAACAATCCCCAGAAGTGGCGGCACAACGAGCGTTGGTGGCAGTAGAGTGTGGGACTTCAGCGATCTTCGTTGGTGGCTCTACGGATACAGGAAGCAACATTGTTGATGCTACTTGTGGAGCAATCCAAGAGGCGCTTGAATTGTCGATGTTTGCAGCAAGCCAACATCCTGATGCAAGCGAAGAGCAGTGGAACATCCCTGTCATTCTCTTTCCAGGAGGGGCCCATGCTATGTCTGCTCGAGCCGATGGAATTTTGTTCATGATGCTCATGAACAGTAAAACTCGAAAGTTTCTGATTGAAGAACAACTTCAAGGAGCACCATACATCGCTAAGGCCGGACTTCAAACAATTCCCACAGGATACATTGTCTGTGCTCCTGGTGGCGCCGTTGGAGAGGTTGGTCAAGCCGATCTCATCAATCCTAATGATACAGAATTGGTAGCCGCTTATTGCCAAACTGCAGAAATGTATGGATTCTCAACAGTCTATCTCGAGGCAGGTTCTGGCGCATCATCACCAGTTGATCTTGAACTCATCAAAACAGCAAAGTCGGCAATGGATTGCACTCTTATTGTCGGTGGAGGAATTCGTGTGCCAGAGCAAATGCTTGCTGCTGCAGAAGCAGGAGCTGATTATATTGTAACTGGAACTATTACCGAGGAGTTCGATGATTTACAATTACTGAAAGAGCGACTACAATCACTCATCAGCATCCTCTGATTCTTCATCAAAGAGTACAGGGTCTCCGCTTCCACCTGGTGAAGGAGGCCGTTCATCGTCAACATCCATGCCTTGAGGCAATTCACTTTCTTCAACATCCAAGTCAACAGTACCGCCTTCAGCAAGACTACGCATATCATCAGCAGTTGGTGTTGACAAGCTTCGTTCAACATCTGGACTGTTGGCGTATGCATCTCTCTTCGCTTCTCGGGCATCATGACCTCGTACCAAAGAGAGGGAATCAGCAAAGACACGTCCTACGACTTCACGAGTTCGCTCACCTCGTCGAACACTCGTTACCTCTTGCATTGCAACGACGTTCTGAGATTCAAGCTCACGAATTTCAGCAACACGATCTGTAAGAGCGGCTTCAAGGTCAGTGATTGTAAGTGACATTTGTTGAATTCGTTCATCACGCTCAAAGACGTCGGTATGGAGCCGACGTTCACGCCGTCGCAGAGATTCATATTCGCGATTTCGCTCAAGGAGCCGACGTTTCATCTCTTCAATTTGTTCAACGAGGTAATCATGTTCAGCAGAAACCGAACGAGGCCCTTGCATTACACGCTCGAGTTGCTCTTCCAAATCTGCTAGCCGCTTATCTCGAGCGTCCAATAATCCACGCATTCGGTCAGCGATATCACGCAAACGCTGGCGTTCCTCCTCCAATGCATTATTAGCAGCAACCTCCGCATCGTATTGTGCTGATTTCTCATCTAGTTGATTTTTCAAAGAGCGGACTTCATCAGCTGTTACCGAGGTAAGGCCAGCATCTGCAGCTTTCTCGAGTGCTTCGACCATCAAACCCATCCGGCCGTCCATTTCAGCGATAACCTCATCTTGAGAGATGCTCAAGGTTCGCAATTGGTCTACTTCTTCATGAAGTGCATCTTGCTGTTCTTTTGAAAGAGATGAAGATTGAGCATCGAGTTCTTGCCGAGTATCGTTTAACAATCGATCAAGATGAACGATTCGTGCCTCAGCCTCTTTGAGTTGTTCTTCAGATTCATGAAGGCGTTGAATTTCGGGGGCTACTTCATCCTCTCGTTCTGCTAAATCAAGTTCCAAAACACGTAGACGTTGTTTGATTGTAACGACTTCATCATTACGTCGTCCAAGCTCATCCCAAGCGACGAGTACTTCTTCGACAAGTTGGTCTATTGGGTAACTTTTCAACATCCCTTCTAGAGCCGCTCTATCGTTTCCAGAACTGTTTTGTTGCCCACGAGAGGCATCTGGGTTGGGAGCGCCGAGCGTCATACAGGTAACTATCGACCCTCAACCACTCTTGAACCTTCCCTGTAAATCAAGGCATTAAGTACCTGATTTTATGGTGAATTGGTACAACCAAATCAGTTGATAGCGGTATACATGTCATCAGGCATCTCGCTAGCGAGCATAAGTGCGCCTTCTGCGACCTTTTCGAGAGGGTTTTCGACACACCATACGTTTACATCACCGATATCGGAGATTTCTCGAGCGACTCGTTCTGCAAGTCCTTCGATGAGGGAACCTCCGCCGGAGAGAATGATGTTGTTGCGAAGAACTGGTTGATATTCAGGATCTCCTTCGGCAACGATTCGCTTGATTGCGTTTCCAACCTTAGGAATCAACAATTCACATGCTTCTTGGATGAGGTCGCCGACATCCACATTCTGGCTCTTTCCATCAACGGAAAGCGAAACTTCGACAGTTCGAACATCGCCGCCAACATAGGAAGACTCCTCTTTCCACTTTCGGACCATGTCCTTAGTGATCTGAGCACCAGTGAATTTCTTTGCGATTAGATTTTGAAGTTCCAAGTCGAGCCAATCACCAGCTTCTTGAATTGTAACCTGATCTTCGTCGCTTGGGAATGTTCCATGGATTCGGGCGATATCGGTTGTACCTGCTCCGATGTCAACAACGATTGAGCCACCGATTTCATCGATTGCGAATGCAGTTGCGAATGGTTCGGTAACGACCATGATAGCATTGACTTGCCCACGTAGAGTCGCAACAAGATTACTCTTATCTGTAAATGAAACGTGGCTTGGTGAGCAAATAACTCCGAATACCTCATCAAATTCTTCAGGGTCAACGGTTTCGATCAAATGAGATACGAAAGCCTTTGCAGCAGCAAGATTTGCCTCATCGTCTTGTGTAACTCCGGCAGCCATAGGGCGGAATAGATTGCAAGCAAGCTTGTTCTTTAGTGCATCAGCACCGAAGAGCACATCTCGCTTGAGGAAGTTTCGTGCAACAGGGTCTTTCGGTCGTCCAACAACTGTTTCAATTGAATGCATAGCGCCAGCGCTTGAAGCAATAGTCGATTGAAACGTTCCTAAGTCAATTCCAACATATAATCGTCCGCTCATCTTAATCACCTTCTGGGATAAACAGGCGTGGATGGCATAAGGTTTGAAGATAGCCCTTCATATGAATGAAGAAATCCATCACAAATTTTCTTCTTTACTTTTCTGATTGAACCATAATTGAATGACAAATGCGAGAATAATTGCTGATATAAGCGAAGTCAATATAGCGGTTGTAAACCATGAATTAGAACTACTATATGTTTCTGAAACCGGTTCGATAGGATGTACCGTAAAGGTTCCCGAACGGTAACTTGTCATTGCAGGCATAGTCCACGAACTTGTATTCAGATCCTCGGCTACAATGTATGCTGTCCAATTCCCGACAGCATTGAGGGGAAAGAAATCCTGGCTGGCATTTACCGAGCAACTCCTCCAAGAATCATTTGTGATAATTTCTAAGCACACATCTACACTACTTACAGGGGACCCAGCACGCTCAAGCGAAACCGTCACCTCCACACTATCTTCATCAAGAACCGAGAATAGAATTGTTATTGTTTCATTATCATGGGAGAGCAATAGCGATTCGTCCAAAAAGATGCGCGGAGCTTCGTTCTGTTCTGCACAACCCGCCTCATCGACAGGCACTTGTTCCGGCGTCATTGGGCATGCATCAACATCATCCTCAACTCCATCTATGTCTGTATCGTCAATGCATCCATCATCGTTCATATCCCATCCAAATGCGTTTGTGAAGGGACAAAGGTCTTGCTCGTAGGGAATGCTATCCCCATCTCCATCGGAGTGATTCAATGGATCGAGCTCCACTCCTCGAATTGCAAGACCAAATCCAACTCGATCCCCGTCAATACCCAACGTGCCAGGTTGGTTTCCAGGCGTGATATATCGTCCAACAACCAATACATCGACGTAATCAATATCTTCGAGTGTATTTGCATCCAAGCGAACTCCCACTGTGGTTTCATTGGTTGAAGGAAAAACAGTTGTGTCGAGATGGTCAGCAAAATCATAGTACAACATTGAACGCCCATCTTGGCGATAGTGTTCTCCGACAGCGAATCGCCCATCAGGTAAGCGAACCATCAATTGTACATCATCGACAAGATGTGGTTCGGGCTTGGCTTGAAAAGACAACCGAACATCGAGTGATTCATTATCTTGCAGAATAAAACGTTGTTGAAAAACATCCCCCGTGGAGAGGAAAGGTCCAACAGCCCCTTCACCATCCCATGTATTTTCCATGAGGTATTCAATCGGTTGCGCATCACCTTCTCGTTCAGCAATAAGGTCGGATGGTAGTTCATTCACAAGCCGATAAGAATCATGAATCCATATATTCGATACTGGGCGACCAACGTCTGTGGATACTGTCTCAAGATCTTCAAAATCAATCAACTCACTCAAATTGAGCACACCCCAGCCATCGTAATTGTTTGGAGCATCAGACCCCCCCTCCCCTCCGTTTCTGTACTCATCATCCAATGGGGTTGAGGAAAGCGATAGTAGCGATTTCATCAAGGGTGCCGAAGGAACGAACCCTTCTCCAAGCAGAATTGAACGTTGAGGAATATTTGATTCAAACCACGGAACCCCACTTTGAAGATCATACACTTCGAGGGTTTCATTATGCCCCGTCAACCAACCCTCCTGAACCATTTGTTGAATGATACTGGAGTAGGTCGCAGCCATAGGAGTCGACATACTTGTTCCGCTCGATGTGTATTGGCCTGCATTGTATGTGTCGGGCGAACCATCAGAACGGGCAGAAACAATTGACACTCCCGGCGCTAGCGCAAAGATTCCACGTGTTTCTGCATCTGTGGGTCCATGGACCGAAGACATCCATCGTTCAGGAACGGAATCCTTGGTCGATGCTCCAATAGCAACAACATTTCGAGCGTTGGCAGGCTCCAATACGAAACCCCCATCATTACCTGGAGCAATGAGGGGCAATGTCCACGGGAATTCCCGAGTAAACGCATCAAAGTCAGCTGATCGTAATGTGTAATCGGTAGTATCGTCCCCCCAAGAATTTGAATGAAGATAGCCTCCATACATAGCCGATTCTGCAAGAAGTAAATCGACATCAGGGGGCGACCAACCTTCTTCAGATACGATATCTTGAACAACGAGTTTAGTATCATAACCTAGTGCCATGACTGCCGATGGAATATTCTCTTCAGTAGCGGTTGTGTACGGATGACACCCTAGAATTCCAGCAGCATGAGTGCCATGACGATAGTCGGCGTGACCAGAATTATCCCAGTCATCGATGGTAGTATTCACATATAACAACTTACGATGATCAGGTCCAATGGATGAATCGGAGACATTGCGGAAGCAAGAGTGGTCCGAATCGATTCCAGTGTCAGCAACGCCGATAACAACACCAGATCCATTTAGCCCAAAAGTCCAGGCGGAGGGATAAGTACCACTATCAATTCCAGAGAGCAATGTCGCTGATTCAAGATTCCTTCCTACTGTCATCAATTCAGGTTCGAGCCATAAGATTCCAGGAAAATTTTCGAACCACTCCATTTGGAAAGATGAGTCCCATACGATATCAGTGGATGCTAGATGACCCTTTTCGATTGAAGAAAGGTCCTTACCGAGAAGAAGTTGCATTTTTTGATGTAATTGATCGAGGATAGAATCTGGCAATCCAGGTTCAAAAACCACCCGAACCGTTTGACCTTCATCCGGAATGGATTTCCACAAAGCGTTCGGAATCCCAGATTCATACGCATCCGGATGTTGAGCACCATCATTTTTCCAAGCGACCAATTCGGTTGGTGTTAGTAGTCGTAAAGGAATGTACCCATATTGTTCCAATGCTTCCCATTCTGTTTGACCCCAGACATCGCCACCGGAGAGTTGTAGGATTACTTCACAGCCACCTAAATTCTCCTCATCTACTAGCCCATCTAGTGGAAGAGGGGCAACGAGGATAAACATCGCTAACAGAAGGCTTCGCACAACCTTGCGCTACTCTTCCACGTTGATGAAACACGCGATGCGCCCGCCAACCCCCAACCATCGCGTTTAAATCAAGAAACGAGTCGCCTTGAAATCATGAAGGCATTCCGTATTGTTGGACAAGCCCCGTTTGGTAGTCTACGACAAAAGTTCTCACTCGATGTTATTGCATCCTCGAAAGACGATGCTGAACACCGCGTTTATTCGATAATTGGCTCCCGCCACAAAGCATCTCGCCGTTCAATCAACATCGAATCTATCAACGAAATCGATCCTCGGACATCTTCTGAACCAAAGGTTATTCATCACTTTCGTGAAGAAATTGCAGCAGCTGGCGGCGCTATAGCCCCGGTTGCCGAAGAAGAGTGATTGCGACATCGCCGCATTGATGAAGGTCGCACCACAGGCTTTGTTGAGGCGGTCTTGTGGAACAATCTGAACTTCAACGAACAGCAAGGCTTGTCGAAATGAATCGCGAGCGATTCCATGAAGTTCAAGAGCGAATTGAGCAAGTCATCAATGTTCTTGGTGAACACGATGTTACTGCCACGATTCTCGAAACACTAGCTAAGAAGAACCATAATTCAGAGATGAGGATGCACGTATCAATAGGGGCCGGCGTGACACTTACTTGCCAGCATCCAGGAGGCGGCGAAGGAACAACCATCGTAGATCTCGGAAGCGGTATTTTTGGTGAGCGTACATGGTCGGATGCAGCAATATTAACCCGAGAGCGAATGGAAGAATTAGGACCACTCCTTGAAAATCTCCAATCCCAAAGCCAACAACTTGAAACAACTATTACCGCACTCGCACAATCCTTTACGGTTGCAGCAGAATCACAAGACGAGGTTGAAATGATGCAATCCGAAGAAACCCCCGAGGTAGAATCCGATGATTCGGAACACACAATTCCAAAACCAAAACGGCGCCGGGGCGGCATGTTTGGTAATGAGTTAACACTGGACGATTAGGTGATTCCATGGGCCTCTTTGACCGATTCAAAAAGCGCGTTAAGGAAGTGGCCGAGGAAATCGATTCTGATGCCTTGACTGCCAACGAAGAATCTGCGGAGGGGAAAGCAGCTCTTGAGGCTTCAAATCCAGCCGATGAAGAATGGGAGGATGATGTTTTTGAAGCACAAGAAGAACTTCCAGAAGTTATCGACACACCATCTTCTGATGATGATTGGGATGACTGGGATGATGAGGAAGAAGACATTGTTCTTCCAGTTCAAATATCAAAAAAAGAGCGAAAACGACTTGAGAAATTAGAGAAACAACGACAAAAAGAACTCAAGAAAAGAAAGGCAACCATGGTTGCTAAACCGAAAGGCTCACGCGTTGATCTTTCGATGATGCGTACAACTACTGGACGGCAATTGGTCGAAGTGAAAGCAACTCCGCGCGGCTCTTCTAAGAGCGCAGATTTTGAAATCGAAGGAGGCGCAGTTTCCATAGATCTGGGGGGCGGGATCGTCGGTCAAGGCGGACGCATCATCAAAGAAGGTAAAGTGCTCAACGACCTTCTTGAAGAACTTGAATGGATGCTGCTCGAATCCGATATTTCCAGCGAAGCCGTAACTTCAGTACTCAATGCACTTCGAAAGAGCCTCGTAGGTGCTCGATTACGTCGCGGTGCAGAACTAGCGAAAGTTCTGGAAGCAGCACTCAAGCGTGCATTACGGAATCTCTTGTCTGCAGGTTATTGGGACTTTGATGCCTCTGTAAAATCATTCCTAGATCAAGGAGACGCCCCAGTGGTCGTTATGCTTGTTGGCGTCAATGGAACCGGGAAGACCACAACAGCAGCAAAGATCGCTCATCGCCTTCAATCGAATGGACATTCGGTTATTGCAGCAGCAGGAGATACATTTCGTGCCGGCGCCATCCAACA